>Ga0213878_10000212_pt1 | contig 24349 bp, 19 predicted proteins | sample VelepicoBEBS_R02_FD_161053 | JGI IMG/M metagenome (GOLD analysis project Ga0213878, IMG submission 161053) | Vellozia epidendroides bulk soil microbial communities from rupestrian grasslands, the National Park of Serra do Cipo, Brazil - BS_R02 | ecosystem: Environmental > Terrestrial > Soil >... | reverse complement strand
TTATTCCAGCCAGCGGTCAGGTAAACCTTTTATCCCGGTCAATTGCGGCGCTATCCCGGTTGATCTGCTCGAAAACGAGTTCTTCGGTCATGAATCAGGCGCGTTCACGAGCGCGAACTGCACGCGCCGGGGAATTCTGAAAGAAGCTGACGGTGGAACCCTGTTTCTTGATGAAGTCGACTGTCTTCCGCCCTTTGCCCAAGTGAAATTATTGCGGTTCCTTCAGGACGGACAATTCCGGCCGCTAGGATCAGTTTCCGCTTGCTCAGCAGACGTCAGAGTTATCGCAGCCTCGAATGCAAATCTCAAAGAGATCCTCGAGTCGGGCCGGTTACGGAAAGACCTCTACTACCGCTTAAACGTGCTCTCCATGCAACTGCCTCCTTTACGCGAACGCGAAAGCGACATCGTTTTGTTGGCTCGATATTTTCTGGCTAAATATGCTGACAAATTTAAAGTGCCGGTGCGTGACTTTTCAACGGCCGCATTCCAGAAACTGCTTAATTATTCATGGCCTGGAAACGTCAGGGAATTGGAAAATGTAATTCAGCGCGCGGTCGTGTTAGCGAATCACGAAATGATCGCTCCTGACGATATGCCGATCGGAGATAGAGAAAATAAACTGGAAGAGCAAAGCTTCCAGCAATTGAAAGCCAAAGCGATCGATCAGTTCGAACAAACCTACGTTCGGAGGTTGCTCTCGATTTACGAAGGCAATATCACCAAGGCGGCGCAAGCGGCCGGCAAAGATCGCCGGGCTTTTTGGGAGTTAATGCGGAAGCACAGCATTAGCGCTCGGCCGACTTGTTAGGATCGCACGCGCCGAGGCTACGGCGCGACCGAGGTGCGAGGCCGACTTGGGCGCGGGCCTAACTTACTGTGCTGTGCTATGGCGGACAGCCGCGAGGCCGACGAACCCCTAGCCCGGATTTCTCACCAATAAAGCTGGGAATGGCAGCTGATCGTTTCGTAATATCCTGGTGTGGAACAAGATACTTCAGACCAGGCCGCCATTTCCAGTGAGACAGAGTGTAAGGAACAAAGGCTGTTGTTTCCAGAGCTAAATCAACGGGATGTAGTGGTAAATTTTGGGGGTGGACACATCTCGAGTGATGGAGGGGTGGTACTGTTGGGGCGGCTGGATCGGAGTTACGGATACCTGCAGCGCTTTAGCCAACATTTCATTGATTAGCGCAGTGAAGAGTTGATTGAACACAGCGTTTTGGAGCTGTTGCGTCAGCGCATTTATGCAATCGCACTGGGTTACGAAGATGTTAATGACCATGATAAACTCAGGCTCGACCCATTGCTGGCTGCGGTTTGTGGCAAGGTAGATGTTTTGGGGCAGCGTCGACATAAGAGTCAGGATCAGGGCAAAGGTTTGGCGGGTAAAAGCACGCTCAATCGAATGGAGTTGACTGCGCCTGATGCTCCAGCAGAGCAGCGCTATAAGAAGATTGGCGCCAGCGATGAAGCACTGGCCGATTACTTCACCCGGGAATGGGTGCGTTCGTTATCTAAGGACACTAAGGAGGTGATCCTGGATCTGGATGCGACCAATGATCCCTTGCATGGCCAGCAGGAGGGTCGCTTTTTTCAAGGCCTCTACCGGGAGTACTGTTATTTGCCGCTCTACATCTTCTGCGGTCATTGGCCGATTGTGGCTAAGCTGCGCTCCAGTCAAAGCCAAGCTTAGAGCGGAGCGCTCCAAGAGGTGCAAAAAATCGTTGCCGCTGTGCGCAAGCGTTTTGCACGTATCAGGATTATCCTGCGGGCCGATAGCGGTTTTTGCCGGCATGAGCTCATGGAGTGGTGCGAGCAAAACCGCGTTTACTATGTTCTTGGTCTAGCCGGAAACAAAGTGCTCAAACGCCGGATTAAACCAGCTCTGCGGCAGGCAAGGGTTTTGGCCGAACGATCGCCCCAGCAAAGTGCGCGAGTTTTTGTGGAGTTCGACTATGCGGCCAAAACTTGGAACAAGCAGAAAAGGCGAGTTATCGGCAAGGCACAATGGAGCGCAGGCGAAGCCAACCCCCGCTTCATCATTACCAATCTGGCGCCCAATAAAAACCGGCCGCGCCCCTTGTATGAAGAGCTTTACTGCGCTCGGGCAGAGATGGAAAATCGCATTAAAGAGCAACAACTCGATCTTTTTGCCGATCGCACCAGCACCCACTGGATGCGCTCCAATCAGCTGCGGCTGTGGTTCTCCACACTGGCTTACTTGTTGCTTAATCAATTGCGCAGGGTTGGTTTGGCAGGGACAAAATTAGCCAACGCTACTTGCGGTACGATTCGGCTGCGGCTGTTAAAGATTGGCGCGATCATTACAGTCAGTGTTCGGCGGGTGATGGTATCTTTAAGCAGCGCCTTTCCTTTAGCCGAGCTCTTTGGTGGCGTGTGCTCTCGATTAATCATCGCTCCAATGGCTTGAATCTCTACACCCGAGACTAAAAACCGAGATACTTTACTTAGCTAAGTTCCAATAACTTATATATTATACGTTATAATCTCGATCTTGATCCCGCTCTCCAAAGCTTGTGCTGCTCCATTTGGCTTTTTTGCCCTTACCTCCCCAACCAACCCATCAAAGAAACATTTTTCCGCCAAATTCTGTGCCACCGCGCAAAATTGGTGAGAAATGCGGGCTAGGGCCACCACCCGGTTTTTCGTCGACTTGTCGCGTAGCGACTAAACCGACACGGCAAAGCCTAGAAGGGAAATGCACACTACCTGGATAAAACTTCGTCGCGCTAGGATGAAATTTCCCTTAGGTTAAAAAAGCGCTCGCAAAGCGGACTCTTCAATTGCTCGTTACTAACAATCGACTCGGATTAATTGATCCGGTTTCCATCAGCGCGCTCCTGGCAGAATCAGCCAGGAATCGTTGGCATATCCAATGCTAACTAGCTTGCGTGGAAACTCCGGGTCGACCGATTGCCGATGAGATATTGGCCTACCTGGTTGAACATCCAGAAGCACAGGACACCGTGGAAGGTATCACGGAGTGGTGGTTGTTAGAGCAGCGGATCCGGTATGCCGTGTCGGAGGTCGATGGAGTGTTACACGATTTGGTGGTCGATGACTTACTCGTGAAAAGACAGGGTGCTGACGGCCGAATTTATTACGGATTGAACCGAGAAAAAAAACGCGAGATCCGGCGACATTTAAGAGAAGCAGAATCAAGGCGACAAACAGAAACAGACGCGGGTTCGACTGAGCCCCAGACTTAATCTTATGAGTGGCTGTCCCAATGCCGACGTAAAAGCCCGCGATCTCTGGAGGGATGTTAGCTGGTTTGCAATTCATGCAAAGCCTCGCCGCGAGAGTTTCGCATCTCAAAACATCGACGCACTCGGCATCGAGTGGTTTTTCCCGCAGTTCAAAGTTACATATCTGGTCCGCGGGGTTACTCAGCAGGCGACCAAGTCGCTGTTTCCAGGCTACTTTTTCGCCCGATTTTGTCCTGAGAGTTCTTTTGAATTGGTAAAGGGTACCCGCGGCGTTCTGCGTGTGGTTAGCTCAGGACGGTTCCCGGCACCCGTGGACGAATCAATTGTCGCCGAAATTCGGAGCCGCATCCAACAAGATGGGTTCGTTCGAATTGACCTGCCGACTCTGAGGCCGGGAGACAGGGTTTCCATCCAATGTAGTCCGTTTGAAGGTTTGATGGGTCGGGTTGAACGGGAGCTAGACGATCGAAAGCGAGTGGCAATCCTTCTTGAAACGCTGTTGCCGGCTAGGGTGCTGGTCGAGAGACAATGGGTTCGGACAGAAGCGGCTTAGTGCGTCTGGAATCTTTTTTGGCTAACCGGCCTTTGCAGGCCGTTGTGCGGAGCGTTCTCAAATTCAAATCCAATATAAGGAGCGTGCATGGAAACTCTTCATCCGGGTGTATACACTGTCGAGCTGCCATCTGCCGTACGTCCCATCGAGGGAGTCAGTACGTCTACGGCAGCATTCCTCGGATTCGCAAGTAAAGGCCCGATTCCGGGGACAAAGCTACCCAACGGGCACGTGGCTCAACCGTTGCTCGTAACGAGCTTCACTGAATACCAACGAAACTTCGGCGGATTTCGCGCCGACAGCTTTCTGACTTACTGCGCTCGCGCATTCTTCGAGAATGGCGGCCAACGGTTATATGTGATCAGGGTCGTGGGAATCCCGGGGAGCCCTCCCGGCAGCCCGCCGTCCCTGGCTGCGACCAGGGCCTCGAGTCCTGCCGGAGCACCGTTCGGAATTAGTGCAGCCAATGAAGGCGTCTGGGGCAACCAGATCACGGTGAGTATCGCAAACAGCTCCGACGGCAACACCACAAATAATTTCAAGTTGGTCGTTAACTATGATTCGGGAGCTGGATCAGAAATTGTTGAGACTTACGACAACGTCACATGGTCCGGTAGCCCTACCTCTGCAACCGGCCCCACGCCGGCAGACTATGTCCGTACCGTAGTCAATCGCCGGTCCGAGTATATCGCGATCCTCGGACCGGACTTCACGTCGAGACCGGCTAACCAAACAATCGCTCTGTCGGGAGGCAACGACGGACCACTTCCGCAAACGACGGACCTCATAGGCCAGGAGGCGGCGGATAACACCGTCAGTGGCACTGGATTGCACGCGCTCGACAAAATCACCGATGTCAACCTCATCGCCATTCCCGGCTACGGCGATCCGGCTACCGTGGATGCCGGCATGTCGTACTGCAAAACACGCAAATTGCAGGACTGTTTCTTCATCGGAGATATCGGCACAATAAGCAGCGTGCCGGCTGCGCGGCAGCAGGGCCAGCAGCCCGACCTGAACACCATCAGCGATGCTCGCAATTTTTCCGTGAATTTTCCGGGAAAGTCGTTTGGAGACTACGGTGCGGTCTATTTCCCGTATGTGCTAACGGACGACCCACTCGGGACAGGACGGAATCCGACGATCCTCCTTCCGCCCTCGCCCTTTATGGCCGGAGTGTACGCACGGATTGACAATTCGCGAGGAGTCTTCAAGGCGCCTGCCGGTCTCGAGGCGGGCATCGCCGGCGCAGTGGGCCTGGCTTCGGCTATAAGCGACACCGAGCAGGACCAACTCAATCCAGTAGGTGTAAATGCGATTCGGGCGATTCCAGGGGCAGGCATTGTTTCCTGGGGGACAAGGACAATCGGCAGCGATCCCTCGTGGCGGTACATTCCTGTGCGCCGCATAGCAATCTTTTTGCGCGTCAGCATTTATAACGGTATCCAGTTCGCAGTCTTCGAACCCAACGATGAACCACTTTGGGCAGCATTACGTTTGAACATTCGTTCCTTCATGCTGACACAATTTCGCGCCGGCGCGTTCCAGGGCTCCAAGCCCGACGACGCTTTCTTTGTGAAATGCGACAACAGCACGACAACACAGGCCGATATCGACATTGGAATTGTGAACATTCTAGTCGGTTTTGCCCCGTTAAAGCCCGCAGAATTCGTTATCCTGAAGCTCAGCCAGAAAGCAGGTCAAAGCGCTACCTAACAATAAGCAGGAGGAGATTTCATGGCACGCATGACACCCCAAACCAACAGGTTCGATCCGTATCGCAACTTCAGATTCCGCGTAAAATGGGATGGCCAGTACGTGGCCGGTCTCAGCAAAATGGGAGCCCTTAAGCGTACGACCGAATTGGTCGAGTTCCGGGAAGCCGGGGAGAATATTACCAGCCGCAAGCTGCCCGGCAAAACCAGCTATCAGGCGGTTACACTCGAAGCCGGAGTCACCTATGACACGGCGTTCGAAGATTGGGCCAACCTAGTGAACGACTTCGCGAGCCACAGCCTGACGAGCCTCGGCGAATTCCGCAAAAACATTACAGTCGACGTCTTCAACGAAGCGAATCAAAAGGCGCTTTCGTACAACCTCTATCGCTGCTGGGTTTCGGAGTATCAGGCGCTGCCGGACCTTGACGCAAGCGCCAACGCAGTCGCCATCACGACCATTAAGCTCGAATGCGAATGGTTTGAACGCGACACGGCCGTGACTGAGGCTCAGGGACCAGCTCGCATCGGGTAAGCCATGCAGTCAGCCGCGGCAATGCCGGAGGGATTGGTACTGCCTGGGGGCTTGGTGCTCGACGAGGGCCATCTACTGAAAGACGCTGAACTGCGGCCTCTGACGGGCCGCGAAGAAGAGTGGCTCGCCGCAAGTCCAGCACCGCCGAGCGCCATTGCGACCACTCGACTGTTAAGTAGCTGCCTAGTCCGTCTCGGCGACGCTAAGCCCAGCAAGCAACTTGTGCGCCGCCTACTTGTCGGGGACCGAGACTACCTGATCTTACAAGTCCGCCGGGCCACCTTTGGCGATGAGTTTCACGGCGTGCTCGCTTGTCCGGCCTGTGGAGGCAAGATGGATGTCAGTTTCGACACAAGAGATGTCCCGGTAACCTTTCGGCCGCAGACAGTGACCAATCACTCGATCCAGCTCGACTCGGCGGGGAGAGCAGAACGCACGGTACGCTTCCGGCTTCCGTGTGGCGCAGATCAAGAGGCGGTTCTGGGTTATGATACGTCTGAGGCCGCCGAGTTGCTCCTGGACCGCTGCGTTCTGGATAGTGGCGGAGTTCCGTTGTCTCTCGACGAACGCGAGGCCATTGCCAATGCTATGGACGGCCTCGCTCCGCAGATTGATTTGGAACTCGACCTCACCTGCCCCGAGTGCGAGAAGCAATTCTCGGCTCCTTTCGACACCACGGCCTTCTTTTTCAGCGAAATGAAGATAAATGGCAGACAGTTGCTCCACGAGATCCATTCGCTGGCGTTCTACTATCACTGGAGCGAAGCCGAAATCGTGCGTCTGCCCCGAGATCGCAGACGCGCATATCTCGGTTTGTTGAGTGATGCGTTACACCAGGAATGACGAACCCGAAAAATGGTAAACTACCTGCAACGAGTTGCAGCGGCTGGGGCGAGGGTCGCCTCGTGGGTACCTCCTGCTTTTGCGGCGCCTCCACGCCTCCCAACGCTTCTGTTGCCTCCACTCGCGAATTTTGAGCCGGAGTCCTCTAGCACTGAAGGACTCATCGGTACTCTGGCGACAACTCCGCATCCAGCCATCTCGCCGCTGTCGGCATCGCCTGGCTACCCCTCGGACCAACCGGCGGCTGACGTGACGACCGCGCAGGAACTCGAGCTCAAGGCCGATCATCAAGACAATGTTCCGCCTGATACGCCGGGTCCACCGCTATCCCTAAGCTCCGCCAAGCCGATCACTACTCCCCCATCTGTCGAAGCACCTTGCGAAGTCCATCGACCGCCCCGTCGGTCGCCTTCCACGGACACGTTGGCGCCGGCGCCAGGAATCGTCCACGAGGCGCGATCTGCCCCAAAGCCGGTGATGCAAGCAGAATCGCCAGACTTGGCCGCAGACGTTCCAATTAAGGTCATTGACCCGGCGCGCGATAGGGCGCCGGAGCCGACACCAACGCGCGCGATTGAACCCGCGCCGCGTGCTCTGACACATTTGGCATCTGGGGTTCCAGTCACCCTCCCTGCGGTGAACCAAGCGGCCAAGGTCGGTTCGCAGCCCGTAACGAGCGCCACCGTCACGCCCATCCCTGCGGCAACCTCAATCATGGGATTGGAACGGCCGCGTGCCGCCCTGGTTGTCAAACCGAAACCCGCCTCGTCAGGAACTAAGGAGGTTCATCGGTTGTCGGTTGCTCCGCAGGAAATAGCGTCCTCAGACGAACCGCTCTCCTCCGTCAGCTTCTTAAGTAACATCGAATCGTCCACCACACTAATCGTGCAATCCGCGCCTCCGAACGCGGGGCACGGCGCCCATCAAATCCCCCCGAACCAGCCGCCTCGGATGCAGCGAGCATCAATCGCTGTTGGCGTTCCTCCTTCGCCTTCGGACCTGACGCCCCGTAGGAACGCCTCAGGACAGCAACCCACGGCCAGTCCACATGATACCTCGGTTCCTCAGGGTGCGCCCCAAACCCGCGAGGCACTCAATAGTCGTCGACCTGCCGCAAATCCAACTGCCGTAGCTGCCCGGCCAGCCCACGACCACACGGCAATGTTACCACTACCCACGGCTACGCCCGGGCGCAAGAATGGTGTACGCATTGCCATCGGCCGGATCGAAGTTCAGGTCAATAACCATCCACAATCAGTCGCGCCGCCAAGACTAAAAAGCCTCCCTGCACCGCAGCAGATCGACTTGGATAGCAGATTCCTCTCCCGATTTGTCATCAGACCCTGATGAGTCTCACCGCCATTTACAGCGTTACCAAGGGACTTCGCATGCTGCTGCACAGCCAGTTGAGTATCGTCAGCCCAAATGCGGTTGTCACTCTCCTGCCGCCCGGGGACGCGCTCCCAGAAGCCTCCGGCGTAAATCTCTATCTTTATCGCGTGAATGAAAGTCCATTTACGAAGAACCAACCTTGGCCCGGCGACCGCATCACACCGCCCTCAAACCGGCCTGCCCTTGGTCTCCAACTCTTCTACCTCCTCACCCCTCTCGGAGTCAGGCCCGATAATGCGAACTTCGCGCTTGGTGACGATTCCCACACGATGCTGGGCGTCGCCATGAGCACATTGCAGGAACATCCCATTCTAAACAATGTCCACATACCGGATGCGGTTGTGAACAGTGTCCGCATTCCCGGCTTCGATGCGGACAGCGATTTGAGCGACTTTCTTAACAGCTTTGAGCAAATCAAGATTACGCTTGCGCCAACCAACGTCGACGAACTGTCGAAAATATGGGCCACGATTAACCAGCCATATCGCCTATCTGTCGCGTACGAGGTTTCTATTGTGGACCTGTCGCCGACCACTCCGCCTCCCGTAAACGGCGGTATCGTCTCGGCAACGAATCTCGAGTTGATCACGCTCGAATCCCCCAGAATCTCGGCGCTTACGCCGGATATTGGTCCATTGGCGCACGTCGATGCCGCGGGTAATATTCAGCCAAACGATCTGGCAATTTCCGGGGTTGGTTTTATCTCGGGTGGACAGATCGCTTCTATCAGGATAGCCGGGTTATCGGTGACGGTAAAACCAGCGCCCCCGCCAGATGACAATCTCCTTGCAGCCACGTTGCCGTCGTCGCTTGATGCCGGTCCTCAGGAGGATATTCGGGTCACGCTGAACGGCCGCACAAGCACGCCGCTCCCTTTCACCATAAGCCCGTGGCTAGAGAGAATCACTCCGATCCGGACCGCGCTCGACGCGCCTCCGACGAACCTGGTGCTAGACGGCGTTGGCTTCACCAGTTCGCCGAAGGCCGTTCGGCTCGACGGGCCCGGAGGCACGCAGAATCTATCGGTTTTCAACTTCGCGAGCGACGCGGAAATCTCGTTAACAATACCGCCCACACTCGGCAACGGCCTTTACAACTTGCGCGTTGTGCTAAACGATGCACTTAGCAGCGTTTCAAATTCGCGGACGTTTGAAGTAATTCCACGACTCGACGGCCCAATCGGGCTGGCAGTGGTTATCGTTTCCAATAGTCAAGTGCACCAGTTAACCTTGAACGGTGCCCGCCTGAGCGGGACTGACGTGCGGGTCACCATTGATGGGGTCGATTATCCGGTCGACCCGAGCACTATCACCAATGCCGCTCAGCTCGTTTTCACACTAAAACGCTTGCTTCTCGCCGGTACCCACAGCATTGGGGTAAGCGTAAACGGCCAAACGTCGCATAAAGTGACCTTGCAGGTATGAGCGGTTCTGAATCGAGTTGGCCGGATCTCAACCACCGGGCAATAGCCGTAGCGGTCGCCGAGGTTCGTGCCGCGCTGGAGATTCATGTTGCACGGGCTGAAGGAAGAGCCACTCCTCCAAAGCCAACGCAAACAGTGCCAGCCTCCTCAGCCCTTGACCTGCTCTGCTCCACTTTTGGCCTATCCAGTTTTGAACGCGCCATCCTCGTGTTGTGCGCCGGAGTCGAGCTCGATGCGGAGTTGTCCGGACTATGCGCAGCGGCCCAGGGTAATTCTGCGCGGGCATATCCGACATTCAGCCTGGCGATGGCCGCACTGCCCGAGCCGCATTGGAGCGCCGTAACGCCCGCCGCGCCGCTCCGCCGCTGGCACCTCATCGAGGTCTCCCAGCAAACAGGTGTCCCGTTTGTGGTGAGTCCTTTGAGTATCGATGAACGCGTGCTCCACTTCCTTGTCGGAGTGCAGTACACCGATGATCGCTTAGCTGCTGTGGTCGCACCTGTGCGATCGGAAGACCTGGTTCCGTCTCACGAAGCTGTCTCATCACGGATCGTCACACAATGGTCGCGTCGACCGGGAAGCGATGCGGCTCAGCCCCTCGCCATCATTCAACTCTGCAGTCCCGATGCAGCAGCCAGCCGCTCCATTGCCGCCGCGGCATGCCGAGAGATCGGGTTAAATCTGTACTCAATGAGAGCGGACGCCCTGCCGTTCGCGGCCTCGGAACTAGACACCTTGGTACGGCTGTGGGAGCGCGAATCCGCCCTAAGTGCCGCTGCCATGCTGCTCGAAATTGATGGTCTTGATCGTAACGATCCCCGAAATATCTCAAACATAAGCAGTTTTCTGGAACGGGTGCGCGGGCCGGTGCTATTGAGCGCTCGAGATCCTTGGCCTCTTCTCTACAGAGCGATCTGGACCTTCGAGGTTGCCAAACCGGCACCCCACGAGCAACGCGAGGTCTGGGCCCGGCTCTTGAGTGCTACCTCAGTCGCCCCGAACGGATGCGTGGATCGCATGGTATCGCAGTTTAACCTCGGCTTGCCCGCAATCCGCCAATCGTTGGCCTCTGCCGTTCAATCGGCGGCGGGGCGCGAGGATCTTGCCGCGGAACTGTGGCGCGCGAGCCGTTCGCAATCGCGACCCCGTCTCGAAGGTCTCGCCCAGAGGATCGAGTTGCATGCAACCTGGAACGACCTCGTACTACCCGAGACCGAGACGTCGATATTGGAAGAGATCGCTGCCAATGTCTATCACCGCGGCACGGTTTATAACACCTGGGGATTCGGTAATGTGGAGCGCGGGCAGGGTATCACTGCGCTTTTTTCGGGCGCCAGCGGGACCGGAAAGACTCTTGCAGCTGAAGTCCTTGCTAATGCACTTTCGTTGGACCTCTACCGGATCGACCTTTCAAGCGTGGTCAGCAAATACATCGGCGAAACCGAAAAGAATCTCCGCCGAGTGTTTGATGCGGCCGAACATGGAGGCGCAATCCTCTTTTTCGACGAGGCCGACGCATTGTTTGGAAAGCGCAGCGAGGTCAAGGACAGCCATGACCGGTATGCAAATATCGAAGTAAGCTACCTGCTTCAGCGAATGGAGGCCTATCGTGGACTCGCCATTCTTGCTACGAACATGAAGAGCGCCCTGGATTCCGCTTTTCTGAGGCGTTTGCGGTTCGTTGTCAATTTTCCATTTCCAGACGCTCAGCAACGCGCTCAGATTTGGCAACGAATCTTTCCTTCGAACACGCCGGTGGAGGACCTGGACATCGGCGCCCTGGCCAAACTGAACTTGGCGGGAGGCAATATCAGGAACATCGCATTGAGCTCGGCGTTCCGGGCGGCTAAGGCAGGCACGGCGGTGCGAATGGAGCACATAGTGCCGTCGGTCAGGAGTGAGTACGCAAAAATTGATAAGCCCTTGACTAAGGAGGAAATAGCGGGACTCGGGATGACTGCTCCAGGCTAGCGATGACTGAACTAACTATCGATTTGCTGAAACTGAACCTCGAAAACGGCGCCGGTCATGAGCATCGCGTGGGACCGATCACTGAGCGCGCAGTTGGGTTGTTAACAGAGAAACTGGGGATTTACTTGGAATCGTCGACTTCCCGCTCGGCCCTGTTTAAAACGCTCAATGGGGCAGCGGATCTCAATCTGAGCGCGACAAGCGACGAACAGGCGGCACAAGTGATCGCCGATGCGTGGCTACAGGCTCTCATTCTGCGATTGAGGAGTTGACCATTATGGGGACGTTAAAAGGCGCATTCATCAATTTCGGTGCGGGTTTATTAGGTGCGTTGCCGAATATTGTAGTTTTTCAGTTTAATCCGGACCGCGTAACTCGTACGCCAAAAATGATCCAACCTCCGCCCCGGGATGACGGGTCCGGGACACACAACGCGAATCTCACTCCCGGTCAGCCGTCTGAGACCTACAGTTTCACTTTGCGCCTCGATGCGAGCGACCAACTCGCCAGCAGCAATCCAATTGCTGCCGCTAGCGGCATACTGCCTACCCTTTCGGCGCTCGAGCTGCTGATGGTGCCAAAGGGCTCGCTTTCAATCAACCTGTTCAGTCTCAGCGGCGGTGACCAGCCGTTTCAAGTTCCACCGGCAAAGCTTCCGACCGTTCTATTTTTTTGGGGACCGTTTCGCATCTTCCCGGTCAATGTGACAAGCCTCAGTATTACAGAGACCGAATATGATCCGTTGCTCAATCCTATCCGAGCGGAGATCACGGTTAGCCTAACAGTACTCACACCCTCGCAGATCGATCCCGGAGCAACCATCGCAGTGGGCGCATACAAGTATTCGCAAGGCGTGAAGGAGGTCATGGCGGCCTTAAACCTCGCCAACGCAGCGCAGCTGGGGCTGAGTGCCAGTTTTTCGCTCTCGCTTTGAACAGCTAACGTGCCTGCGGCGAAAGCCGATTTTTTCCCGGACAAGCCATTAGAAAGGGAAGCCTATGCTGTTCAAGGGCAGTCGCTATCAAGACGTGAAGACTTACACGATCGCCGGGCCGAGCGGTCAGACGATCACAGTACTGGGGATTCGGTTAATCCCCAGTACGCCCGCTGGATTTCTTCATATGTTTACCGCCGACGAGCGGCTCGATATTGTGGCCTATAACTACTATCGCAACCCCGAGAAGTTCTGGCTCATCGCGGACGCCAACTCGGAGATGGATCCGGAAGATTTGCAGATACCAGGGCAGCAGCTCAAGATTCCTCCAGACCGGACCTGAGTATGGCCGACAAGACGTGCAAAATAGCGTTGAACGGAAACGCGGTCAGCCAAGATTTTTATGCAGACTTGGTTTCGATGGCGGTCACAGAAAACGCCAACGCCGCAAACACCCTGGAGCTCACGCTGGCCACCAAGCCGGATGATCGTGGCGCGTGGGCGTACCTCGAAGATGCGCGATTCGATCCGTTCACGAAGGTCTCTGTTAAGATCGGCTTCGCCTCCGGAGGGGGCCTGGCAGGCGCCCTGGGCGGGCTGGCGAGCGGACTTGCCGGTGGCGGGAATGACGGGCTTGAAGCCGTCTTTGATGGGTACGTCACTTCGGTGCACCTGAATCTGGGGAGCGAACCTGACCAGGCTCATGTGGAGGTTGGAGCAACCGACACCAGCGTCCTCCTGAGCCTTGAAGAGAAGATCGCCACCTGGAAAAATATGTCCGATAGCGATATCGTAGAACAGATTGTCGCTGCGTACGGCGTTTCCATCCAGGCGGACTCGACCGCGACTGTGCATCAGGAAACAGATACCACCATCGCTCAACGCTCGACCGACATTCAATTCGTACGCGAGTTGGCGGCACTCAATGGCGTGGAATTCTATTTCGAGACGGACAAAAAAAGCGGCGAAATTACGGGTTTCTTCCGTGCGCCGCAACTTGATGGCACGCCGCAACCCGACCTCGCGATCCAGTTTGGTGACCAGAGCAACCTGCGCCTTTTCTCGGCTCGCCTGGTCAGCCAACGGCCTTTAAGCGTAAAGATCCAGCAAATCGACGTCAAGGCGAACAGTCCTGATGCGGCCCAGGTGACTGACACGCAGTTGAACAAACTGGGTGCCACAGATGCAAACGGCTTACTAGGAAGCGCGCTGAGCAGCTTGGTCACGCCCAAAGACGCACAGGCGCAAATGTTGATTATGGGTCCTCCGACCAGTGACTCGACCGAGTTGCAAACGATAGCCCAAGCAGTGCGCGACGAGGCTTCGTGGTTCATTATCGCCGAAGGCGAGATCAACACCGATGCATACCAGAGCGTGCTGAGGCCGCATCGCCTTGTGCTGGTAAAGGGCGCTGGAAAGCCTTTCAGCGGCAAGTATTATGTGACCCGCGTCGTCCACGAACTAAAGGGCGACGGGACCTACACGCAACGCTTTGAAGCGCGCCGAAACGCCCGCGACGTAGATGGAAGCGAACAATTCGGCGGAGGCGGACTCGGTTTGCCAATCCCAGCGATTTAGAGAGCAATGCAGACTCCAATCGACGAACTGCTGGTTCGGCTCGTTCAGCGGGTCAAGGGACGCTATTTCGGAAAGTATCGAGGCCAAGTCACGGACAACAACGATCCCGACAGCCTCGGTCGCATTAAGGCCACAGTACCGCGAGTCTTAGGCGATGAGGAGACAGGATGGGCGCTCCCCGCGTTTATCTATGGCGGAGCAACCGAGCAGGGATTGTTTGCAATGCCCGATGTAGGAGCCGGCGTATGGATCGAATTTGAAGGCGGGGATCTAAGTTACCCGATTTGGTCTGGCACGTGGTTTACCAGCGGAGCTATCCCTGAATCTGCGCAGGCCGGCAAGAAAGTCTTCAAGACAAGCAGCGGCCACAAGATCGTGCTGGACGACGACGGAGGCAGCCTGGAAATCATTGACAGCAACGGGAACAGCGTGACCATGGACGCGAGCACAGTTAAAATCGCGGCGGGCGGCGCCGTCAAAGTTGTCATTGACGCACCACAGATCGAACTGGTCGACGGCGCAACAAGCCCCCTCGTGCTCGGTGATCAGTTGGTCCAATACCTGAACCAACTCGTCCAGATGTTCAATACTCATATGCATCCCGGTGAAGCCACAGCGGTTGGCCCGGTCACCCCAGCTCCGCCTGCGCCACCTCTTCAGCCGCCGACACCCAGCCTTCTATCGACAAAGGTAAACACCGGGTGAAGCACAAAGGAACCGAATTGACCGATCCGATTCAAACCGATGCGCGAGTTCAGCGCTTTCTTGACTACCCCTTTGGAGTCAGTAGCCTTGGTATCCCAAATTCGACAAATCCGGATGACCACCTCCGCGATTTGATACTCCAGGTGCTATTTACCAATCCCGGTGAGCGCGTCAATCTGCCGGATTTCGGTTGCGGCGTTAAGCAGCTAATCTTTGCACCGAATAGCGACACGCTGCGGACTAGCACGCAATTCCTGATCTTCAATAGCTTGCAACGATGGTTGGGTGACCGAATCGATCTTGGCCAGGTTAGCGTCACGAGCGAACCAGGAGACGAAGAAGCAGTCACGATCGAAGTGGTCTACACGATAAAGGCCACGCAGCAACGCCAAAGCGTGCAGGTGCAGGTCTAGCCTGCAAAAATCGTTCTAAGGCTTAAGCGACAAGCTCGTTCCGAAGAAGAAACCGTTCAGACAGACACTTCGCGTCTGTTGAGCGGACGTTCAAAATGAGTGGCAATTCCATAATACCAAGCATTCAGTGCCCAAATGTTACGTTGCGTCCAGGTGCGCAGGGCATCAAGCGGGTCGCTGTCGATGACGCTAACGGGCAGCTGACCGTGGTATTTCGTGCGCCGATCCAAGCCTATGTATTTGAGGCTAAAAACTACAGCTTGACTGGAGGCCAGCGACTATTTCCTCGGATACTGAAAGTCGCCCCACAGAGTGTCACCAGTCCACCCGCTCCGGACGGTCCGGCAGTCTTGCTCACGCTCGACGGTCTTGGCGATTTCTCGATCTACACCCTGACCGTCAGCGGCCCGGACATCGATCCCTTCTTTAGCAGCGCCAAATTGCGATTCCGACTCGATTGCGATGACTTGTTCGACTGCCGCACACCTGCAACCACGCCCCCTCAGCTGCCCGAGCTCCCCGTAGTGGTCGACTACCTCGCCAAGGACTACGCGAGCTTCAGGCAAGCGCTATTGGATTTCGTCCCAACGCGACTCCCGCAATGGACCGAACGGAGCGAAGCCGATATCGGCATGATGTTGCTCGAGTTGTTGGCCGCGACAGCCGACAATCTTAGCTATCTTCAGGATCGCGTCGCGAACGAGGCTTTTCTCTTTACCGCTTCCCAACGACGATCAGTCGCCGGTCATTTAGCCCTGGTTGGATACCAAATGGATGAGGGAGCATCGGCATACACCTGGCTTCAGTTTCAAATTATTGGAGACGGTCAACAGACCTTGCCCGCCAGTTTCAAAGTAAGCAATCAAGGTGCTGCAGCCGGCGAACCCGTGATCGTGTTTGAGACCCTCGGCGAGGCCAGTCTCAACGTTGAACAAAACTCGATGTTCCTTTATGACTGGGGTCACAGCGGTTGCTCCTTACCAAGCTCTGCGCTCACCGCTGCGCTAGCGGGCAGGCTTGAAAGTCTAAAGGCGGGGGATTTCCTCCTGTTTGATGACGGCATCGGCCATCGAGATATAGTGCGCCTGAGTGCTGCGCCGCAGGTTGTTGCCGTTTCATCGATTACGTCTCCGCCTTCTGGATCGCCGCCGAGTTCTCCGCCCGACGCCTTTATCACGATTGTCAACTGGTCGTTGAGCACACCGTTGAATAACGCCTATCCCGTTGCGAGCACGACAAAAGTGCGCGGAAACGTGGTTCTCGCCACTCACGGAGAAACGATTCAGGGAGAACCCCTGGGCTCCGCGAATGCTCAAGCGGGCCCTCGTCAGCGGTTTCAGCTTTTGAATGCACCCTTGGCACACCTCGATCCGAAGACGGTAAGTCTGGGCGAAACGGCAAGTCCCGCTGTTGCAGACCCGTTTTCTACCCGTGCACCTCGGAGTGTCAGCTCACTGCGGCTTTTCGTGAATGGAGTTCAGTGGCAACAGCAACCCACCCTTTTAACGGCACTTCCTGATTCTCAAGTCTATCGAGTTGAAATCGATGATGAAGGAGAAGCGACCGTCGTCTTTGGCGACGGCGTGTTCGGCCAATCGCTGCCGCAAAATGCACTCGTCACGGCGGATTATCGCGTGGGCGGTGGACAAATCGGAAATCTGGGAGCTGACACGCTCGTCGTTAGCCACCCGGACCCGGACCATCCGACACCGTGGGTATTCTCCGTCACAAACCCTCTGTCCGCCGTCGGAGGTCGAAATCTGGAGTCTCGAGACCACGCGCGCCGGGTTGGGCCACCTCTTGCTCAACAACCCTTGGTCGCGGTCAGTTCGGCAGATTATCAGGCTGCAGTGGCCGACTTTACTGATTCGAACGGCCAAAAGCCGATCCAGCAGGCCAAAGCGAGTTACCAGTGGACGGGCAGTTGGTTGACGGTGACGGTTGCCGTGGACCCCTTCGACACAGAAGACTTGACGCCTGACTTACGCCAGCAACTGCTCGACTACTTAAATAAGAAGCGGCTTGCCGGCTACGACCTGGAAATTACTAGCCCGAGCTATCTACCGGCCGATCTGGAGATCGAATTCTCGGTCGCACCGGCGTTTCAACCTAGCGACGTAGAAGAAGCACTGCTGAGCGCGTTAAGCAACAGAGTCTTGCCGGACGGTTCTAAGGGATTTTTTCACCCGGATAACTTCACATTCGGTCAAAACCTCTACATCAGTAAAATTTATGGGGCAGTCATGGTTGTGCCTGGGGTGCAATCGACTCAAATAACGCGACTCGCGCGTTTGCACACAGCACAACCTGACACCGAGACAAATGCCAATCTTGCGCAAGGCTTTCTTGGAGTTGGGCCCGATCAGATTATCCGGCTGGACAACGACCGCAATTTTCCAGAGTTGGGATCCCTCACCGTCACGCCGAAACGAGGTGCTGCATGAACTCGTTAGGCCCAGTCTCGATGCCAGCAATTGCCTCAGCCGCGCCCTCCAATCCGCCCGGCCTCTCGGCCATTCGGTATCGCATCGGTACTTTCACTAGTTTCCGACGCGCAATGCTGGACAAGGTTGCGGCTCCGGACCTGATGGCTCCCGCTCCAAATCCATTCTTGAAGTGGCATGACGGAATCGACGGTGACTACCAGACCATGCTCATCGAACTCTGGGCGTATCTCGCCGATATTTTGACCTTCTACCAGGAGCGAATCTCCAATGAGGCATACATAACGACCGCCACTCAGCTCGACTCCTTATTGCGCCTGGTAAGTCTCATCGACTATCGTCCCCGGCCCGGAGGCGGAGCCAGTGGATTGGTAATTTTCACGGTTGCAAAAAATACGTCGCTAGCCATCCCCGCAGGGTTTCGTGTGGGTAGCCGCGCGCAATCAGGCAAGCCTGCGGCAGTGTTTGAGACCTCCTCTTCAATCACGGCCTCCGACGACAATAACACTATCCCGCTTTCGTTAGTCTCACCCACCGTAGATTTTCTAAAAAATACGATTGTTCTCCAGGGTGTGAACAGCCGAGTCGCTGCGGGCGACTATCTCCTCGCGGTCGAAAACGAGGGGAGTACAAACGAGGAGGCGAACCTCCGTCAAGTCACGGCAGTGATCGCTGATAAAGCTTCCGGCACCACAACAATCTCCTGGCAGGACTTCACTGGCGTAGACAGTTCCGCCACGAAATCCGTCTCCGTATATGCCTTCCGGGTCAGCGCGGGACCGTTCGGAAATGCCGCCCCGCCCTGGAACACATTATCGCCCACCCTCACTACCGGCGAGACCTTCTCCCCGCCGGTCACTATCAGTATCGGTGGGAAACCCGCGCAACCCCCTTACCCTACCAACTGGGATGACCCAGGAACTAACGATGCACCAAATCCTTTGTTCTATCTTCCATTCCCGTCAGATCCACCTAACGTCATCTTCCTCGATGGAATTTACCCCGCCGTTAAGCATAGCGCCCAGAATCCTTGCTGGGCCGTGCTGATCGCCGATGGTAGTCTTCACCCCCAGATTCTCCACGTTACAGACGTAGGCCAGACCAGTAAGGTGGCCTATGCTATCAGCGCAAAGGTTACAAGGCTGACATTCGCGGAACCGGTCGGTCTTACTTTTTTTCCGCTTCGCAAGACTGTCGTTCTCACCGGCAGCGAACGCCTGACTTTGCAGGAAGCTCTGCCCTTGCCAGCAACAATTTCAAACAAAGTTCTGATTCTAACCGGAATTCACTCCAAGCTCCAGGATGGTCAAACTGTTGTCCTTCAAGGAAATCAAGTTGTCGCCCCGACAAATTCGCCGACCCCGACCCTGGCTGCTGAATCTGGGATTTTGGACGGGGCACCGGCGATTGATGTGAATCACAACCTTACAACGGTGACTCTAAAAGAGTCGCTAGCTCACACATACTTGCGCGCGAGCTGTTCGCTACTAGCAAACGTCGCGGAAGTGACACAAGGTGAAACTGTCAAAGACGAGGTGCTAGGCAGCGGCGATGGGACCGCCTTTCAATCCTATCCATTGAAAAAAAGTCCGCTCACGTACCTGCCTTCCACCGACCCTGAAAGTGCTGCCGCAGTTCAAAGTACCCTCTCGGTGAGAGTAAACGGGATCCTTTGGACTGAGCAGGCCACGCTAGTCAATAGCGCCCCTCACGACCAAGCCTTCACTACCAGCGTGGACGACGCAGCTCAAACGACCGTGATTTTCGGTGATGGTTTCAACGGCGCACGCCCTCCTTCCGGAATCGATAATATCCATGCACGATACCGAAAGGGGTTGGGAACCTCCGGGAATCTTCAACCCGGCTCTATTCAGCAATTGTTGGACAGCGTGCCAGGCCTGCAAAAGGTCATAAACCCGTTACCTTCAAGCGGCGGTGGAGACGCAGATAATATTGTGCAAATCCGCCAGAATGCGCCAGCCAGCGTGCGAACGTTCGGCCGTGCCGTCAGCGTTGCTGATTACGCCGCATTGGCTTTGAGCTATCCGGGAATCGCCAAGGCTGGTGCGACCTGGGTGGTCAGGGATCCTCTCACGTTGCAACCAGTCCCACATCCCTACGTTCAATTGACGCTGGCAGCGGTCGATGGCTCACCGATCCAGGGCACAGTATTTGCCGTCAAGCTCAGGAGATTTCTCGATGACCATCGGGATCCGAACATCTCGTTGCGGGTTCAGGATCAAAGTCCTGTCTATGTTGATATCGAAGTGGACGTTGATATTGATAGCCGCTCCCCGCATCAGGCAACACTCGACCGGGTGCAAGCGGCGCTCAATCCTGGACCAAATCCCGACGGCAGCCTCGGTTACTTTGCGTTTGATAAGCTCGATTTCGGCCAAGGTATCTATTTGAGCGCAATTTACGCCTTGGTGCAGGCGATCCCGGGAGTTAGCGATCTCGCGGTCACCGCTCTTCGGCGCGCAGGTCCGCCACCGGCAGATCCTGTTTCCATTTCACCCCATGACATTGTAGTCGGGCCGACGGAAATCGCCATCATCGACCCTCGCGACCCAAACAAAGGCTCGTTGACCATCTCCGGTAAAGGAGGGTTCTCGGATACATGAACCGCAACGACCCGGAAGGATTTGCGCAGCGACTATACGCCCGTATACCGGGCCACTATCGCGCTTATGACGTTGAACGCGGTCAGCCACTTCTGGCGCTCCTGCGGGTTGTCGGCGAGCAAGTCGCAAACGTTCGTCAAGATCTGGACACGCTATGGGATAACTTCTTTATCGAAACCTGTGATGATTGGGTCGTACCTTACCTCGGAGCTCTGGTCGGAACAAATCTGGTTCAGCAACCGACCGACGCCAAGAGCAATCGGTTGGACGTTTGGAACACCGTTGTTTGGCGGCAAAGCAAAGGGACGCCGCAAATGCTGGCAGCTTTGGCGCAAGCTATTAGCGGTTGGCCATCTGATTTAGCGGAATTCTTCGACCAGTTAGGCTGGTCGCAAAATATGAACCATGTCCGGCTGGATCGCCCACTGAATCCGGACTTGCGGGATCCGTACAATCTCAGCCTGCTCGGCCGTGCCACGGATCCGTTTGACCACGCCGCGGACTTCAAACCTGCGGGTGACCTCGATCAGCCGCGGGTCGTGAAGTGCTCTCTTGGAATCGGCATCCAAGGTTGGTCGACGCCAGGTCGTTATCAAATCAAGAATATTGGGATCTTCGTGCGCCGTCTTCAAACGTTTCCTGTCCACGGTGCGACTCCAGCAGCCGCGCCACCAGGTTCCACCGCACCTCCGAACGCTTCGTATTTCACTTTCGACCCCTTGTTTCGCGAAATTCCTTTGTTTGTCGAGGAGTCTGGAGCTCCTCTTGACAGAGACGCCTTTAATCATGCACCTTGGGCGACCTTCGGCACGGACGTCGCAGTCCGGCAATTCGGCGTCCTGCTCGGTGCCGATGTTGAACCGCAACCGGTCCTCACGAGCAGTGCTGTTAGCTTTACTTTCGGAGGAACCGGCGCCGGCCTATCACTGGATCATTCTGCCGGAATTCGTTTAATGAATGTGCGCGACTTCCAGCTGGGGGGAGGATATTTCGTCATCACAGCCGAGTGGCGCCAGGATGGCGTTCCGACTCGCCTCGGTGCATTGAGTACATTGCACGCGGCGCTGGGCGACGGGAATGCTTTCCATCTTGGCTCCCCGGTCCCGCCTGGCATCGGGCAACTTGCCGTCACCATTGAGTGCGGGCGTGCCGCCTTCGGCTGGAACTCTCCTCCATCGCCTGCAGCGGGATTTCCTGGCGCAGTGATCTCACTTCGCCTCGCACGCCCGGGAGGAGCATTGCGTTCCAGCGATGGCCTTTATGTTTATCTGCCCCAGGGATTCATCAACCCGGCTGAGAAGAAGGTCTTCTTTATCACGGAGGACGGCAGCAGCTACGAAATTTCCGATGCGAACATTAGGTCGCCAGCTCGTGCTTCCGAAGGCCAGGTCTACCCGCCTCGTCCTACCACCCTTCTTACGAGTCCAGCTTCTGCGTTCAGAACGCTGAACAGAGGTCCCAGCGGGTTGCTAATCCCCGATCGCAGCAGATTCGTCGGAGCTCCGGTTCTGCTTGAGGCTCAATTGTTTACCGGGATCTATCAGCCGCTGGGCGCGATCGCCACGGTCGATCAGCGCGCCGCCGACTATCCAGCTCTGAACGTGCCAGACCCGTGGCTCGCCTTTACCTACGGCGTAGCTACGGCAGCCCGCACTGGGGATTTGCCCGACAAAGGATTGTTGGCGTTTCTTTTGAAGCCTCTGTCGGGAGGCAGCTTCATTCCGATGTCTGAGGTTATCGTTACAAACCGCCTCGGCGAAAGCCTTTTTGTCTATCTGCCGGAGTTGAGCAACGTGCCGGAGGGTGGACGAAACCTATTCGTTGCCGCCGATGGAAGCACGTGGTTTGCGCCGACAAACGTGCAGCAGGTCCTCAGTTCGTTCGGCGGTCTGAAGCTGGCGCGCGCAGCTTCGGGCCAGGTTCTGCCCATTCCCGGTATATGGCCGCTGGAGCAGCGGCGACCTGTTGCGCTCAACCTCCGTCGCAGCGAATACGCGTCACGCCTGCATCCCGGCGAACTTGGCATCGATCCCGAGCTCGGACACTTCGCGCTTGCAGCCGGCGATCCCTCCATCGCGTTCGGGGCGTTCGCCGTCGACTACGTGGAGGCATTCGGCGATAGCATCGGTGCAGTGAACTTCAACCGCCGTCTGCCCGCGGCTTCACGCCCAAGACGCGTTGTGAGCAAATCGGGAGACGCCGATCTCACCTCAGCGGCGCCTGACGCTACCATTCATACCACTGTGACCGAAGCAGTCGCGCTCGCGGGCGAAGGAGACCTGATTGAGATCGCCGACAGCGCCACATACGCTTCCTCAGTCCCGATTTCCATTGCAAACACAGCTATCAGCAATCTCACAATCCGCGCTGCCGCGGGCGCTCGACCCTGTCTGACGTTTTACCAGAGCTCCGAGCTTCCGACCTCAGCATCGTTCGAAGTCATGACACCGATGGCGGCACTGGAACTGAACGGTCTTCTCCTCAGTGGCGGTCCAATCCTGCTGCACGACGCTATCGCTCGATTTCGTTTCGAAGCCTGTACGCTCGATCCCAATAGTCCCACCACCGCGTCTCTCATTTGCGCCGACAACAATGCCAGTAATGGTGCCCACTACATTCTCTGCCGATGCGTCACGGGTGGAATTGTGCTAGGACCCGGAGTCGGGCAACTGACGCTCGCTGATTCGATTGTTCACCAACCCGGAGGTTTCGCGATCTCCAGTGGAACAGGCAGCCCGCCAGCTTTTTTTTCCGGAGCAAATGTGCAACTTGAGCGCGTCACGGTTTTCGGAATAATCCGCTGCGAGGTGCTCAGCGCCAGTGAATGTTTGTTAAGCGATCTAGCAATTGTTTCCGACCAGCAGTCCGGTTGTGTCCGCTTCACCCGATTCCAAAGCGGCTCGGTGCTTCCGCGGCGATATCAATGTGTGCCGACCGAGAGCGAGATTAAGGCCGCTTTGGAACCGCGGCTATCTGCCCTTCCCGTTTTCAATTCACGCCGCTTTGGCCGTCCCGACTACGCTCAACTGGCTTCGGCTTGTCCAACCGAAATTTTGACGGCTGGCGAGAGCGGTGCGGAGGTCGGCGCATTTGCAGCCAGACTAAACACAATCCGCTTACTTAATCTCCGAATGAAGCTGCGAGAGTTCATGCCAGTCGGTCTGTCGGGAGTGGTTGTAGCGGAAACCTAGGAGCCCCTTATGAAGGGAGATTTCTCTCGATTCAGTTTCGATCCACACAAACATTACGTAGGTGTGCTTCACCAGCAGGGCCGCGTCTGGCTCGATTCCGACTGGAATGAAGACGTCCTGGAACGCCTCACCCTGCTACGCCAGCAACTAAATGACACTATTGGCGGGTGCGGCGTTCCGGAGCCCGGTACCGCGTTTCGCATCTCGCCCGGTCTTAGTGCGAACGTGGATGACTTCCAGATCGCAGCAGGACGGTGCTATGTAAACGGCGTTCAATGCCAACTCGATGCCGATACCAGTTACCTCTCGCAGCCGGATCTGCCCCAAGCTCCCCGTCTTACCCTTCCCACCGATGGCTCAACGTTGTACGCTCTGGTCTATCTCGAGGTTTGGGATCGTCTAGTTACATACCTCGAGGACGATACGTTGCGTGAGATCGGATTGAACGGGCCCGACACGGCGACCCGTCTGAAAACGATTGCCCAGGTTAAGGTTGCTCCTCTGCCGAGCTCGTTGAAAGATTTCAGCTGCACGGCTGTTAGCCAGTTCCTGCCGGTGCCTGGCAGTGGAACACTCACTACGTTACAACCTGTTCCGAGCCCGGTCCCCGATCTCTGCCATCTGCCCGAACCCGGCAATTTCACTGGACGAGAGAACCGGCTGTATCGCGTCCAAATTCATGACCGCGGGGAGGTAATCGGCGGAACTCTCAGTATCGCTCTCGGGGCGGATGCAAATGCAGGTGCGACAACTGTAACGCTGACAACAGCTTTGGATTCAAACCAAGTTACAGTG
>Ga0213878_10000211_pt1 | contig 24413 bp, 21 predicted proteins | sample VelepicoBEBS_R02_FD_161053 | JGI IMG/M metagenome (GOLD analysis project Ga0213878, IMG submission 161053) | Vellozia epidendroides bulk soil microbial communities from rupestrian grasslands, the National Park of Serra do Cipo, Brazil - BS_R02 | ecosystem: Environmental > Terrestrial > Soil >... | reverse complement strand
TGCCTCAGCATCGAAGACTTAAAGGGATTTGGCGTGCGTACTGAGCTTTTTCCGCAACTCTCCACGAAAGGAGAATGCGCCGATTTATCCGCCATTCCGCAGGCCAGCAGCGAATTTGCCTTTAACCGGCAACAACTGCTTCTCAGTATTCCTCAGGCCGCAATGGATAATCATGCTCGTGGCTATGTGCCGCCTGAACGTCTTGATGAAGGGATTAACGCACTGTTATTAAACTACAATTTTACGGGCGCCAATACCCAGGCGCGAAAGACGGAATATACTGATTCTGATAGTTACTACCTTAATTTACGTCCCGGCATCAACCTGGGCGCCTGGCGCTTACGTAACTACAGCACCTGGAGCAGAAATAGCTCCGGCGGGCAGGCTCAGGATAGCTGGGACTCCGTCTACACCTATGCCCAACGCAATATTCTTGCGCTCAAGGGCCAGCTGACGCTGGGCGACAGCTCCTCGCCTTCGGATATGTTTGATAGCGTGCCCTTTCGCGGCGCGCAAATCGCTTCCGATGATGACATGTTGCCGGAAAGTATGCGCGGTTACGCCCCGGTGGTGCGCGGCATCGCCCGGACTAACGCCCAGGTTATCGTTAAGCAAAATGGGTACACCATCTACCAGACCTACGTATCCGCAGGCGCCTTTGCCATCACCGATATGTATCCGACCGGCAGCAGCGGCGACCTGGACGTCACGATTAAAGAAGCTGATGGCAGCGAACAACACCAGATAGTCCCTTTCGCTTCACTCCCCGTTTTGCAACGTGAAGGTCGGCTGAAATATAGCCTGACCAGCGGTCAATATCGTTCTTACAACAGCGACGTCGATAAAGAATATTTCACCCAGGGAACCGCGATTTATGGTTTGCCTGCTGGTTTAACCCTGTATGGCGGCGGACAATTTTCACAGCATTACCAATCAATACTGGCGGGTATTGGTAAAAACCTCGGTGTGATGGGGGCATTCTCTGTCGACGCCGCGCAAGCCTGGTCGAAACCGCAGGATCAGGAGAAAGCCAGCGGGCAATCTGTTCGCGCCCGTTATAGCAAGAATATACTGGATACCGGCACCAATATTTCTATCTCCGGTTATCGCTATTCCACATCGGGCTACTACACCCTGCAGGATACTCTCGATACCTGGCGTAGCGATAATAACCAAAACACCATTGACCGTCGCCGCAACCGGGCTGAAATTCTGCTGAACCAAAATCTGTGGAAAGACGCGGGGTCTATTTCCCTCAACGCCGTGAGCGAGGATTACTGGAACAGCGCCCGGCAGATGCGCTCCATTGGTGTTGGTTACAGCAACAGCTGGAGCGGCATTACGTATAATTTGAACTACAGCTATAACCGCAATACCACGGATAACAGCAGCGCCAACAACAGCGATAATTCAGGTAACAGCGGTAAAGTTTACGCCAGCGATCAAGTTTTCTCATTCAATATCAATATTCCGCTCGATCGCTGGCTCAGCCATAGCTGGGCGAGTTACAACCTGAACACCAGCAAGCAGGGCAATACCAGCCATACCGTTGGCCTGAACGGCTCGGCACTTGCCGATCAAAACCTCAACTGGAGCGTTCAGGAGAGCGAAACCAACCATGGCGTCGGTAATGGCGGTTATGCCAGCCTGGATTATCAGGGAACCTACGCCCGGATGAACGCCGCCTACGGCTACGACCAGGATCAGCGTCGGGTCAATTATGGCATTAACGGCGGTGTGGTCGCCCACGCCCACGGCGTGACTTTCAGCCAGGAGTTAGGCGAAACGTCCGCCCTGGTCGAAGCACCTGGCGTCAGCGGCGTAAATATCAGTAACCAGACCGGAGTGAATACCGATTTTCGCGGCTATACCCTCGTGCCCTATGTCAGCCCATACCGCGAAAACCAGATTAGCCTTGATACCACCGCTTTGCCGGATGATGCCGACGTCTCGCTCTCATCGCTTACCGTCACACCCACTCGCGGTGCCATCGTACGAGCACATTTTAACACGCATATCGGTAAGCGTGTGTTGATGACGTTAACCCGCAGCAATGGCGCAGTAGTGCCCTTTGGCGCAATGGTCGCGGATGATGGCGCATCAGCATCAGGCAGTATCGTCGGCGACGGTGGCCAGGTGTACCTCTCTGGTCTCGCCGATCGAGGTAGCGCCATCGTGAAATGGGGCCAAACAGACAATCAACAATGCCGAATTAACTGGCAACTTCCTGATGCGGCACCCGCCAACGGCGTGGTGGAATTGAAGGCTCTTTGCCAATAGAGGTCACTATCTTATGAATAAACTCTTTTTATTTATTGTTCTGGCCACGGGAAATTTATTGGCTGCTAATTATGCCCAGGCAAACTATATTGCAGACGTTCAATACCACACTATGACGTACGACCTGGGACCTTTGGATATTCCTGCCTCAGTTGGCGATACCAGTAGCTATGGCTGGCATGACAATAGTTCTATAGCGTATACAGTTTGGACCAGCGATGGTACGCAATCCTATATGGAACTATCGCTCAATGGCACGCTGCTCGGTGATGGCGTGACTTGGGCAACCAGCAACCCCGGTATCGGTATTCAATATAAACTTGACCCCCAGGATGGCTTGTTTACACCCGATTACAGCACCACCGCACCGACTTATCGTGTATCCCTGACTGACTACGGTACATCGCTCTATACCTATGTCCATCTACGTTACCGCCTTGTCCGCCTTCTTGCCAAAGTCCCCCCGGGACAGATAACCTTTGCACCTGATGTCACACTGCATGTCTATAATCCGGATGGTTTGGGAGGAGATTCATCTGGATTAATTTTGTCTGGTATTGCCAGTCAGCCTAAATTGGTTGCGTGTACCATCAATGCCCCTGCGGAGATAAAGTTGCCGCCGTTATACGGTAATAACCTCACCAGTGGCGCAATGAATGTCACCGATGCACCGACGATCTCACTTACGAATTGCCCGGGTGCCATTAATAATATCACCTATAATTTTTCGGCTGTGTATGGCACCCATAACGCAGCAAACGGGGAGTTGAATACCGTTACCGGCGAAGGTTATGCCGAGGGAGTTTATATTCAGATACAGAATGAGGATGGTTCCGCGCATATTGTTAACGGCGGTATCGATCTCGGGTATACCGGTTCAGGTGATTACACCATACCTCCATTTAAAGTTGCTTATTATATTGACGACCCTGCATCGGTCACCGTCGGCAATGTGAAATCAGCCATTCAATTCATTCTTAGTTATAATTAATGATATAAGGATATATGCAATGAAATTTGTCACAGAGAAAAAATCTGCATTATTACTGGTCGCCTGCTGTGGGTTATTTTCTGCTACCGGTCATACCGCCACAACAAATTCCGTCAACATTGATATCACGGGCACCGTCATTGCTTCACCCTGCGTGGTCAATGGCGGACAAAACTCACTCAGCGTCAATCTTGGCGATAGCATTGAGGCCAACAGCTTATCGGTTGCAGGAGATACCTCGTCCTGGAAAGATTTTGTCATTTCATTGTCCAGTTGCCCGCTTTCCACCTCCAGTTTTAGCGTCGCATTTTCCGGTACGCCAGATACCGACGATGCGACAACCTATAAAAATACCGGTACAGCCACTAACCTGAAACTGGCGCTCACCACGCACGATGGCGCCGTCCTGGGGGACGGGACGACAATAGATAACGTCGATGTCTCAACAACCCATGCTTACGATCTACAGCTTCGCGCGCGTGCCGTATCAAAAGGTGCCGTGATGCCGGGAACCATTCAGGGCCAGGTACAGGCCACATTTACCTATCAGTAACCGACAGGATGGCACGATGACGCAGCAGATAATCAAAATCATCCCCGCGCTTGTAGGATTGTGGTTCACGCAGGCGCTGGCAACCGACATTACTATCAGCGGAACGGTCGTTGCCAGCCCCTGTGCGGTTGATACCGGAACCAAAGACCAGACGGTAAAATTCGAACAGGCGCGAGCCGTTAACTTTACGAATGTCGGCGACGCCAGCGAATGGCAGGATTTTGAATTAACCCTCTCATCCTGCCCTGTGTCCACCACCCAGATTACAGCAACCTTTACCGGCAATGCGGATAACGATGACCCTACCAAATTTGCCAACGCTCAAGGGGACGCTACCGGGATGGCGCTGCAAATCATGACCCGCGATCATCTGACAGAAATTAATCCTCTGGGATCGCTGGCCGCCTCCGTCGATATCCATAACCATCAGGCAACCTTCCCGCTTTCCGCCCGCATGTACACCCCTACCGGCCACGTCACGGCAGGTGAGTTCAACACGACCGTGCAGCTTACCTTCACCTATCAGTAGCGTTGGCGTAAAAAAAAAACGGAGCGCCAGGCGCTCCGCTTTTTTATTGATGGCGCCGCCAACTAGATGCGTTTGAAAATCAACGAACCGTTGGTGCCGCCAAAGCCGAAGGAGTTACACAGCGTGTACTCCATGCCGCTGACCTGGCGCGCTTCGTGAGGGACGAAGTCGAGGTCGATGCCCTCTTCCTGGTTATCCAGGTTGATGGTCGGCGGCACCGCCTGGTCGCGCAGCGCCAGAATCGAGTAAATGGACTCCACCGCGCCCGCCGCACCCAGCAGGTGACCGGTCATGGACTTGGTTGAGCTCACCATTACGCGTCTTGCCACATCGCCAAATACCGATTTGACCGCCTGCGCTTCGGCGATATCGCCAGCAGGGGTCGACGTACCGTGCGCATTGACGTAGCCAATCTGGCCCGGTTCGATGCCCGCATCGCGAATGGCGTTAACCATTGCCAGCGCGGCGCCCGCACCGTTTTCCGGCGGAGACGTCATATGGTAGGCATCGCTGCTCATACCAAAACCGACGATTTCAGCATAAATTTTCGCGCCGCGTTTTTTCGCGTGCTCATACTCTTCGAGCATGATGATGCCCGCACCGTCGCCCAGCACAAAACCATCACGATCTTTGTCCCACGGACGGCTTGCCGCCTGCGGGTTATCGTTGCGGGTGGACAGCGCGCGCGCTGCGCCAAAACCGCCAACACCCAGCGGCGTACTGGCTTTCTCAGCGCCGCCAGCCAGCATGGCATCGGCATCGCCGTAAGCAATCATACGCGCCGCATGGCCGATGTTATGCACACCGGAAGTACACGCCGTGGCGATAGAGATGCTAGGGCCACGCAAGCCGAACATGATGGTCAGGTGACCGGCCACCATGTTAACAATCGTAGACGGAACGAAGAAGGGGCTTATCTTACGTGGACCGCCATGAACCAGCGAACTGTGGTTCTCTTCGATTAAACCGAGACCGCCAATGCCGGAACCAATAGCGGCACCGATACGCGTTGCGTTCTCTTCCGTCACTTCAAGGCCAGAATCCTGCATGGCCTGAGCGCCAGCGACAATTCCATATTGAATGAAGGCATCCATCTTGCGCTGTTCTTTACGCGAGATGATGTCATCACAGTTAAAATCCTTTACTAAGCCAGCAAATTTCGTTGCATAGGCGCTAGTATCGAAATGGTCGATCAGGCTGATGCCACTCTGACCGGCAAGGAGAGCTTTCCAGGTAGACTCTACGGTATTGCCGACAGGAGACAACATGCCCAGTCCGGTCACAACTACACGACGCTTAGACACGTTTGTCCTCCAGGGAGGGATAAAAAAGAGACTTGTGGGACAAAAAGATAAAACTCAGGCGGTCGAGTGACCGCCTGGAGATGTTCACTTACGCCTGGTGACCGTTGATGTAATCAATGGCAGCCTGAACGGTGGTGATTTTCTCAGCTTCTTCGTCCGGAATCTCAGTATCAAACTCTTCTTCCAGAGCCATTACCAGCTCAACGGTGTCAAGAGAATCAGCGCCCAGGTCTTCAACGAAGGAAGCATTGTTGGTAACTTCTTCCTGCTTAACGCCCAGCTGCTCGCCGATAATTTTCTTAACGCGTTCTTCGATAGTGCTCATACTCTTAAATTTCCTATCAAAACTCGCTTTCGCGATGGTTTTCGTAGTGTATAAAATGTTGAAAAATTTGCAACTAAATCCCGGCAGGTCTTACCACGATTTTACGCTATTTTGCGGGTGTTTGCCCCAATAACGCAAATCATTTTGCACATAATATTGTCCGGTACCACGCGGAATGCGCGGTTCCTGAGCATTTTGTGCAATCTACGGTCAGACCATATACATTCCGCCGTTGACGTGCAGGGTTTCACCGGTGATGTAACCCGCGTCGTCAGAGGCTAAGAATGCAACCGCACTGGCGATTTCTTTTGGAGAGCCGAGGCGCCCCGCCGGAACTGCCGCCAGTGTACCCGCACGCTGCTCTTCGGTCAGCGCACGCGTCATGTCCGTTTCAATAAAGCCCGGAGCAACAACGTTCACAGTAATACCGCGTGACGCGACTTCACGCGCCAGCGACTTACTGAAACCGATAAGACCCGCTTTCGCCGCAGCGTAGTTGGCCTGACCGGCATTTCCCATGGTACCGACCACAGAACCGATTGTGATAATACGTCCATGACGCTTTTTCATCATAGCGCGCATTACCGCTTTTGACAGACGGAATACCGATGACAGATTGGTCTCGAGGATGTCGTTCCACTCGTCATCTTTCATTCGCATTAACAGGTTATCACGAGTAATCCCGGCATTATTGACCAGAATATCGACTTCGCCAAACTCTGCGCGAATATTTTCCAGAACAGATTCGATAGATGCCGGATCGGTCACATTCAGCATCAGACCTTTACCATTGGCACCCAGATAATCGCTAATTGACTGCGCGCCGCTTTCGCTGGTCGCAGTACCGATAACTTTTGCGCCACGGGCAACGAGGGTTTCCGCAATTGCGCGACCAATGCCGCGGCTTGCGCCCGTTACCAGTGCAATTTTTCCTTCAAAACTCATGGTGTTCCTCTTTTTATTGTGCAAGCGCCGCAGACATCGCAGCAGGCTCATTGAGCGCTGACGCTGTCAGGGTGTCTACAATTCGTTTGGTCAAACCGGTGAGGACTTTACCCGGGCCGACTTCATAAAGATGCTCAATGCCTTCAGCGGCCATAAACTCAACGGTTTTGGTCCACTGAACCGGGCTGTAAAGCTGGCGGACCAGCGCGTCGCGAATCGCGTCCGCAGCGGTTTCACACTTCACATCCACGTTATTCACAACCGGAATTTGCGGTGCGTTAAAGGTAATGGTCGCCAGTTCAGCCGCCAGCTTCTCAGCAGCCGGTTTCATCAACGCACAGTGCGACGGCACGCTGACCGGCAGCGGCAGCGCACGCTTCGCACCTGCGGCTTTGCAGGCAGCGCCAGCACGTTCAACGGCCTCTTTGTGACCGGCGATAACCACCTGGCCTGGCGAGTTGAAGTTAACCGGGGAGACAACCTGGCCTTCTGCGGATTCTTCACACGCTTTCGCAATCGCCGCATCATCCAGACCGATGATAGCCGACATGCCGCCGGTGCCTTCCGGTACCGCTTCCTGCATGAATTTGCCGCGCAGCTCAACCAGACGAACCGCATCCGCAAACGCGATAACGCCCGCGCACACCAGCGCAGAGTACTCACCCAGGCTGTGACCCGCCATCAGCGCAGGCGCTTTGCCGCCCTGCTGCAGCCAGACACGGTACAGCGCGACAGACGCGGTCAGCAGCGCAGGCTGCGTCTGCCAGGTTTTGTTCAGTTCTTCCGCCGGACCCTGTTGCGTCAGCGCCCACAAATCGTATCCCAGTGCCGCAGAGGCTTCACCGAACGTCTCTTCAACCACCGGATATTCCGCGGCCATCTCGGCCAGCATACCGACGGTCTGAGAGCCTTGTCCCGGGAACACAAAAGCAAATTGCGTCATGTTGTTATCCTTAATTAAAAACGAACCAGCGCAGAGCCCCAGGTGAAACCACCGCCGAAGGCCTCCAGCAGAACCAGTTGGCCACGCTTAATGCGGCCATCGCGTACGGCTTCATCGAACGCGCACGGTACGGAGGCGGCGGACGTATTGCCGTGACGGTCGAGCGTCACCACCACGTTGTCCATCGGCATGCCCAGCTTTTTCGCCGTTGCGCTGATAATGCGCAGGTTAGCCTGGTGCGGCACCAGCCAGTCGAGGTCTGAACGGTCAAGATTATTTGCCGCCAGCGTCTCTTCGACGATATTCGCCAGCTCTTTCACTGCGACTTTAAAGACTTCGTTCCCTGCCATGGTCAGGTGAATCGAGTTCTCCGGGTTCACGCGATCGGCGTTTGGCAAAGTGAGCAGTTCACCATAGTTGCCGTCAGCATGCAGATGCGTGGAGATGATTCCCGGCTCTTCTGACGCGCTAAGGACGACGGCGCCAGCGCCATCGCCAAAAATAATAATCGTGCCGCGATCGGTCGGATCGCAGGTGCGGGCCAGCACATCGGAGCCGATAACCAGCGCGTGCTTCACCGCACCGGATTTCACGTACTGATCGGCAACGCTCAGCGCATAGGTAAAACCTGCGCAGGCGGCGGCAACGTCAAATGCCGGGCATCCTTTCACGCCCAGCATCGATTGAATCTGGCACGCCGCGCTTGGGAAGGCATGCGTCGCTGAGGTGGTAGCAACGACAATCAAACCAATCTGTTCAGCGTCGATTTCCGCCATGTCCAGCGCGCGTTTTGCGGCTTCGAAACCCATCGTCGCCACAGTCTCGTCAGGCGCGGCAATACGACGTTCACGGATACCTGTGCGCGTGACAATCCACTCGTCAGAGGTATCGACCATTTTTTCCAGATCGGCGTTCGTCCGCACGTGTTCAGGCAGATAGCTGCCGGTACCTATAATCTTCGTATACATGTACGCTCAGTCTTATTGTGGTAGTACCCACCTGTTCGGGACACGGAGTCTTCGCCGCACGCCGGTCATCTCTTCAGAGATGCGCCCGGGTGTTGTCGGCGTTGCCTTCTTCCCGCCGCTCGAATCCGGCTGGGTATACAGATTTCAGGCGAGCGGCAATCCGCTGAGGGACTTCCCGCTGCACCGCCTGCACTGCCTGTTCAATCGCGACGCTAAACGCGCGCTGATTGGCTGCACCATGACTCTTTATCACCGTGCCGCGCAATCCTAACAGACAGGCGCCATTATACTGGTCGGGGTTGAGGTGACTGAATCGCCGCGCCAGACTTTTTTGTAACCAACGCTTTAAAAGCAGCAGCCACCACGACCGTTTTTTCCCCTCACCCTGAGATTTCAGCAGCGAAAGGAACATCCTGACAACACCTTCCATCGTTTTTAATGTGACGTTTCCCGTAAAACCATCACAAACCAGGACATCCGTCTTCCCGGTTAACAATTCATTGGCCTCAAGATAGCCAATGTAGTTAATGCTGGGTACTGTCTTCAGTATCGCCGAAGCGTCACGAATGCTGTCAAGACCTTTGGTTTCTTCTTCGCCGATATTGAGCAGCGCAACGCGCGGTCGCTCAATGCCGACGACCTCTTCGGCCATCACCGCGCCCATAACGGCGAACTGAACCAGCATATTGCTGTCGCAATCGACGTTAGCCCCTAAATCAAGGACCACCGTTTTCCCCTTTTGCTGATGCGGAAGCACCGTCATCAGCGCCGGGCGTTCAATCCCTTCAATCGGTTTGAGCAACAATTTCGCAAGCCCCATCAGCGCGCCGGTATTGCCCGCGCTGACGCATGCCTGCGCTCGCCCTTCTTTCACCAACTCCAGCGCTATGCGCATGGAGGTGCCCCGGCTACTGCGAATCGCCTGCGCCGGACGAGCATCACTGGCAATAACTGACTGCGCAGGAATAATCTGCAGACGTGAACGTTGTTCAAAGTCAGCTCTGGCAAGTAATGGCATGATGTCGTCGGGGTTGCCGACTAAGAGAAGCGAGAGTTGTGAATCAAAATGCAGTGCCTGCAATGCTGCAGGCACCGTCACGGACGGGCCAAAATCGCCCCCCATGACATCCAACGCTATGGTCAGACGTGTCAAGGTTTCGTCGCCGCCTGGTTCGGTGTATCCCCGCTTGCGCGGGAAATCCTCACTAAGCTTCATCGCGTTATACTCATTGTCTTTCACGTCGCAGGGGGCACTACTGCGTTCCTGCAACGCGAAATTCATTGAGTATCGCGTGATTACTTAGCGATAACCTTGCGACCGCGGTAGAAACCGTCGGCAGTAATGTGGTGACGCAGGTGGGTTTCACCAGAAGTCTTGTCTACAGACAGGCTGGTAACTGCGGTCAGCGCGTCATGAGAACGACGCATGCCACGTTTGGAACGGGTTGGTTTATTTTGTTGTACGGCCATGGACCTTACTCCTCAATTACTTACGCTTTAAGCTGGCTAATACGGCAAATGGGTTTGGCTTTTGCGCTTCATCAGGCAATTCACCAAAGACCATGTCCGCCTCGGACACTTCACAGTGTTCAGAATCATGCACCGGAACTACAGGCAGGGTAAGGATGAGTTCATCCTCAACCAGCGCCCGCAGGTCGATTTCACCGAATTCGTTAACCTCAATCGGCTCATACGCTTCCGGGAGTGCTTCAGCCTGCTCATCATTTTTGACCGGGCTGAAACAATACGTTGTGTGAACCTGATGTGAAAACGGTTTCCCGCAGCGCTGGCATTCAAGAGACACCGTCACCTTCGCATCGCCTTTAATCACGGCGAGACGTTGGTTATCGATGGCGAATGTCATATCGCATTCCACATCACTGTCCACGCTGACTACAGATTCGGCAAGACGCTCTACCTGTTCAGGAGTATAGATACCCTGATAATCAAGGCGTTTTTGAGCCGTGCGTACCGGATCAAGAGTCAGGGGTAATTTTACCTTTTGCATAGGGCGCGCATATTAACTTTGTAACGTCATAGAGTCAAAGAAAAAGGCACCCGCAGGATGCCTTTTGCCATTTATTCGCACACATTGCGGCCTGTAGTTTAAAATGGCGCAATCCGAATCACCAGAGTTTAACAGAAAAATTATGCCAAAAATCGTTCTTGCCTCCACATCGCCCTTTCGCCGCCAACTGCTGGAAAAGCTCGGGCTGCCGTTTATTTGCGCTGCGCCCGAGGTAGATGAGCTTCCCTTACCCGGCGAGTCTCCGCGTCAGCTCGTGCTGCGTCTGGCGCAGGCGAAAGCGCAGGCGCTGGCGCACCGCTACCCTGAGCATGTGATCATCGGCTCCGATCAGGTTTGCGTGCTGGGCGGGAAAATCACCGGCAAACCGCACACCGCAGAGAACGCCCACCGCCAGCTGCGGGAAGCGAGCGGCCATATCGTGACTTTTTATACGGGGCTTGCGCTGTACAATAGCGCCTCCGGACAGTTGCAAACCGAATGTGAACCGTTCGACGTCCACTTTCGCAAGCTGACGGACGATGAGATTGTTCGCTATGTCGAGAAAGAGCAGCCGCTGAACTGCGCAGGAAGTTTTAAAAGCGAGGGGTTGGGCATCGCGCTCTTCGAGCGCCTGGAGGGTCGCGATCCGAATACGCTGGTCGGTCTGCCGCTGATTGCGCTGTGCAAAATGCTGCGCCACGAGCAGATCAATCCGTTACTGGCATAAACGACATCGGGTGGCGCTAAGCCACCCGATATCACATCAGCCGCGCAGCACCTTAAGACAGTGCTTTAACTGCGCATCCATCGGCGCTTCGACACGCATCGTCTCACCGGAACCCGGGTGGGTAAACTTCAGCGCCGCCGCGTGCAAAAACAGGCGGTTTAAGCCGGTGCCGGCAAGCTGCTTATCAAATTCGCGATCGCCATAGCGGTCGTCGAAGGCAATCGGGTGCCCCGCATGTTGGGTATGAACACGAATCTGGTGGGTACGGCCGGTCACCGGGCTGCAGCGAACCAGGGTCGCAAACGCAAAGCGCTCTTCAACTTTAAAACGCGTTTCCGACGGTTTCCCCTCGCTGCTGACGCGAACAATACGCTCGCCGCTTTGCAGGATGTTTTTCAGCAACGGCGCCTGCACCACTTTGGTATGCGACTGCCACTGCCCGCGCACCAGCGCCAGATAATCCTTCTGCATGCCTTTATCACGCAGTTGCTCATGCAGGGAGCGCAGCGCAGAACGCTTCTTCGCTACCAGCAGCACGCCCGAAGTATCGCGGTCGAGGCGGTGCACCAGCTCAAGGAAACGCGCTTCCGGGCGCAGCGCGCGCAGCCCTTCAATGACGCCGAAACTCAACCCGCTGCCGCCATGAACCGCGGTGCCCGACGGTTTGTTGAGCACCAGAATGTGGTCATCCTCATAAAGGATAACGTCGCTCAGGGCGGCAACTTTTTGCAGATGCGGCGACACTGCGTCTTCTTCACGCTCGGCGACGCGCACCGGCGGAATGCGCACTTCATCGCCCGCCTCAAGCTTGTACTCCGGCTTAACGCGCTTTTTGTTCACCCGCACTTCGCCTTTACGCAGAATGCGGTAAATCATACTCTTCGGCACGCCTTTTAGCTGCGTGCGCAAAAAGTTATCAATACGTTGCCCTGCCTCATCGGCAGCAATGGCAACCATTTTTACGGTCGGTGTCTCAGTTTTCATGGTGGGCGATTCTAAATAGCGATGCGCATTAGCGCCACACATTTTTCTATGCTTATATTTATCATTATTCGGTTTCTCAGATGGCTTCATCGACCATTTTGCTTGTTATTAGAACAATCTCTCTGGGCTGGTGAAAAAACTGTGAGTAACCGGGTGATAAAAGGTAAAAGTCATCTTGCTATAACAAGGTTAGCAATGGAATAATGGTGCTGTTTTCCGTGTTGAGTCTTGTTAGAACAAGGATATTTACGGAATTACCAGTTTTGTCTGTCCGATCATCAACGCAGCAATGGCGTAAGACGTATTGATCTTTCAGACAGTTAGCGGGCTGCGGGTTGCAGTCCTTACCGGTAAAAGGAATCTTCTCTGGTGATATACCCGTCATACTTCTAAGGTATAAGCTCCCAGGCTGTTTTCCCCTGTTAATTGCGCTGCGTTTCCATTTGAAACCCAGGCAACCGACACTCTGCGCCTCTTAAGCGAGCGACAACCGTGAGGTTGGCGACGTGAACAGTCACGAGGCCATCGGTTTACCCCCGGCAAGGCATTACTCTGCCCGCAGCTTAGTCGTCAATGTAAGAATAATGAGTAAGTTACGATGAAAAGAATGTTAATCAACGCAACTCAGCAGGAAGAGTTGCGTGTCGCCCTTGTTGATGGGCAGCGTCTGTACGATCTGGACATTGAAAGCCCAGGACATGAACAGAAAAAAGCGAACATCTACAAAGGCAAAATTACCCGTATAGAACCCAGCCTTGAAGCCGCATTTGTCGATTACGGTGCCGAGCGTCATGGCTTCCTTCCCCTCAAAGAAATCGCCCGCGAATACTTCCCCGCTAATTATTCTTCCCATGGCCGTCCGAACATCAAAGATGTCCTGCGCGAAGGCCAGGAAGTGATTGTCCAGATTGATAAAGAAGAACGCGGCAACAAAGGCGCCGCGCTGACAACCTTTATCAGCCTGGCGGGCAGCTATCTGGTGCTGATGCCGAATAACCCACGCGCTGGCGGTATTTCACGCCGGATCGAGGGCGACGATCGCACCGAGCTGAAAGAAGCGCTGGCGAGCCTGCAACTGCCGGACGGCATGGGTCTCATCGTGCGTACCGCAGGCGTTGGCAAATCCGCTGAAGCCCTGCAATGGGACCTGAGCTTCCGTCTGAAGCACTGGGAAGCGATTCAGAAAGCCGCAGAAAGCCGCCCGGCGCCGTTCCTGATCCATCAGGAAAGCAACGTTATCGTGCGCGCATTCCGTGACTATCTGCGTCAGGATATCGGCGAAATCCTCATCGACAACCCGAAAGTGCTTGAGCTGGCTCGCCAGCACATCGCCGCGCTGGGCCGTCCGGATTTCAGCAGCAAAATTAAGCTCTACACCGGTGAAATCCCGCTGTTCAGCCACTATCAGATTGAGTCGCAGATTGAATCCGCCTTCCAGCGTGAAGTGCGCCTGCCGTCCGGCGGCTCCATCGTTATCGACAGCACCGAAGCGCTGACCGCTATCGACATCAACTCCGCTCGCGCGACCCGCGGCGGCGATATCGAAGAGACCGCGTTCAACACCAACCTGGAAGCGGCCGACGAAATTGCCCGTCAGCTGCGCCTGCGCGACCTCGGCGGCCTTATCGTTATCGACTTCATCGATATGACGCCGGTTCGCCACCAGCGCGCTGTGGAAAACCGCCTGCGCGAAGCCGTACGTCAGGATCGCGCGCGCATTCAGATTAGCCACATCTCCCGCTTCGGTCTGCTGGAAATGTCGCGTCAGCGCCTGAGCCCGTCACTGGGTGAGTCCAGCCATCACGTCTGCCCTCGCTGCAGCGGCACCGGCACCGTCCGTGACAACGAATCGCTGTCGCTCTCCATTCTGCGTCTGATTGAAGAAGAAGCGCTGAAAGAGAACACCAAAGAGGTTCACGCCATCGTACCGGTGCCGATCGCCTCTTACCTGCTGAACGAAAAACGTGATGCGGTAAGCGCTATCGAATCCCGTCAGGGCGGCGTTCGCTGCATTATCGTGCCGAACGATCAGATGGAAACCCCGCATTACTCCGTACTGCGCGTGCGTAAAGGCGAAGAGACTCAGACGCTGAGCTATCTGCTGCCGAAACTGTACGAAGAAGAGATGGCGCTGCCGTCTGACGAAGAGCCTGCCGAGCGTAAACGCCCTGAGCAGCCAGCACTGGCCACCTTCGTGATGCCGGACACTCCGCCTGCTCCTGAGGTTGAGACCGCCGTCGTTGAAGCGCCGGTGAAAAAAGCCGCGCCGGTAGCCGCCGCTGCGACTGTCGCCGCTCCGGGCCTGGTATCCCGCTTCTTCTCCGCGCTGAAGCGCATGTTCAGCGACAGCGATGCCGCGTCGGTTGAAGCACAGCCAGAGAAGAAAGAAGATAAGCAGGAACGTCAGCAGGATCGTCGTAAGCCGCGTCAGAACAACCGTCGCGACCGCAACGAACGCCGTGACCGCAATGAACGCAGCGATCGCAACGACAACCGTGCTGAGAATACGGAAGCGCGCGAAGAAAACCGTCGTAACCGTCGCGAGAAACAGCAGCAGAACGCCGAAACGCGTGAAGCCCGCCAGCCGCAGAACGTCGTGGAAGATGCCGACAAAGCGAAATCCCGTGATGAACAGCAGCCGCGTCGTGAGCGCAACCGCCGCCGTAATGACGAAAAACGTCAGAACCAGCAGGATGTGAAAGCGCTGTCGCGCGAAGAGCAGCCGATGCAGGAAGCGGAGCAGGAAGAACGTTCTCAGCCGGTAGCCCGTCGCAAACCGCGTCAGCTGTCGCAGAAAATACGTTTTGAGTCCGCCGCCGACAGCATCGAAACCGCGGTAGCCGCCGCTCAACCTGAAGCTGCTGCGCCGCGTACCGAACTGGCGAAAGTTGACTTGCCAGCCGTCATCGATACGCCGGTTGAGCAGGATGACAACGGCGAAGCGCGTGACACCGCGGGTATGCCGCGTCGTTCACGCCGTTCTCCGCGCCACCTGCGCGTCAGCGGCCAGCGCCGTCGTCGTTACCGTGACGAACGCTATCCAACCCAGTCGCCGATGCCACTGGAGTTTGCCTGCGCGTCACCGGAAATGGCGTCCGGTAAAGTGTGGGTAAGCTATCCGGTTGCCCGTACTCAGGAGCAGGTTTCCGAAGAGATCCACGAGCAGGAAGACGTTCAGCATGTTGAGATCGTAGCGCCTGTTGCCGCCGAGGTCGTTGCTGCAGAACCGATCGCCGAAGCGCAAGCCGCGGTTGTCGAGCCGCAGGTCGTCGAAGCCGCGCCGGTTGTGGAAGAAACAGCCTCCGTGGTTGAACACGCACAGCCTGTGGTCACTGAGGATGAAACGGTTGCCGTCGAGGACGCCGTGGAAGAAGACGTGGCGCCAGCGCCTGTCGAATCCCACGTTGAGCCAGTGGTCGTCGAAACCGTAGAGGAAGCCCCTGTTGTTGCACCGCAGGCGGTGGAAGCTATGGCTGACGCGGCCGTTGCCGCACCGGAAGTGGGTGTTGCCGCAACACCTGTTGCGCAGCCAACGGCGATTCTGCCGCGCCCGCATGCGACTGCCCCGATGACCCGCGCCCCGGCGCCGGAGTATATCCCGGAAGCCCCGCGTCACAGCGACTGGGTACGCCCGACCTTCGCGTTCGATGGTAAAGGCGCTGCCGGTGGTCATAGCGCCAGCAACCATGCAACCGCAGAGCCTACGCGCCCTCAGTCAGCGGAGTAAGCCCGACTGAAAAGACCAACCGCCTTCACCTGAAGGCGGTTTTTTTATTCCGGTTTCCCCTCACATCGCTCATTCATCGCCTCTTCCCTTCATCCTTCAAAGACAAAAACAGATAAAAAAAATGCCCGCCCGGGGGTGTTCCAGGGCAGGCATACCGAACGCACCCCGTTTCATGGCGCGCTCTGAAAAGAGACTTCTTATTTATTCAACTGGAACAGTGACATTCCTTGCATATCGCTGAACGTCTTATAAGACGCCTGCAACGCAGCCTGCTGCATCGTGTAGTTAGAAATGGTGGCATTCCAGTCTACATCGACAAGATTGCTCATCTGCTGCGTCTGGCTAAGCTTGCGATCGTCGCCAAGCGCATCCAGCTTATCCAGCTCATTCAACTGCGTACCCACTTCCGCGCGCACGGAGAGCACATTGTTCAACGAGTTACGCAGGCCGCGGTTTGTTTTATCAATCGCGGCAGCGGCTGCCGCCTTAGCGGTATCATCATCCGCCACCGGCGTCTTCAGCGCCGTAATCGCGCTGTCCAGCATGGCGAAGACGTTGGTTTCCGATGCCGAGCCATCCGGCTCTTTAACGGCATTACTGGTAATGGCATCAAAGATTTTATTGCCGGTGTGGCCGATAACCATCGTGCGGGCGCTATCGACTTGCTGCTCAACATTGGTCGTTCCACCAACATAGTTTCCGTTGGTATCGAACGGCGCGTTATCCGTTTTATAACCGGCAAACATATAGCGACCGTTACCGTCCTGGCTGTTTGCCAGGTTCAGCAGTTGGTCACGGATACCTTGTAAATCCGTCGCCAGAGACGCGCGGTCATCGTCGCTCAGGGTGCCGTCGCCAGCATAAACGATTTTCTCCTGCGCGGACTGAATCGCCGTCGTCACCTGCGTCAGCACGTTCTCTTCCTGGGAGATGCGCTGAGTGGCAAAACTGCGCGCAGAGGCAAACTGCGCGTTTTGCGCCTGCGCCTGCGACAGCACCACCGCCTGAGAAGCCGCAATCGCGTCGTCGGACGGGCGATTCACCCGTTTACCCGTGGACATCTGCTCACCGTACTGCAGCCATGTCGACTGGGAGTTGGTGATCCCGTTCATGTTCTGCTGATACATCATCAATGTGCTAACACGCATCGTTCAGATCTCCTTAACGAATATTCAGCAGAGCGTCAAAGAGCGAGCTGGCCGTTTGTAGTACCTGGGCGTTAGCCAGATAGTATTGCTGGAACAGTTGCAGGTTGCCGTACTCTTCGTCCAGGTTGACGCCAGAGATAGACTGCTGTTGCTTGGTAAGTTGCGTTACCACATTGCCCTGCGTCGTGCTGCTGACTTTCAGCGTCGAGGTCTTATTACCCACATCGCTCACCAGCGACGCGTAGGCATCGTTAACCGTTTTATTGCCGCCCACCAGCTTGCTGTTTTGCAGATCGAGCAGCGCCTGGCCGTTACGGTTATCGCTTTCGCCACTGTTGCCGTCATTGATGCCCATCGCTATCTGCGTTTCGTCAGTGATGGCGACACCCATATTCACTATCGTATTCGCCACCGGTTTTACCGTGAAGCTGTCATTCTTATTCGCCGCGCCGGAGACGCTGACGTTTAAGCCGTCAAAACTCAGGCTGCCGTCTGCCTCTACGGTCGGCGTCACTCTCGTATTATCCGACAGGCGCGTCACCTGCCAGTTGCTGCCATCCCAGCTCACGTTGTAGTCGGTCGCCTGGACTTTGGAACTGTCCGTAATGGTGGCGCCAAGATTTGCCGTCCCCGTATTTTTGGTATTTTTTAATACCGACGGGCTGCCGATATCGAAGAATTTGCTGCCCGGGTCGCCGTTGGCATCCACGCCTTTCGCGTGTTGCTGGTTAAAAGCGTCAGCAAACGCCAGCGCCATCTGGTTCAGGCTATTACGCGTCTGGTCCAAATCCTGAGAGCGGAACGTCAACAGCCCGCCGAGCGAACCTGTGGTCAGCAGTTTTTCCGGGATCTCGATATTGCCAGCCATGTTATCAACATAGGCCACGGTGGTACGGGAAGGGTCCGCGCTGCTTGGTACCGCTGCGAGTTGATGCGCGGTACTCCCCTGCACCAACGAGTAGCCATTGGCCATGGTGATGTTGTAGGTGCCGCCGTCCTGAACGTTGACCTCAACGCCGACAATCTGGTTAAGCTGACTCACCAGTTGATCACGCTGATCCAGCAGGTCATTCGGCGATGCACCTGCGCCCACGCCGGTCAGTTTTGAAATTTTATCGTTGAGGCTCGCAATCTGCTTTGCGTAATTGTTGATTTGGTCAACGCTCGATGCAATCGCGCTGTTCACCTGCTTGTCCTGATCTCGCAGGTACTGATCGGTCACCTTAAACTGGTTAACAAGACCATTCGCCTTGCCGAGTACGGACTGACGCGCCGCCGGATCTTCGGCGTTACTGACCAGGGTTTGCAGACTGCTGAAGAAATCCTGCAGCGTCGCCGACAGCGAATTGGTCGTATCAGACAGCACATCGTCGATCTTGGACATCTGCTGATAACGCGTCGTCAATCCGCTGCTCTGGTTTTGCGCCGCGCGCAACTGGTTGGTGATGAACGCGTTATATTCGCGCTGAACGCCGGTAACAGTGACGCCGTTGCCAACCCAGCCACCCGGGCCCAGCGTACTGTTTGATTGGGCGAGCACCGTCGTCTGGCGGGTATAGCCGTTGACGTTATAACTGGCAATGTTGTTACTCACGGTATTCAGCGCCGACTGAGCTGCGCTTAACCCGCTCATTGCGCTATTGATCAAACTGGACATGGATGTTCCTTTATTCTTCGAGACGTGGGTCCTGCACTCAGTTATCGGTCACGGCCGGGCAAACTTGAGACTTGTCAGAACAGATTTTCAATATCGTTGCTGTAGGTCTTGCTTACCTTTTCCCCCATGGATTTCAACTGCTGAATCATGCTGGTAAGCTTGCGGGCATAGTTCGGGTCGGTCGCGTAGCCGGCCTTTTGCAACGCCTGTGCGCCCTGCTCCGCCGTCGCCGCCGCAGTGACCGCCGCATAACGCGGGTTTCGGGTTAGCAAGCCGACATAATCGGACAGCGCTTCGAGCCAGGAACTGTATACGCGGAAGCGGGCTTTCACCTTCTTCGCCTCACCGTTTTCATATTCAGTGGTGGTGATTTCCGTCACCTTCCCTTTCCAGTCCGCAGAGGCCTTAACACCGAACAGGTTAAAGCTCGGCTCGCCGTTTTCACGGCGAATTTGCCGTTGTCCCCACCCGGATTCCAGCGCCGCCTGGGCAAGAATCAGGTGATGTGGAATACCGCTCTGTTCGCTGGCGAGTTTCGCTGGCAGCGACAACTGCGCCAGGAAGTCTTTGCTGTCGCCAGAAACATCCGCATCGGATGCCGCTGGCGCTTTGGGCATCGCCTTGCGAACCATTTGGGTCAGCGCGGTGTTCTGGTAACGGGTGACGGTTTCCAGGTCGAACTTCAGCGGCACCTGTCCGGATTGTTCAGCGGGCTGCTCTTGCGCGGCCGCCATCTGTTTTACCATCATGTCGGCAAGGCCAAGCCCTTTGCCTGCCGTCATCTGCTGAGCAATCTGCTGATCGTACATACTGGTGAACAGGCGCGTCTGGTCACTGCTTAACGCGCCGTCCTTCGGCAGCGCGTCGCGCATACTCTTGAGCATCATCTGAACGAACATGCCTTCAACCTGGCGAGCCACAGGCCGGATATTGGCCTGCGGATCCTGCCCCGCTTTCATCTTCAGTTCGTTCAGCGACTGGGCATCCCAGGCCGCGCTGCCGAGCAGCTTGCTATCACCCAGCATTTAGATGATTTCCAGTTTGGCGCGCAGGCATCCCGCGCTCTGCATAGACTGCAGAATCGACATCAGATCCATCGGCGTGGCTCCCAGCGTATTGAGCGCCCGCACCACGTTGTTCAGGTTGGCGCTGGAGCGAATGCTCTGCAACGATCCCCCGCTCTGACGCAGATCGATCTGCGTTTGCGGCGTCACCACTGTTGAACCGCCCGCGAACGGGGTATTCGGCTGGCTGACCTGCGCCTGACGGTTGACCGTCACCGACAGGTTACCCTGCGCCACAGCGCAGCTATCCAGCGTCACCTCGCGGTTCATCACCACCGAGCCGGTACGCGAGTTAATAATGACCTTCGCATCCTGCGGCGTGACGTTCACTTCCAGGTTCTGGATATCGGCCAGCAAACGCACCTGCCCGCTGTTGCCTGATGGCGTGCGGATCTGCACGGTACGGGCATCCAGCGCAGTGGCATTGCCATAGCTGCTGCGACGGTTGATGGTGTCGGCAATCTGCTGCGCCATACCGAAGTCATCGTCATTCAGCTGCAAATTGATGGTGTTCGCCGCGCCAAACTGGCTCGGCAGCTCGCGTTCGATAGTGGCGCCATTGGTGATACGTCCACCGTTAAGCTGGTTGACCTGCACGCTGCTGCCGCCTGCGGACGCACCCGCGCCGCCGACTAAAATGTTACCTTGCGCCAGCGCGTAGACCTGACTGTCCACCCCTTTAAGCGGGGTCATCAGCAGCGTACCGCCGCGCAGACTTTTGGCGTTACCCATGGAGGAGACCACCACGTCGATAGTCTGTCCCTGGCGCCCAAACGCGGGCAATTGCGCCGTTACCATCACCGCCGCCACGTTTTTCAACTGCATGTTGGTACCCGCAGGCACCGTGATCCCCAACTGCGATAGCATGTTGTTCAGGCTCTGTGTGGTGAATGGCGTCTGGGTAGTCTGGTCGCCCGTACCATCAAGCCCCACGACCAGGCCATAGCCAATCAGCGAGTTTTCCCGCACGCCCTGCACGGTGGTGAGGTCACGAATACGATCCGCCTGGGCGAAACCCGCGACCAGAACCAGAGCAATGCCAACCAGGGTTTTAAACATATCTCACCTCGTTACATTGGCGATAAGTTAAGGAAGAAACGCTGCAACCAACCCATATTCTGCGCTTCGTTAATGTAGCCGTTACCCACGTACTCGATACGCGCGTCTGCCACCTGCGTCGACGGTACGGTATTGCTGCCGCTGATGGTGCGTGGGTTAACAACGCCAGAGAAACGGATAAATTCCGTCCCCTGGTTTATCGCTATCTGTTTTTCACCGACAACGTGCAGGTTACCGTTCACCAGCACCTGATCGACGGTGACCGTCAGCGTACCGCTGAAGGTGTTGCTGGCATTTGCGCCACCCTTACCGTTAAAGGTGTTGCCGCCAGAGGCATCCACATCGGCGCGCGCATTGCCAAACAGGCCTTCGAGATAGTGCGGCACGGTGCTGAAGCCAAAATTCGTTTTGCCATCGCGGCTGGCATTCGCCGACGAGCTCTTGGAAGCGCTGACGTTTTCCTGCAGCACAATGGTTAGCGTATCGCCGATATTGCGTGGGCGTCGGTCTTCAAACAGCGGCTGATAGCCGTAGTTGATAGGCTGGGCAGTCTGGTAAATGGACCCGTTGACCGTCGGCATTGGACCCGGAGTGGGTTGTGCTGTCGTTACCCCTTCCACCAGCGGCTTAGAGGGAACCCAGGCGCATCCGGCCTGAGCTAACGCCAGTGCGACAATAAACGGATATCGGAACGCTGCGGATTTTTGCATTGCTTTCATCTTCTGAATCAAAGAGCCGGTGCAGGGTTTCCTGCACCGGTTACGCCATAAAGCCTGATGAGCCCGTTACAGTTGCGTCAGTTTTTGCAGCATCTGGTCGGTCGTGGTGACCGCCTTACTGTTGATTTCATACGCTCGCTGCACCTGGATCATATTAACCAGCTCTTCGGCAACGTTAACGTTGGAAGTCTCAACGTAGCCCTGGTAGAGCAGCCCGGCGCCGTTCAGACCCGGCGTCGTGTCATTCGGCGCGCCGGAGGCCTGCGTTTCGGTGTAGAGGTTCTCACCAATGCTTTCCAGACCAGCATCGTTCATAAAGGTGGTCAGGTTTAACTGTCCGACCTGCACCGGATTGGTTTGCCCCTGCTGGGTCACGCTGACCACGCCGTCGCGGCCAATAGTGATACTCAGGGTATTCGCCGGAATCGTAATCGCCGGCTGAACCTGATAGCCGCCTGCGGTCACCAGTTGGCCGTTCTGATCCACCTGGAAAGAACCGTCGCGGGTATACGCGGAAGTACCGTCCGGCAGCAGGATCTGGAAGAAGCCCTGGCCTTTGATCGCGACATCTTTACTGTTGTTGGTCTGCGACAGGTTGCCCTGGGAGTGCAGACGTTCGGTGGCAACCGGACGCACGCCGGTACCGATTTGCAGACCGGACGGCAGCGTCGTCTGCTCAGAAGACTGCGCGCCAGGCTGACGCACGGTCTGATACAGCAGGTCTTCAAATACCGCTCTCTGACGCTTAAAACCGTTAGTACTGACGTTCGCCAGGTTGTTGGCGATAACGTCCATATTGGTTTGCTGCGCGTCCAGGCCGGTTTTGGCTATCCATAATGAACTGATCATAGTTTTCCTGTTATTAGCTCAGAGACAGCAACTGGTTAGCTTTTTGCTCGTTCGTGTCGACATTGCTGATCACCTTCATCTGCATTTCGAAACGACGGGCGCTGGATATCATGTCCGCCATGGCGGCAACGGCTTTCACGTTACTGCCTTCCAGAACGCCAGACTGCAAGCGAACGCTTTGATCGGCCTGCAATACCGGGCCTCGGGTCGCCTGTGCGGCAGCGCTCAGACGGAACATACCGTCATCGCCGCGGATCACTTCGGCATTCGTCGCTTTCACCATTTTCAGGCGGCCTACCGGCGCGATGGTGTTTGCCGGGTCGCCCGGGTTGAGCGCCGAAATCGTACCGTCGGACGCGATAGTGACCTCCGACCCTTCCGGTACCGCTATTGGACCGGCTTCGCCGATCACCGGGTTGCCCTGAATCGTCAGTTGTCCGGTCGGCGTCACCTGGATGTTGCCGTTACGGGTATAGCCTTCGGAGCCATCGGCCGTTTGCACCGCCAGCCAGCCGTCCTGCTGTAACGCGACGTCCAGCGGGCGGGCGGTGTAATCCAGCTGTCCGGGCGTCATGTCGGCGCCCGGCGTTGAGCCCGCAACCAACGTACGCGTCGGCACGGATTGCCCCACCACCGGCACGGCGCGCAGCGCGGTAAGCTGCGCGCGAAACCCCGGCGTTGAGGTATTGGCGAGGTTGCTGGCGGTTACCGCCTGCATGTCCAGCGTCTGGCTGGCCCCGCCCATCGCGGTATATATTGCGTGATCCATTAATCCGTCCCGTCAGGCGATTAGCGCAGGTTAACCAGCGTGTTGAGGATCTGATCCTGGGTTTTGATGGTCTGGGCGTTAGACTGATAGTTACGCTGGGCGACAATCATGTTCACCAGTTCTTTACTCAGATCGACGTTCGAAGCTTCCAGCGCGCCGTTGGTGAGCTTGCCGAAGTTGCCGGTCCCTGCGGTACCCAGCAGCGCCACGCCGGAGGACCGGGTCGCCGACCAGACGTTGTCGCCTTCAGACTGCAGACCTTCGTTGTTGGCGAAGTTCGCCAATACTATCTGGCCCAACACCTGGGTCTGTTCGTTGGAGTAGTTACCCACTACAGTACCGTCATCATTAATCTGGTAGCTCACCAGATCGCCCGGCTTATAGCCGTTCTGGTTGGTCGCCACGATGTTGTTCGCGCCGGTGTTTTGCTGCATCGAGTTGGCAAAACTCAGGGCAAAGGTCGCCGGTGTGGCGCCATTCACCGCTCCGGTGGTGATATTCACCGTGCCGCCGCTCAGCAGGTTGCCGTTGGTGTCGAAGGTCAGCGTCGTGGACGGCGTGGTCGGCGAAGCGGCGTTGGTGCTGCTGTCCTGGGTATACACGTCCCAGGTGTTGTCCGCGCTCTTCACAAAGTAGACGTTCATGTCATGGGCGTTACCCTGACTGTCGTATACCGTTACGCTGCCTTTTTTGTTATAGCTGTCGGCGTTGGTCGCATCAAACGGCGTGACGCTCGGCGTTTTATCCGTTGAGTTGAGGTTGATCTGCATCGCCGCGGTGGTGGTGGTTTTCGCCGCCATCAGGGTGTTTGGCACGCTCAGCGGTACCGGGTTCGCCCCCTGCTGGATGGTCGGCGGCGTACCG
>Ga0213878_10000210_pt1 | contig 24443 bp, 21 predicted proteins | sample VelepicoBEBS_R02_FD_161053 | JGI IMG/M metagenome (GOLD analysis project Ga0213878, IMG submission 161053) | Vellozia epidendroides bulk soil microbial communities from rupestrian grasslands, the National Park of Serra do Cipo, Brazil - BS_R02 | ecosystem: Environmental > Terrestrial > Soil >... | reverse complement strand
GGACGGTGTGGAGCGAGGTGACGACCGGCTTGCGAATTCCCGCGACGAGCGCGACGACCGACTCTCCGTCGACACCGCCGAAGAGGCCGTACTCGTGCTGGATGTTCACGACGTCGCACGGATACGCGTTGACGAACTCCGCGATGCGGGCGTACGACTCCGGGTCGTGCTGAACGAGGCGCGCGACGACCTGATCGGGATAGGCGCGGTCCTCACCACCCGGCTCGTCGATCGCGATGACGGCGCTGCGCGTCGCGTACGCCGCGTCGAAGCTGTCCACGACGTCTTTCATGAAGGTCGCGATTCCGCACTCGCGCGGCGGAAACGAACCTAGAAAGAGCATGCGTGGCGCTTGGGCAGTCAACTGGGTCCCCTTGTGGTGGCCGGCGGCACAAGGACGCCGGCGATTACGAGTGCGGAGGCGGTCGTTCGGACGGCTCGCCCCTGACATAACTCGCTCGCTTGGAACGAGGGATTCGTACCCGCGACATGATGGGCTCTAACCGAGAGCCCGGCCGGTCGGGCTACCTCTCGGCAGCGACCCGCGCGTTCTCCTCGATCATCGCGCTCGGCGCGATCGCCGCGTCGTGTCCGATCACCGCGCCGCGCCCAACCCGCGCGCCCGCGCCGACGCGCGCGCGGCTGGCGACGATCGCCGAGTCGACGACCGCGTCCCGCTCGACCGTGACGTGGTCCCACAGCAGCGAGTCCGCGACCGTCGCGCCGGAATCGATCCGGCAGCCGTCGCCGAGGACGGCGTACGGGCCGACGACCGCGTCCGCCGCGACGCGGCAGTCACGGCCGACGAAGACCGGCGGGCGGACGGCGGAGGCGGGGATCGTCTCGCGGCCAGGGCCGTCGATCTCGGGGGTCAGCCCGAGCGGCATCACGCCGTCGAAGATGTGGCGGTGCGCGTCGAGGTATGCCTCGGGCTTGCCCAGATCGATCCAGTAGTCGGCGGTGGTGTAGGCGTAGAGCGGGCGGCCGCCCGAGGCGATCAGCGCGGGGAACGTCTCCCGCTCGATGGAGACCGGGCGCCCGGCGGGGATCGCGTCCAGGACGGAGCGCTCGAGGAGGTACGTTCCGGCGTTGATCTCGTCGGTGGGGGCGGCGTCGCGCGGGGGCTTCTCGACGAAGCGGTCGACGCGGCCGGTCTCGTCGTGGACGACGCAGCCGAACGGGCTGGGATCCTCGACGCGGATGAGGTGGATCGTGCCGATCCCGCCCTTTCGGCGGTGGTAGTCCATCATCGCGCGCAGGTCGAGCGAGGTCAGCACGTCGCCGTTGAGGACGAAGAACGGCCCGTCGATGAACTGCTCGACGTTCTTCAGCGCGCCGGCGGTGCCGAGCGGGGTTTCCTCGATGACGTAGCGGAGCCGCAGCCCGAGCCAGGCGCCGTCGCCGAAGTACGAGGTGATCGCCTCGGGGAGGTAGCCGGCGGGGAGGATGACGTCCTCGATCCCGGCGTCCTTGAGCCGGCGCAGCGTGCGCTCGAGGAACGGCATGTTCATGACGGGGACCATGGGCTTCGGGGTCTCGAGGGTCAGCGGCCGAAGCCGCGTCCCCTCGCCGCCGACGAGGACGACTGCCTGCACGGGACTCTGAATATCGGTCGCCACCATACCGAAGCCTGCTGAGACAAGCTCGAAAAGCAGTGTGCCGGTATGCTGGCACGCCGGGCGAGTAAGCTCGCGGCATGCGGGTGAGATACGATTGGGATGCGGTCCAGCGGTTCTACGACGCGGGCAATGGGCGCGACGAATGCGCGGCGGAGTTCGGGTTTTCGGTACTCGCTTGGTACAAGGCCATCGCCCGCGGCAAGCTCAACGCGCTCACCGAGCGCAAGCGAGTCGACTGGAGCGCGGTGCAGCGGTATTACGATGAAGGCCACACCTTCCGCGAGTGCCGCGCTCGATTCGTGTTTTCTTCAGCGGCCTGGACGAAGGCGGTCCGGCGCGGAGAGCTGACAGCTCGTTCTCAACGGTGGCCGCTCGCCAAGGTACTTAGACAAGCCCGCTGCCGAAACACCGTCAAAAGACACTTGATCGAGGCTGGTATACTGAGAAACGTTTGCGAAGAGTGCGGACTGGAGGCGTGGAATGAGAAGCCGCTGGTCATGCAGCTCGATCATCGGAACGGGATCCGGGACGATCATCGGCTCGAGAACCTGCGAATGCTCTGCCCGAACTGCCACAGCCAAACGGAGACCTACGGCGCACGTAACAAAAAAGGACTAAGCGAACGTTATTCCCGGGTGATGCAACGGTAGCATGCCTGACTCTGACTCAGGTCATCGGAGTTCGAATCTCTGCCCGGGAGCCACGGCCCTATCGTCTAGAGGCCTAGGACGCCGCCCTCTCACGGCGGTAACACGGGTTCGAATCCCGTTGGGGCTAAATGCGAACACCCTTGTTTTACAGGGGTTTTTTCGTTGTTTCAGGTCGGTGCGAGTGGTCGCTCTCACAGACCTCTCAGGCCACGAGTCGCTCGAACGCCGACGCGGCGACTTCATCACGCTCGCGGTAGACGACCAAGTAGCGGTCCACCGTGATCGTGATCGTTGAGTGACCGGGTTTCTTGGAGATGACTTCGATCGGCACTCCGGCCTTCGCCAGCAGTGACGCATGAGTGTCTCGGAGATCGTGAAGACGAATCCGAGGCACGCCGCACGACATCGCGGAATGCCGCGCCGAAGTTCCACGGGGTCAGCTGCTTCAATCCGGCCGTGCGAACACGGGCCCTTCCTTCTGGTAGGCCGCGCCGAGCGCAAGTCTCTCCGCCTGCTGCGCTACCCGATGCGAGCGAAGGATCGCGACGAGCGTGGAAGAGATCGAGATGATCCGGCTCCGGCCGCTCTTGGGCTCTTTGAAGAACAAGCCGTCGCGCGTCTGCGCCAGCGAACGCGAGATCGTCACCGCACCGGCGTCGAGATCGAGTTCGGACCATCGCAGCGCGAGCACTTCGCCCCGGCGCGCTCCGGTATAGGGCGCGAACGCAGTCAACGACGATGGAAGCCTATGGCCTCGACGACCTAACGCAGAGCGAATATCCCAGCAAAGACGAGATCATTCGCGTCTTGCGTGAGCTGCTCCACCGAAAGCGAGCGACCGGATGCGCCATTATTATCAACGCCATCAGTCACGTGGAGGATGAGCTCGAGCCAACAACAGGCGCACGCCGGCAGATTGACATGCTCCTTTGCGCTCGTACCTACTAAAACGAGGCACGCCTCGATAAATGCTCCCCGTCGATGGCGGCGTGCCGGTGTGGCACGACTATACCGGATCGCGACGGGCCTCGAAGCTACGAGGCGCTCAGCGGCGGCCTAGCCGGGTTCCCGTCGTAGCTGCGCCCAGATTGGGTGTCGAGTTCTTTGCGGCAGCCACCAAAGAGCAAGGCCGCCACGACGACTAGCGCGCCGCCGCTCCGCGTATCGGGTATCAGCTAAACCTCCGCATCTGTCGAACCTTCTCGATTGCGAACTCAAGGTGGCGCGTCAACGCCTCGTTTGACGTGATGCGCTCTTGACTCCCGTCACGCACGTCTGTCGCGCCCCAATAGCCCAGTAGCCGGCGGCGCGCGCCGGCGTATGATGCCGAGTAGGTCGTCGGTCCAGAATACTTCAGGTCCCAAAGATCGTCGGCCCAATTCGAATGTTTCCCATCCTTGCGGATGCGCACGGGATGACTCGCCCCCCACGTAATCTTACGATAAACCTCGCTGCTGCAGACGTAGCCCTGCGGAGCATTGTACTCGTGCACGACATGCAAGTGGGGCGCCGCCAGAAACAAACCCAGGTCGCCCAGCATCATTTCGCCGGTGCCGCCGACGTGGTCGTGAACCGGAATGTTTGTAACGAGAAGGTCCCAGCACCATTCGGTACGTTCTTCGAATATCGTCGCCTCGCCGCGCTCAGCGTCTTCAAGAAGCACGTGAAATGTTCGCTTCTGGACCGAATCCCGATTCTCGGTGACCGCGTCGCGCAGCAGGTCCCACGCTTCGCGATGAGGCGGGCGCGGCTGTTGATAGGGCGTGCCGTGGCCCTCCAAGATCCATTCCTCCGACACATTGTAGTAACGCACGATCCTGGCGACGACTTCGAACGGGAAAGGAATGTCGCCTCGAAGCATCGCCTCGATCGCGCTCGGATCGGGATGCTCTAGCATCTTCGCAAGCCGTACAACGCTCGGCGCGTCCTTCGGTCCAGAACCAGGCTGCGCGGCAACTGCCGTCAGATCGGCTGCGACCTCTCGCATCCGCGCAGCGATCATCGACGTGGGCGAGGATCCATACTCGGCTTCGAAGGAGTCTCGGAGGTAGGCCTCGCGCGACCGGGCGTTGCTCGCGCGAGCAGAGCGGTCGATCGCCGAGGCGACCTCATCGGACACACGGACGTGGATCGTTGTCGGCATACCGCAACGGTACCACATTTCGGTACCACCTAGCAACCGAGAGCCGCCCAGGCAGCGCGCCGACTCGCCCCCCAAGATCCGGCCGACGGCCTACCCCGGGGTCGATCCGCGGCACGACCCAAGCATCGGCTGATGCAGCGGAAACCGCTCGAACGTCTCGGGCGGTGCTCATCTTTCGAGCCGAGCCCCGCCGCGCTTTGCACATTCGATCGCGTTCGCGCAAAAGGTGGTCCCGAACCGCGACGGGATCAACGTCGATTGTCGTGCCGATAGCCAAGCGCGTTGACGGCAGCACGCCGCCCTGCAACTCCTTTGGACCGATCACCCGAACGAGGACGTCCGGCGGGAGCGCCAACTCGTCGGACTCTTTGTCGAGCAGTGCCGCATCGTTCTCGTTGGTGGCTCGGTGGCGGTCTGTATCGGTATTGCCGCGCTTCCCCTCTTCGTCGTCCTTCTTCAAGCGCGGCACGCTGTCGTTCATTCGCACGCGATCCATTCCACGCTCGCTGTTATCTCTCTTTAGGCCATCGACAATCGTTGAACTTTTACAGCATAGCGATCGCGGTCCAGCCACGAGTGAGGCGAGGCACGAAAGGAACTACAGCCTCGCTCACCGCCGCTCTCTTCCTGGTGCTGGGGACGCCCAGCTATGTCGTGGATAGTGCTGCTCGTTTTCGGAATGCTGCTGCCGAAGATCTCGACGCCGTTCGCGCGATCGTCGGGGCGCTCGCTGGCCGGTAGCCCGCGCCGTCCGCGGCCCCGGCGCTACGAGCTCTTCGCGGAGCGCTGGAGCGCAGGAGCAATGTCTGCAGCCGCCCGGGGGTCACCGTGATGGCCGCATGGTTCTTAGGAGATGTGGTAGACGAGGATCCGAGGCCGGCCGGCGGCCCTGAGCGAAACGCTAAGAGCCCAACCACGTCGCCCCCGCCAAATCAGCCGGGGCGATTTGCATCTCCCTCCGGCACCGTGCCTCTCACAAACCTCTCACAGACGCACCGAAAACCGACGGGATCAGACGAGACTAGGCGGATCCGAAGACGCGAAAGACCCTTGTAAAACGGGACTTCGCGGTAGTAGCCGGGATCGGCCGGGACCCCGATTTACGGGTTCGAATCCCGTTGGGGCTACATTTCGTGTTCGGAAAACGGCCTCGGAGAGCGATCTCCGGGGCCGTTTGTCTCTTCGGCGTCAGTGTATCGTCACAAGGCCCAAATGGAGCTCATGGTATGCCCCCGTGACGCGCAGCCGGCCGCTAGCGATCGCGGGCGCGAGGATCGGCCCGGCGGCGAGCGCTTGGGCGGTGAGCTGCGCGTTCTTTTGCTCGACGAGCGCTTCTCGTCCGGCGGCATCGCGCGGGATGCGGCTGACGGCCGGCATGATCGTTCGCACGACGGAAACGATGCTTGCGGGCGGTATCGGATAGTCTGGCTTGCCATCGAAGGTCTTGATCGCCGCCTCGCACGCTCCGCAGCCGCTATGCCCGATGACGACGACCAGCGGCGCGTGGAACTGCGAAACGGCGTACTCGATTGAACCCGTGACGTCGTTGTCGGCGATGTTTCCTGCCGTACGGCACACAAATACATCGCCGAAGCCGGTATCGAAGACGATCTCCGGTGCGACGCGCGTGTCCGCGCAGGTGAGCAGCGCGGCCCACGGGCGTTGCGGAGTCGCATCCGACGGCCGCGGTCTCAAGCGTTGTCCGCCGATCCTGAAGCGCCGGTTGCCCTCGATCAAAAACCTCAGAGCTTCATCCGGCGTGCCGCGTGATCGTCCGATCGGATCCACGGTCGATAGCGGGATCTCCGCGGCTGTAGCCGCAACCGCGGGGCCCGCAAGCAGCGCCGAAACGCCTGTCAGAAAAGCCGAACGCGTGAAGGCCATTCGAAAACCCTCCCCGAGAATCGGTTCCACGAAGCCTGGCGAAGGAACTGCCATGAATTCCAGCGATAGCTTCACTCCGGAGGGGCGGTTTATCGGCTCGGCCGAGTATGCGGCTTCCAACGGTGCCGTCTGGAAGATTGCGGTTCCCGCGCACAGAAACACATTCGCGCCACACACGCGCTTCGGACCGCTCCACGTCGACCTTGCCTCGAAGGTCGATCGCCTCGTCCCGGATGCGGGCACGCTGGAGGCGGAACGCCTTTTCGTCGTTGGGCGGCACGGCACGGTGTGCGCTTACGACGGTACGGTCCTCCCCGACCATTCATGGTACCGCGGGCACGTCGACGAAATGCGCGTCCCGCTCAGCCCGCATGAGATCAGGCGCTTGCCGGGACGCTGTCTATCGATCGCGAGTGACTTTCCTAGAAACTACTCTCATTTCATCCTCGATACGCTCCCGAGAATCGAACTCGCGCGGATCAATGGATACGAGCTTTCCGAGTTCGACTGGTTCATCGCCGGTACGCCCAATGCGCATTGTCTGTCCGTACTCCATATGCTGGGCATGGAGCCTTCGCAAATCGTCGAGCCGCAAGACGGCATCGCGATCGAGCCGGGCGTTTTGGTGGCTCCGACGTTTCCGGGAACCCGCCGAGCGATCCAGCGTTGGGCAGTCGACTATCTTCGACGCCGCCTGGGCCCCACGTCGCCGGCACAGCGCAGACTGTACATTCCACGGACCACGAGAAAGCCTGTCAATGACGACCGGCTGATCGAGATTGCGCAGTCCTGCGGATTCGAGATATACCGACCGGAAAACGATGTGGAAGGCCAGATGAAAACCTTCGCGTCGGCGGCGGTCGTCGTGGCGGCACACGGCGCCGCGCTCGCCAATTTGGTCTTCTGCCGGCCCGGAACACGAGTTCTCGAGCTCATTCCGACCGATCACGTCTTCCCATATTTTTTCGCGATCGCCGAGGCGGCCGACTTGGAGTACGCCTATCTGGCCGGCGAAAGCCTCTCGATCCGGGCGGATAACGAGATCGGACCGAGCCCGTTCGATTTCCGGGTCGACGAAGCGTCGTTCCGAAAAGCGTTGCAAGTCCTCACGTCCTGATTGGTGCCGGCGTTCGAAGGGACCGGCGGGCCGTCCGCGCTCTCGAGCGCGCGGCGAAAGCCCGGCACGGCCATCGCGGCGCCGACGGCGCGGTCGATCACACGCTGTCCTTCCGGCGTGAAGCTGTGTTCCGTATCCATCTCCCTCGACTTTACCACGCCGAGCGCGTTGCACTCATGCCGAGAGGCTAGAACTTCGGGCGGGCATGCAGATTAGCCGCCGGACGTGGCGCTTTGTACGAGACCGACACATCGCTCGGGACGTCGTGCGCGAGATCGGCTAGCTCGCCGGCGACCTTCTTCGCCTCTTCGTACTGTTGCGGTGACACCCACGGATAGCCGTCGGGCCCGTAGCGCATCTCATCGAGCACATGCGGGTAGTCAGGCTGACCGGGCGGCATCCCCGGTGCTTTCCAAACCGAGGCAAACGCCTGCGCGTAGCGCTCGGTGACGTCGAGCGTGGTGCGGAGCATCACGCGGCGATGGTTATCCCACGTCGTGATGATGCCGGGCGCCGGCGGGTCGGCGAAGTGGTCCAGCAGCATCTTCCCGGCGAGCTCGCCGCGCTGCTGGAGCGTCGCGATCGTCGTCGGCGGCATCGTGAGGTTGAGCCCGCCTTCGCTGCTCGTCAGGAGCACGTGCGCGATTCGGTCGCGAAATCCCGGCGCTTCCGACTGCATCGTGTCCTGCCAGTTCTGCATCGCGTTGACGATCGCGCCCGCAAATCCCGGGAGCTTCGAGAGCAGTCCGCCGTCGGCGAAACGCGTCCAGGTGCTCGCGATCAGCTCCTTGTTGTCGTTCGCCATCGAGACGCCTTTGGACGGATCTTTCTTCACGACGTCCGCGGCGATCGAGCCGAACGAGATGCCGAGCGACGGACGGACCGGAAGCGGCGGGTCGAACAGTCCGATCGGGAAGTTGCTGGAGACGCCGCCGTCGGAGAACCAGACCGGCTCGATCTTCGGCCGCGTCGGGTTGTCTTTGTTGTATTGCTGCTGCCAGTCGATCGCCCACAGCCGCACCGCGGCGAGCAGGATCGGGAACGAAAGGCTCATCCGCGTCGAGATGATGACCGGCATATCCTCGGCGGACGGCAGCGGAAGGTAGCCCTGATCCTTCAGGAAGTCGTGGCGGGCGGGCTCGTTCGGGTCATTCGGATCGGCCTTGCGCGGGTGCTTTTCGAGCCAGTCGACGACGTACTCCGGAAAGAGCCGCCGCATGTCGTCCGACCGGAAATAGAAGATGTTGCTCGTGAGCGGGAACGAGAACGGCCGGCCGAGCGTGATCGACGTCGTGACCATGCGCAGCGCGATCTTCGGATCGCGTTCCGCCGCCGTGACGTCCTCCGCCGCGGCTCTGACATGGCCGGCCCACAAGTCGCCGTACGTCAGCGGACCCGGCCCCGGCATACCGGCGATCGTGTCTATCTGCTTCGCGAGCCAGAACGTCAGCGGCTCGGTGTGCGGATGCAGGAGGTTTGGAACCGTCCCGCGCTTTCCGCCGCTGCACACGCCGAAGCCGTACAGCGGCAAGATGACGACCAGCTGGATCAACGACAGCACTACAAGGGCAAGCGCGGCGATCGCTACGATGCGCGCGGTCTCGAACAGCGGCCAGGCCGGCGACCCGAACAGCGCAGCGATCGCACCGTACACTGCGAGCACCTTCACGATAAGCGTGACAACCAGGTTCACCGCGCCCTTGATGCTGAACCGCCGCATCGCGCTGAAGACGCCGAGCAGCCAGAGAAACGTCCAGAACAACGGCGCCAGCGCCCAGACCGGGACGAACAGCGACTGCAGATTCGTGCCCTGGCCAAGCCACTGCATGACGTTCGTCTTGAGCAACTCGTAGCCCGCGCCGGGATTCTGCGGATCGGAGACGCGCCGAAACTCTGCGGCAGCGGCCGCGGCGGCAGCGATCGCGCCGGCGGACGTTCCACCGATCGTTTTGAGCCGGAAGCGTTGCGCGATCCGCAAGATCGTTGCAGGATAGACGATCCCGCTCGTGATGCCGCCCTGCATCACCATGTCGCACTCCCACACCGGCTGCGCGAAATCAGCGGCGGTCGCATTCGCGATCGCCACGGTACCGGCGCCGACCGGTTCCGGAGGCGCGCCGTTCGTCGTCTGCATGCTGCCGAAGTACGCGCTAACCGGCCGAAACCCTCGCCTCCCTGCCCAAGGAGGCCCCGTGCGGGCCCGTCGTGCGCGCGTCGAAACACCGCCGGCGCATGGCTACGTGGGAACAGGTTCGCCGGTACGCGCTCGCGATGCCGGGCGCCGCGGAGACGACGTCGCGCGGCACCGCCGCGTGGACCGTCAACAAGAACTTCTTCGTCTGGGAGCGGCCCCTGCGGAAGACCGACCTCGCGGCGCTCGGCGACGCCGCGCCGAAAGGCCCGATCCTCGGCGCGCGCACCGCGGATCTCGAGATGAAAGAAGCGATCCTGCGCAGCGACCCGCGCGTCTTCTTCACCATCCCGCATTTCGACGGCTATTCGGCCGTGCTCGTGCAGCTCGAGAAGATCTCCGCCAAGGCCCTCAAGGAGCTCATCGTCGAGTCTTGGCTGGCTCGCGCCCCCGAACGAGCGGTGCGGCACTATCTCGCGCGCACCAAGCGCGCCTAGCGCCCTCGATCCAACCGGCTTTCGTGCCGATACGTGATGAGTATGCTCGTGAGAGAGCCGCTTGTCGCGGTCGGGGTGGACGACGTCGGGCCGGCCGTTGCATGGCTTCGACGGCTCGCGGAGAGCCGGGACCTCACCGCTGAATTCGAGCCCGGGCCCGCGACGCCGGCGCCGGTCGCCGCGCTGCTGCGCTCGTTCGTCGACGGCCTGCGCGCCGAGATGCTGGATTTTCGCGGGATCGTCGACGCGGCGGCCGAGGTCGCGGCGCTCAACGCCGATCAGCTCGACGCGCTCGCCCGGAGCACCGCCGACCAGCGCGGCGAGGTTCAGCGGACCGCGGCCGCCGTCAGCGAGATCGATCAGGGTGCCGCGAGCGTCGCGGAGACCACACGAAGCCTGCAGCTGCTGAGCGGGACGCTCACCGGCGCGGCGGGCGAGTACGACGGCGGGATCGACTCCGTGCTCGCGGGCCTGAACGCGCTGGTCACGACCGTCGATGAGACCGCGTCGTTCGGGGCCGCGATGGAGTCCGGCTCGGCGCAGATCCGTGCGTTCCTCGAGCATCTGCGGCGCATCGCGCGCCAAGCGCGGCTGCTCGCGATCAACGCGTCGATCGAAGCCGCGCATCTGGGTGATGCCGGCCGCGGCTTCGTGATCGTCGCCGACGAGGTGAAGCAACTCGCCGAGTCGACCGCGCAATCGTCGGCCGAGGTGGCGGCCATCGACAAGCAGCTCTTCGAGGCGAATCGCCGCGTCGACGCGTCGATCGGCGAGTCGGCCACGGTCGTGCGCGGGCTCGCCGACGAATTGCAAGCCGCCCGCCGGCGCTCCGCGCAAACGCGCGCCCATGTCGGCGAGCTCGACGTCGCGATCGGCGAGGTCGCCGCGGCCGCCGGCCGGCAAAGCGCCAGCATCTCGGCGATCGCGGACGGTGTGGAGACGGTCGCGCGTCACGCTCAGGACGTCGCCGACGCCGCGCAGCGCGCGGCCCGACTCGGAATCGGCGACGCGCTCGAATCCCTGCAGCACGCGGTCGCGCGCTACCGGCTCGGCACCGCATCGCCGCAGCGCGGCGACCGCTGTGGCGTCGAAGACTTCCCGGAGCCGCTTCGTGAGGCCGCCGCCGCGCTGCGCGCGCGCGTCGACGCGGACCAGCGGGAGTTGCTGACGCTCGTGACCGCGATCGCCGTCTCGATCGCACGGAACAGCTACGAATGGCGCGCGATCGCGAGCTCGCTCTCGTCGCTGCGCGATCAGCTCCAGGCGACGCTGCTTTCGGTCGACGAGACCGCGTCGGGCGCGACGGTCGCGGCACAGGCCGCGCAGCGCATGCGCAAACCGCTCGACGAGGTACGGTCGGGTTTCTCGGCTTCCGTCGACGAGCTCGGCCGCACGCTCGACCGCGTCTCCGCCGTGCGCGACGACGTGCGCAACGCGGCCTCGTTCGTCGCCGCGACGAGCGCGGCGGGCGAGCGCGCGGCCGAGATCCTCGATCTCATCGAGACCATCTCGAGCGAGACGACGTTGCTCTCACTGAACGCCGCGATCGAAGCCGCGCACGCCGGCGCCGCGGGGAGCGGTTTCGGAATCATCGCGGACGAGATCCGTTCGCTCGCGGCGACGACGTCGAGTGCGACGCAGGAGATCGGATCCGTCATCGCCCGGGTCGCGGACGCGAGCCGGTCGATGACCGGAACGACGGAGCGCGCGACCGACGAGACCGCTCGCATTCAGGACGACACGGCGCAGATGCAGTCTGCGATCGGCGCGCTGCGCGCGCAGGTCGACGAGACGCTCGGACGCGCCGGCGAGGTCGCCGCGATCGTCGAGCAGCAGCTCGCCGCGCTCGCGGACGTCCGCCGCGCGACCGAGATCGCGGCGCGGCGCGTCGAGAGCGACGCCGGCGCCGCGACCGACGTCCGCCGCATCGAGCTGGCGATGCTGGGGATGCGCGCGCACGCGCTCGCCGCCCGCCGTCCGCTGGGGACCGTCGCGGAAGGGATCCGCGAGATCGGGCTCGCGGTCGCGGAGAAGATGGACGGCGTCTTCGACGACTCGCTCGCGCGCGGCGCGATCGGGCTGCAGGACTGCTTCGACACGAACTACGTCGAGCTCACCGGTCCGCTGATCGCGCAGCTCGCCCGCCTCTTCGACGTCTCGAAGGTGCCGCCGTCCGGGTTCGATCCGCCGAAGTACGCGACGCGCTACGACCGCGCGGTCGAGGACGGCTTCAACCGGCTCATCGACGAGCACGTCCCGCTGCACCGCGCGATCAAGGCGATGTTCGCGGTCGACCTCAACGGCTATTGCTTCGGCCATTACCGCGAGTGCAGACACGACTGGACCGGCGACTACACGCGCGATCTGAACGGCAACCGCATCAAGCGCTTCTTCGAGGACGACCTCAGCCTGCGGTGCAACCGCATCGGCCTCGGCGACGCCTCGCTGCCGCTCCCGAAGCGCACGCCGTACGAGCGTTTCCGCGAGCTGGGCTGCAACCTGCGCCGCGACGGCGAGCGGCCGTGGGCGATCTTCACGTACGCGCGCGACACGGGGATCGTCTACAACGATCTCTCCGTCGCGCTCTTCGCGCGCGGCCACCGCGTCGGCACGATCCGCATCATCTACGACGCCGACGCCGTCTGAGAATACGCTAGAGCCCGGCAACTCGTTCGGCTGACGACAAGGTACCGCTGCCGTGCGACGCGTATGTCGAGCGCGTGGCCCAGCCTGGCGAGCTCGCCTTCGTTTTCTGCATCGAAGGCACGGCGATCGAAGCGCAAGCGCTCCTTCTCGCCGAAAGCATTCGCCGCTTCGCAGGCCTGTACGCCGCCTCACGGATCGTCGCGGTGAATCCGAGGCCGCACATCCCGATCGCGCGCGCCACGGAACGGCGCTTGGCAGAGCTAGGCGTTCGCTACGTCTGCGCATCGCTGAACCGAACGGGGAGCGCCTACCTTCCGATCAATCGGATCGTCGCCGGCGCGTGGGCCGAAGCGCACCTCGAGGAACACTACATCGTGATGCTCGACAGCGACATGCTGTTCGTCGCGCCGCCCGCGTTCGCGCGTGCGGGAGCCGGCGTGCGGCCCGTCGACGCGAAAGGCGCGACGTCGGCCGGCAGCTACGACGGGCTCGATGCGTACTGGGCGGCAATGTGCGGAATCGCGGGGATCGAGCTCAGCGCCCTGCCGTTCCTGACGACGACGATTGATCGCTTGCGCGTTCGGGCGAGCTACAACGCGGGCTTCTGCATCGTGCGCCGTTCGCTCGGCATCCTGACGGAGACGCACCGCGTGTTCGAGGTCTCGCGCTTGCACGATCTGCGACCGCTCCGCAACCGGACGGACTCGGTGTACGCCTCGACCGGCTGGGTCGGCGCCGAGGCGAGCGAATGGTGGGGATCGAGTCAAGCCGCGCTCAGCGCGGCGATCCACGCGCGAGCATGCGACGTTCGCGTCTACGACGGCGCCTACAACGTCCCGCTGAACCTCGTCGAACGTGACGCCGACGGCAGCCTGCGGTGGCCGCACGTCGAGCCGGTCCTGTTCCATTACCACTGGCTCACGGCGCCGGAACACCGCGGCGAGCTCTTCCGCCGGCTCGAACGGTTCCGCGTCGCCGACCGCGTGCTGTCGTGGCTTCGCGACTACCTCGATACCGAGGCGAAAGCGGCCTGAACGACGAGCCGCCTCATCCGTACAGCTCGATGAGCCGGCGCGCGTACCACCGCGGCCAGTCTTCGCCGGCCGCATCCTTGTCGTACCGCTCGTCGCAGACGACGAGGTCGCGCGTGAGATGGCTCCGTACAGGACGCCGCCCGAGAAGCGTCGCGAGCGGCGAATGCGCCAGCAGCCAGTCCGAATAGAACGTCGCCCAGTCGTCGTCCGCGCCGTCGGTGTCCCTGAAGACGCGATGATGAATCTCGCCCGCTTCGTGGAGCAGATCCGCGATCTGCTGGACGCGCTCGTCCGCCATATCGGCTCTGTACCGTTCGGCGCGCGGTGTTCCTTGTGGGCACGCAGAAGCGTCGGTCGTGCGGTTTTTGCTGGTCTCCGCGCTGCTCGCAATCGCGAGCCCGGCCGCCGCGGTGCCCGTCGCCGTCATCCCTTTCACCGACAACGGCAAGCTGCCGTCGCTGGCGGTGCGCGTCGGCGGCTCGCAGCCGCTGCCGTTCGTGCTTGACTCCGGCGCGAGCCGCTCCGTGATCGACGCGCAGACCGCGCGGCGGCTCGGGCTGCAACGAACCGGCGTCTATCTCGGGACCGGGGCCGGCGCGGGCCGCGTGCCGTTCGACGTCTACCGCGACGTCGCGCTCAGCGCCGGCGCCGCGCGCTGGACCGCGCCGACGGCCTGGGGTATCGCGCTCGGCAGCGCGGGGACGACGCTCCCCGAGGCTGGACTCGTCGGCTCCGATTTCTTCTTCCGTTTCGTGGTCGACGTCGACTACGCGGCGCACCGCATCACGGTGTACGATCCGCGCACGTATCACCATACCGGTCCGGGCACCGCGCTCCCGATCGCGTTTCACAAACGCCTCGCGACGATCCCGGCAACGCTCGCCGTGCCGGGGCGGGCGCCGCAACGGCGGACGCTCACCATCGACACCGGCTCCGAGGACGAGCTCGACGACGCGCTCGTCGCGACGACGACCGGGCCGAAGCGCTACGCCGGCAGCACCGGCCTCGGACGTTCGGCGCCGCTCGTGATCGCGCCGGTCGACTGGATCGCGATCGGCCCGTACCGCCTGCGCAATATCACCGGCGCCAGCGGACGCGTCCCCATTGTCGGATCGGGCCTGCTGCGCCGCTTTCACGTGACCTTCGACTATGCGCACCGGCGTCTGTACTTGCAGCCGTACGCGGCGCGCTGACTTCGGCGGTTACGCGCGCAGCGGCGGCGGCTCTCCGAGCACGGTGAACACCACGGTTTCCGCGCGGTCGAGCTCGGGCCCGAGAATCATCAACAGGCGCGCGAGATCGGCGTTGTGCGCGCGGACGCCGCCGTCGGTCGGCGTGAGCCGCTGGAACGGCGCGAGCGGATCTTCCGGCGGGACGGAGCTCGCCAGCGAGGCGCCGCCGCCGCGAATGACGATCCCCGTGCGCCGGTACTCCGCGAGCCCGCCGACCCCACCGGGAAGCCGCGCGATCTCGATCCCGCCGTCGCGGCGTTTCGCGCGGCCGGCGTCGATCAGCCGCGCCAGCAGCACCGGCTCGAGATCGGCGACGTAGACGACGCCCGGCCCGTCCTCCGGGGTCGCCGGATCGTGCTCGAGCCGGCCGCTGAGCCGGTAGTGGCCCGGCGGGATCGGGAACCCCGGACCGTACGGCGCCGGCCCGCCCTCGCGCGGCGCCGGTATCGCGTGCCAGAGTTTGCCGTCCGGGCCGAACACCGCGAGGCGCTCCAAACGCCGCTCGAAGACGACGTGGATCACCGGCCCGTCTCGCAAGGTGAGCGTCCCACGCGGCCACGTTTTAGCGGCGCGCGGCCGTACTCACCTTCGCATCATACTATAGCAGGCAAGATTTCCTATGGTACTTCCGCACTACGGTACGGCGGCATGCTGCGCCGGATGGGCTATCGCTAGCGAACACCCCCGACGATCCCGAGGGCGGCGCACTTCGAGACGAGCGCCGAGCGCGTCCGCACGTCCATGACCTCGTAGACGCGCCGGGTCTGGTTGCGGATCGTGTTCTTGCTGCGGCCGAAGCGCTCGGCGATCTCGGCGGTCGTGCGGCCCTCACAGATCGCGAGCATCACCCGGTGCTCGGCGGGGCTCAGCTGCTCGACCCCGCGCGCCCGCTCGGCGAGCGCGGCGTAGCGCCGCCGTAGCCACGAGCGAGGCGCGACCCGGGTCAGCTCGTCGGCGCGCGCGAGCGACTCCTCGTCGCTCGTGACCTCGATCAGCCCCAGCAGCGTGACGGCCTCGTCGTAGCGGTCGCCGGTCGCGCGCCACACCCCGGCCGCCGCGCGGAGCCGCGCCGTCGCCTCGGCCGTCTCGCCGCGCGCGCGCGCGAGCGCCGCGCGCGCGAGGTCTTCGAGCGCGTCGAGGCGCGGATCGATCTCGAGCACGTCGTAGGGCAGGCGCGGCGCCGGCAGCGCGCGGTAGAGCGCGAGCAGCCGTTCGGCGTCGCCGGCGTCGAGCTCCGCCGCGTCGCGCGCGACCGCGAGGAGCGCGGCACGGTCGCCGGCGGCGGTTGCGCCCCAGTCGACGTCGTGCGCGATCGCCGCGGCCTTCTGCACCAGCCGCTCGGGCGTGAACGTGTCACCGCCCGCGCGCACGACACGCGCGAGCGTCATCAGCGCGGCGACGCGCTGCGCGCCGGGCACGGACTCGACGAGCGTCTCGTCGGCGATCCGCCACGCCTCTTCGGCGTTCCCTTCGAGCAGCTCGACGAACGCGCGGCTGCCGCGAATCGCGAACCAGCGCGCCTGGATCGCGTGCGAGAGCGCCAGCGCGTCGACCTCGCGCCGCACGCGCTCGAAGAGCTTAAGGTCGAGCGTGTACTGCGCGATGCTGGTCATGCCGTGCAGCAGCGAGGCGTGCATCGCCGCGTCGCGGTGCGCCGCGCCGCGCAGCGCGTCGAGCGCGTCGAGCAGATGGCGCGCGGCGATCGGATACCGCTCGCGGCGGACTTCGATCCACCCGAACAGCTCGAGCGCGCGCGCGTGGACGATCCCGGCCTCGGGATCGGCGTGCGCGTCGAGCGTCGCCTCGGCATCGTCGAACCGGCGCGCGGTGAAGTACCCGAGCGCGAGCTCGTAACCGGCCTCGGCGCGCACCGCGCGGTCGGCGACGGCGGCTTCGGCGGCGGCGCGCTCGAGCAGCGGGATCCCCTCGTCGAGCCGGCCGAGCCGCACCAGCGCGGTGCCGCGCAGCATCGTCTCGGTCACGCGCTCGTCGGGACCGTCCGGCAACTCGGCGGCGTCGTCGAGCGCGACCAGCGCGCGCGGCGCGTTCTCGGCGCGCAGCGCGGCGCGCGCGATCAGGAAGGCCGCCTCGACCCGGTCCGCGCGCTCGTCGAGCTCCGTACCGGTCAGCAGCCCGATCGCGCGCTCCCACTCGCCGGCGTACCACGCCTCGCGGGCCTCGCTGAGCGGCCGCGCGCCGGAGCGCCGCGGTTTCGTTCTCGCTGCGTTCGTCTCCATCGTCACACCCGTCCGATCGTACTTACGCTGCCGTCTTCGTCCCGCACTCGCCGCAGAACTTCGCGTTCGGCGGGAGCTCGGTGTGACATCTCAACTCGATCGTCGCCATCGCCGGAACGATTCGTCCGCCTCTGCGCGCGTCCTTGGACTACGCGGGCTCGCCGTCGCGGACGCGCCAGCGCCCGCGCACCATCACGTGCCGCGGCGCGGGGCGGTCGGCGGCGAAGACCCAGCGGTCGAGGATCTCGCCGGGGAGCGCGCCCGCCAGCGGAAGGTCGCGGTCGTCGAGGACCAGCAGATCGGCACGCCGGCCCGGCTCCAGCGCGCCGGCCGCGAAGCCGCACGCCTTGGCGCCGCCCTGCGCGGCGCGCGCGTAGAGCGTCTCGCCGCACGACGCGCCGGGCTCGGTCGCGGCGACGATCCGGCGCCGCAGCGCGAGCCGCTGTCCGTACTCCAGCCAGCGCAGCTCCTCGGCCGGCGCGAGCGAGACGTTCGCGTCCGAACCGACCCCGAGCGCACCGCCGCACGCGAGATACGGCGCGAGCGGAAAGAGCCCGTCGCCGAGATTCGCCTCGGTCGTCGGGCACAGCCCCGCGACGGCGCCGCTGCGCGCGAGCGCGTCGCGCTCGGCGTCGTCGAGGTGCGTAGCATGGACCAGACACCAGCGCGCGTCCACGTCGTGGTTCGCGAGCAGCCACGCGACCGGGCGCGCGCCGTACGCGGCTCGCACGGCATCGACCTCGCGCGTCTGCTCGGCGACATGGAGGTGGACCGGAACGTCGCGCGGCGCGCCGTCGACCAGCGCGCGCAGCTCGTCGGGCGTCACGGCGCGCAGCGAGTGCGCGCACGCGCCGACGACGACGTCGGGATCGTTCGCGTGGTCGGCGCGCAGCGCGGCGGCGATCTCGAGCACGTCGTCCGGCGCGCTCGCGAAACGCCGCTGGCGCTCGTGCAGCGGCGCGCCGCCGGCGTCGGAATGCGCGTAGAGCGCGGGGAGCAGGCAGATCGCGATCCCGGCCTCCTTCGCCGCGGCGATCAGCGCGCGCGAGGTCGCCGCCTTGTCGGCGTACCAGCGCCCGCGCGGGTCGCGGTGCAGGTAGTGGAACTCCGCGACCGCGGTGTAGCCCGCGCGCAGCATGCGGCGATACACGTCGGCCGCGATCGCGTGGAGCGCGTCGGGCTCGAGCCTCGCCGCGAGCTCGTACATCGCGCCGCGCCAGGTCCAGAAGTCGTCCCCCGCCGATCCGCGCCGCTCGGCGCTCCCCGCCATCGCGCGCTGGAACGCGTGCGAGTGCAGGTTCGGCATCCCCGGGACGACCGGGCCGTCGAGGACCTCGGCATCGCCCGGTGCGGCGCCCGCGCGCACGTCCGTGATGGTTCCGTCCGGGGCGATCTCCAGCGCAACGTCGGGAGCCCAGCCGTCCGGGAGAAAGGCCTCCCGCGCGAAGATGCGCATCGGCCTGCGCTTCGCGCGAACAGGAGCCGTTCCGCCCCGTCGGTAGAACTACGGACGCAAACGGACGGCCGCGATGCTACGCTCCGCGCGACATCGTCACGCCTTCAGGCAGGAGAGCAGCATGGACCCCGACCAGTACGCGGCGCTCGACGACCGCCTGCAGCGTCTGGAACGTGAGACCGTCGCACTGCGCGCCGCGCTCACGCGGCTCGGCGGCGCGCCCGCGCGCGAGCCCGCGACGCCGGCTCCCGAGCCCGTCTCGTGGACGCCCACGGTCACGGTGCCGCCGCGGCAAGCGACGGGATCGCCACGACCGCCGGCAGCGCCGCAGAACGCGGCGGCACGGCCCGCGCCTTCGCTGGAGAACGTCTTCGCCGGGCGCGGGCTGCAGATCGCGGGCGTGTTCCTCGTGCTGCTCGGGACGGCGTTCTTCTTGAACCTCGCGTTCACCAACGGCTGGATCGGGCCGGTCGAGCGCATCCTGCTCGGGCTCGTCGCCGGCGTCGCGCTGCTCGCCGAGGGGCTGCGACGTCATCGCCGCGAGAACGTCGCGATCGCCGAAGGGCTGATCGCGCTCGGCGCCGGGATCTTGTACCTCTCGCTGTGGGCATCCGTGGCGGTGTTCCCGCAGCTCCACGTGCCGCGCGCGGCGGCATTCGCCGCGATGGTCGCGGTCACCGCGGTCCTCACCGCCGGCGCGCTCGCACGGCGCTCCGAGCGCGTCGCGCTGCTCGGGCTCATCGGCGGCGTGCTGACGCCGCTGCTCCTCAGCACGGAGACGCCGGACCGTACGCTGCTCGCGGTCTACGTCCTCGTCCTCGCGGTCGCGTTCGCCGCGCTCGGCGTCCGCGCGCGGTTCCGCTTCGTCGAGGGCGCGGCGTTCGTCGCCTCGGTGCTCTATCTGGGCGCGTTGGGACCGGCGTACGGCTGGCCGATCGCGGCGGCGTGCACCGTCTCGGCGGCGATCTGCGGCATCTTCGCGATCGCGTTCGCGATCGGCGCGGTGCGTGAGGGTACGGCCTCGCGCGCGCGGCTCGTGCTGCTCGCGCTCGACGCGTTCGCGTTCGCCGCGATCCTGGCGTGGATCTTCGACGGCCACCCGAACGAGCTCGGCGCGGCGTATCTGATCCTCGCGGCGGTGCTGGTGATCGCGGCGCGGTTCGCGCCGGTGCCGAAGCCGATGCTGATCGCGTACGGATACCTCGGGCTCGCGTCGGCGACGCTCGCGCTTCCGGCGCTGCTCCACCGCGCGACGCTCGCGGACGCCTTCGCGCTCGAAGGCGCGGTGCTGATCGTGCTCGGCGCCCGCCGTGCCGAACGCTTGGTGATGATCGCCGGCACGGTGATCCTCGCCGCCGTGGCGCTGTGGCTGCTCGGCGCCGCGCTCTCCGACCCGCCGGCGAACACGGCGCTCAGCTCGCTCACGGTCACCTTCGTCATCGTCGTCGCGGCGCTGGCGTACGCGCGCACGCAGCTCGCGCGGTTCGCCGCGGAACCGCAAGGTGACTCGCTCCCGGCGAACGCGGCGAGCATCGCCGCGAACGTCGTCGCCATCGCCGGGATCTCGCGCATCCTGCTCGACGCGCTCGGCGGACCGTCGTGGAACGCGGGCGTCCCCAGCCACGCGCAGTTCGCGATCTCGATCGCGTGGACCGCGTACGCGACCGTGCTGTTCGGGCTCGGGATGCGGCGCGACTCCGCGCTCATGCGCCGCGAAGGGCTCGCGCTCTTCGCGGTGACGATCTTCAAGGTCTTCACGATCGACCTCGGCAACGTCGACGTCGCGTGGCGGATCGGGTCGTTCGTCGTGCTCGGGATCGTCTGCCTCGGCGTCTCGGCGTGGTACATGCGCGCGCAGGCCGCCGGGAAAGAAGCGCAGGCGTGAGCATCGACGCAGGACCGGCGTGGAGCGCGTGGTCGCGCGTCACGCCGGTGATCGCGGCGCGCGACGCGCGCGCGAAGTACCTGCGCGTGGTGCTTCCGGTGACGATCGACCCCGGTCCGGACGGGCGGTACGCCGATCTGCGGATCGCCGGGGCGAACGGAGCCGAAGTGCCGTACGCGCTCGATCCCGAACGGCCGGCCCCGGCCGAGCGGCGCGCGCAGCTCATCGACACCGGCTTCGTGCCGCACCGCGGGACGCAGGGCGTCGTCGACCTCGGTCCGTCGGGCGCGCTGGTCGACGCCGTCGCGCTCGACGTCGACCCGGCGCGCAGCACCTATTTCGAGCGCGTCGCGATCGACGCGAGCGACGACCGGCGGACCTGGCGCGTCGTGCGCGAGGACGCGATCGTCTTCCGCGTCGCGCAGGACGGTGGGCGCGGAAGTACGACGCTCACGTTTCCGCCGACGCGCTCGCGCTGGCTGCGCGTGCGCGTCCTCGATCCGGGTGCGGCGTTCCCGCTGACCGGCGCGCGCGTCACCGCCGGCGCGTCGCACGAGCCGAGCTTCGTGCGGCTCCCGGTCACCGCGCGCGAACGGGTCGACGACACGAAGCACGCGCAGGTCTGGACGTTCGAGACGCAAACGCCGGTGCGGCCCAGCGCGGTCAGCTTCGCCGACGGCGGCGCGCTGTACGAGCGCAATGCGACGGTCGAGACGAGCGGCGACGGCGCGCAGTGGACCGACGCGGGCTCGGGGACGATTGCGCACTACGCCGAGGGCGGCACGCTGACGAACCTGCCGGTCGAGGAGACGACGACGCGCTACGTGCGCGTGACGGTCCACAACGGGAACGACGCACCGCTGCGTTCGCTGAGGCCGTCGCTCCTCGCGCGGCCGCACGCGGTCGTCTTCGCAGCCGGAGCAGCGCCGTACCAGCTGCTCTCCGGCGATCCGGCGGCCGGTGCGCCGTCGTACGACCTCGGCGCGCGCCTCGCGCACGAGACCTGGCGCGCGTCGGGCGCGCGTGCGGGCGAGACGGTGCAGAACGCCGGATATCGCGATCCTCGCCCGGTCGGCGAGCGCTTTCCGTGGCTGCTGACCGCTGCATTGATCGCGGTCGCGGTGGTGCTCGGCGGCGTCGCGCTGCGGGTCCTCCGCCGTACGAGCGAGTCGGAACCGGACGCGACATGAGCCGGGGGACGCCGTCGGCGAGCCCGCGCTACGAGTGGCTTTGGTACAACGCGCGAATCGCGACGATGACGGGCGAGGCCTCGGGGTACGGCGTCATCGAGAACGGCGCGGTCGCGGCGCGCGACGGAATGATTGCGTGGATCGGGGCGTGCGGCGAGCTGGACGACGCTCCGCAGCGTCTCGCCGTCGAGAGCATCGACCTGCGTGGGCTCTGGATCACGCCGGGACTCATCGACCCGCACACGCATCTGGTGTTCGGTGGCGAGCGCGTCGGCGATTTCGAGCGGCGCGTCGCGGGCGAGAGCTACGTCGCGTCTGCGAGCGGCGGAAGCGGGATCGCGCACACGGTCGCAACGACGCGCGCCACGGGCGGGGCGAAGCTTTACCGCGCGGCGACGGAGCGGTTGCGCACCATGATCCTGAACGGGACGACGACCGTCGAGATCAAGTCGGGCTACGGCCTCGACGTCGAGACCGAGCTGCGGCTGCTCCGCGTCGCGCGGCGACTCGGCGAGGAGATGGGGTTCACGGTCCGCACGACGTATCTCGGCGCGCACGTCGTGCCGCCGGAGTACGCCGGCCGGCGTGACGAGTACATCGCGCTCGTCTGCGATACCATGCTGCCGCGCGTCGCGCGCGAGGGGCTCGCCGACGCGGTCGACGTTTTCTGCGACACGATCGCGTTCTCGCCGGACGAGACCGCGCGCGTGCTGAGCGCCGCGCGCGCGCTCGGCCTTCCCGTGAAGGTCCACGCCGATCAGATCGCCGACACCGGAGCCGCCGCACTCGCCGCCGAGCACGGCGCGCTCTCCGCCGATCATCTCGAGCACACGAGTGACGAAGGGATCGCGGCGCTCGCGCGGTCGGGGACGGTCGCGGTCCTGCTTCCCGGCGCGTACTACTACCTGCGTGAGACGACGAAGCCGCCGGTGGCGGCGCTGCGCGCGCACGGCGTCCCGATCGCGCTCGCGACCGACTGCAATCCCGGAACCTCGCCGGTGCTCACGCTTCCGACGGTGATGAACATGGCGTGCGTGCTGTTCGGCCTGACGCCGGAAGAGTGCCTCGCCGGCACGACGCGCAACGCGGCGCGCGCGCTCGGGCTCGACGATCGCGGTGAGCTGCGCGTCGGCGCGCGCTGCGATCTCGCGCTTTGGGACGTCGGCTCGCCCGCGGAGCTGTGCTACTGGCTCGGCGCGAGCCCCTGCGTCGGCATCGTGATCGGCGGAAAGGCGATCCTACGTATTCCGTAGTAGATGCTGCCCCGTGCATCGTCTGATTTTCTTGACCTTCGTGAGCGCCGCCGTGTGCGCGCTCGCCTCATCGCCCGCGCGGGCCGCCGACCGGTGCGACGCCGGTGCGTTCGTCATGACGCGGCAGGGCGACGTCAACGACGTCGAATGGGTGAGCGCGCGCGGCGAGGACGTCGTGCATCACGCCGTCTCGAACCAAGCGGTGATCATCGCCGGCACCGAGCGCGTCGCCGGCGACGGAACGTCGCGCGAGCTTCGCGACCTCACGTACACGATGGTCGGCGCGACGCCGAAGCCGCGGCCGGTGAAGATCGTGCCGAGCGGCGCCGTCATGTGGTGGGAGTCCTGGCCGAGCACGCTGCAGCACGTCGTGCGGCGCGCGGAGCGCGGCGGGCGCGCACACACCGTCGTGCCGGTGGTCGAGGTGATCGGCTGGAAGCGGGACTCGGCGATCGTCGACCGCGACTTCGGCCCGACGTGGCGCGTGCGCGTCGGTGTGAAGCGCTACACGGTCGTCACCGATCGCGACGGCTGCGTCGCATCGGCGACGATGCCCGACTACGCGGTCGCGATCGAACGGCGGTCATCGTTCGACGCGCGCGCGTACGCGCCGTGGCCGTTCTTCACCGCACCGGCGGACGGCGCGTACACCGCTGAGGACGTGCGCATCCCGGCGCCCGCGGGACACGTCCTAGCCGGGACGCTGACCCTGCCCGCGCATCGCGCCGCGCGGCTTCCCGCCGCCGTGATGATCACCGGCATCTCACCGCACGACCGCGACGAAGGGCCCGGTCAGCTGCGGCCCTTCCGCGACGTCACCGACGCGCTGACGCGCGCGGGGATCGCGGTGCTGCGCGTCGACGACCGCGGCGTCGGCGCGTCGACCGGCGATCGCAAGTCGTCGACGACGCTCGACGAGGCGAACGACGTGCAGACCGAGATCGGCTGGCTCGCGCAGCGCCCCGAGATCGACCCGAAGCGCATCGCGGTCGTCGGTCACAGCGAAGGCGGCCTCATTTCGATGATCGTCGCCTCGCGCGATCCGCGCGTCGCGGCCGCGGTGATGCTCGCGGCGCCCGGCTTCACGGGTCAGCAGATCTTCGAGTACCAGACGCGGATCGACGTCGAGCGCGATCCGAACGTTCCGGTGTGGGACCGCGAGCACCGCATCCACGCGATCCTCACCGAGCCGGACGACTCGCCGCGCGACCAGTGGTTCTTACGGTCGGACCCGATTCCGTACGCGCGCGGCGTCCGCGTCCCGGCGCTGCTCGTGCAAGGCGGCAACGACCTGCACGTGCCGCCCGCGTCGGCAGTGAACCTTGCGCGCGCGATGGAGGCGGGCGGCAATCACGACGTCACCGTTTCGATCATCCCGGGCGTCAGCCACACGCTGCTCTACGACGCCGACGGCACTGCGCGCGGCTGGGCGACGCTGCCGGCATGGCGCCTCCCGCGCGACCTGCTCG
>Ga0213878_10000209_pt1 | contig 24511 bp, 25 predicted proteins | sample VelepicoBEBS_R02_FD_161053 | JGI IMG/M metagenome (GOLD analysis project Ga0213878, IMG submission 161053) | Vellozia epidendroides bulk soil microbial communities from rupestrian grasslands, the National Park of Serra do Cipo, Brazil - BS_R02 | ecosystem: Environmental > Terrestrial > Soil >... | reverse complement strand
TGGTGCGCCGCCGGTACGTACACGAGTGGGGCGAGATCCAGGAGGACATCGAGAAGGAAATCAAGCGCAGGGAGGCGCTATGAGCTTCGCCCTCGAGCTGCGCGACGTGCGCAAGAGCTTCGGCAAGAGCGAGATCATCCGCGGCGCCAACCTGGCCGTGCAGGCCGGCGAGCGTGTCGCCATCATCGGGCCCAACGGCGCGGGCAAGAGCACGCTGTTCAACCTGATCAGCGGCCGCTTCGCACCCACGTCGGGGGAGATCCACCTGCACGGCCAGCGCATCGACGGCCGCAAGCCCTACGAGATCAACCGGCAGGGGCTGTCGCGCAGCTTCCAGGTCTCCAACCTGTTCACGCGCCTGAGCGTGTTCGAGAACATCCGCTGCGCGGTGCTGTGGAGCCTGGGCCACCGCTACGCGTTCTGGAAGTTCCTCGCCGACCTGGACGACGCCAACGACCGCACCGAGCACATCCTCGAGATGATCAAGCTCGACAAGCGCCGCGACGTGCTGGCCATGAACCTCACCTACGCCGAGGCTCGGGCGCTGGAGATCGGCATCACCATCGCCGGCGGCTCCAGCGTCATCCTGCTGGACGAGCCCACAGCCGGCATGAGCAAGAGCGAGACCCAGCGCTTCATCCAGCTGATTCGCGACGTGACCGTCGGCAAGACGCTGCTGACCGTGGAGCACGACATGGGTGTCGTCTTCGGCCTGGCAGACAAGATCGCCGTGCTGGTCTATGGCGAGGTCATCGCCTTCGATACACCGGATGCGGTGCGCGCGAATGCACGCGTGCAGGAGGCCTACCTCGGCTCCGTGCTCGCAGAAACCCAGGCGGCGGCATGACCGAAGGCAGACTCCTCAAGCTGGACAACGTCCACGCCTTCTATGGCAAGAGCCATGTGCTGCATGGTGTCAGCATGGAGGTGAAGCCCGGGGAGATCGTGAGTCTTCTGGGCCGCAACGGCGCGGGCCGCTCGACGACGGTCAAGACCATCATGGGCCAGGTCGACGCCAAGGGCTCGGTGCAGTGGGGCGGGCAGGAGCTGGTGGGCCGCAAGGCCTACGAGATCGCCCACCTGGGCCTGGGCTATGTGCCGGAGAACCGCGATATCTTTCCCAAGTTGACGGTGCACCAGAACCTGATGCTGGGCGAGAAGACCCGCAACAAGAGCCCGCGCTGGAGCTTCGAGGACATGTACCGCATGTTTCCGCGGCTCAGGGAGCGGCAGCACACCGAGGCCGGCGTGCTGTCCGGCGGCGAGCAGCAGATGCTCACACTCTGCCGCACGCTGATGGGCGACCCCGACCTCATCATGATCGACGAGCCTACCGAGGGGCTGGCGCCCAAGATCGTCGAGCTGGTGGCCGAGTACCTGAAGGCGCTGAAGGAACGTGGTATCGCGGTACTGCTGGTCGAGCAGAAGCTGGCCATCGCGCTGGAAATTTCCGAGCGCTGCTATGTGATGGGCCACGGCCGCATCGTCTTCGAGGGCAGCCCGGCGGACCTGCGCGCCAACGCCTACGTCCGCAAGGAGTGGCTGGAGGTGTGAACGGGGCCGGAGGGCGGCGGCTTGGGGTTCAGGCCTCCTGACGCAGAGCCAGGCTGCGCTGCGCGGCCTCGGCCAGCTCGGTGCCGGTGAGCCCGGTCTCTGGGTAGGCGGCTTCGCCCATGGCCACGGCGAGGTGGGCCTGCCCGCTGTCCAGCCCGTAGGCGCCCGACAGCGTCTGCTTGAGCCTGAGGGCCACCAGGGCTGCTTCCGCGCCGCCGGCGCCCGGCAGCAGCACGGCAAAGCCTTGTTCGCCCACCTGCACGACCTCATCGGTGCCGCGCACGCGGTTGCGTACGCGCAGGCCCGCGGTGCGCAGCAGTTCGGCCGTCGTGCCGGCGGCGTCGGCCACCGGCGAGGGCACGGGGGCGAGCTCTATCCACAGCAGGGCCATTTGCTCGCCGTCGCGCCGGCAGCGGGCCAACCGCCGCGACAGATAGGGGACGAGTTCGACCAGCGATTGCACCATCGGCCGCGTGGGCGCATAGCCGCCGCGGCCGGTGGGGGCTGTGTCCTGAAGGACGAGTTGTGTGACGGACATGAACGGGCTCCGTAAGGATTGGCCACGGGCCGCCGGCCGGGCGGCGCATTGAGGCATCACACTGAAGAACGCGGCCGCGCTCCGGAACCCGACATCGCCGTGCAAAAAAACTTCGTACCTCGCGCGCAACCGCGTTTGTCCCGCCCGCCCGGCCCCTACCGGCCGTTACAGTTTGGGCGGTGCAAGAGATCACCCAACTGTTGAGGGCGGCCCAGGCCGGCGACCGGGCCGCGGCCGACCAGGTGGTGGGGCGGCTGTATGCCGACCTCCAGCGCCTGGCCCGCAGCCGCCTGCGGCGCTCCGGCGATCTCACCCTGCTCGACACCCAGGCCCTGGTGCACGAGGCCTGGCTGCGCCTGGAAGGCGTGCCGGATGCCGAGTTCCCGGACCGGCGCTACTTCCTGGCCTATGTGGCGCGGGCCATGCGTAGCGTGGTGATCGACCTGGTGCGTGCCCGGCAGGCGGACCGGCGCGGCGGCGGCGCGCAGGCGCTGACGCTGAACACCGCCGTGGCCGAGCTGGCCCCGCAGGACGAGGACCATGTGCTGCGCGTGCACGAGGCGCTGGAGGAGCTGGCGCAGCTGGAGCCGCGCCTGGCCCAGGTCGTGGAGATGCGCTACTTTGGCGGGTTGCTGGAACAGGAGATCGCCCAGGCGCTGAACGTGACCGAGCGCACCGTGCAGCGCGACTGGCAGAAAGCCAGGCTCTTCCTTGCCATGAGTCTCAAGACATGACCCCACTCCCCAAGGAACGCTGGCTGGTGTTGAGCCCACTGCTGGACGAGCTGCTGGACCTGGACGGCGACGCCCGGGCGCGGCGCCTGGATGCGTTGTCGCTGCAGGACGCCGCGCTGGCCGACGAACTGCGCGCACTGCTGCTGCAGGAGCAGGCATTGAACGACGGCGGCTTCCTGGAGCGCCCGGTGGCCGACACCCTGCAGCTGGATGCGCCGCCCGAAAGCCCCGTGGCGCAGGGCCTGACCATCGGCCCCTACCGGCTGGAGCGCGAGCTGGGCCAGGGGGGCATGGGCAGCGTCTGGACGGCGCAGCGCGTGGATGGCCGATTCGAGGGCCGCGTCGCGGTGAAGTTCCTCAGGGCCGGCCTGTTCGCCGCGGGCGACACGGGACGCTTCGCGCGCGAAGGGCAGATTCTCGCGCGCCTGTCCCATCCGCACATCGCCCGGCTGCTCGATGCCGGCGTCGTGCAGGGCCAGCCCTATCTGGTGCTGGAGTATGTGGACGGCCAGCCCATCGACGCCTATTGCCGCGAGCATGGCCTCGACATCGAGGCCCGGGTACGCCTCTTCCTCGACGTGCTGGCCGCGGTGGGCCATGCGCATGCCCGTCTGATCCTGCACCGCGATCTCAAGCCCAGCAACATCCTCGTCACCCGCTCGGGCGAGGTGAAGCTTCTGGACTTCGGCATCGCCAAGCTGCTGGACGATGCGGGGCAGGGCGTGGCAAATACAGAGCTGACACAGCTGGCCGGCCACGCCTACACGCCGCAGTACGCCGCGCCCGAGCAGGTGCAGCAGTCTGAAGTGACGACGGCGACAGACGTCTACGCATTGGGCGTGCTGCTTTACCAGTTGCTGGGCGGCGGGCATCCGACGGCCGCGGACACGCAGATGCGGCTTGATCTGCTCAAGGCCGTGGTGGAGCAGGTGCCGCGCCGGCTCTCGGATGCGGCGCGGCAGGGGGCCGACCCCCTGCCGTCCCGCCAGGCCCGCCAGTTGCGCGGCGACCTGGACACCATCGTCGCCAAGGCGCTGAAGAAGCAGCCGGCGGAGCGCTATGTCAATGCCGAGGGCCTGGCGGCCGACCTGCGCTGCTGGCTGGCCCACGAGCCCATAGGCGCGCGGCCGGACAGCCGGCTCTATGTGCTGGGCCGCTTCGTGCGCCGCCACCGCCTTGCCGTGGCTGCGGGCACGGCGGCGGTGCTGCTGCTGCTGGCATCCACCACCGCCAGCCTGGTGCAGGCGCGGCGCGCCGAGGCCGCAGAGCAGCAGGCCCAGGCAAGGCGCCAGCAGGCCGAGGACTTGCTCAGCTACATGCTTGGCGAGTTCGCCGACAAGCTGCGGCCTATCGGTCGGCTGGAGCTGCTGGACAGCGTGGGCGGCAAGGCCCTGAGCTTTCTCGCGCAGGACCCGGAGGGCACGGATCGTCTACAGCGTGCCAAGGCGCTGACCGTCATCGGCGAGGTGCGTGTGTCCAAGCGGGAGCTGGCGGCGGCCATGGAGCCCCTGCAGGCCGCCAGCGCGCTGTTGCAGGGGGAGCCGCCCGAGCCGACGCTGACCGCCGACTGGCGCAAGGCGCAGGGCGCCGCGCATTTCTGGATAGGCCAGGTCCAGCTTCTGCAGCGCGACCACGACGGAGCGCGCCTATCGTGGGAGGCGTACCGGCGTGTGAGCGAGGCCTGGCTGAAAGCCCAACCCCAGAGCGCCGAAGCCCAGGTCGAGCTGTCCTATGCACATACCAACCTTGGCAGCCTGGCATTGGCAACGGGCCGGCTGGGTGAGGTGGAGGCCGCCTTTGCGCAGGCGACCGACATCAAGCGGCGCGTCCTCGAACGCCTCGAGGGTGAGAGGCGCATCCAGGTGCTGGGTGATTTCGCCAACGATTTGAGCTGGCAGGGCCAGGCCAAGCTGTGGCAGGGCGAGTTCACGGCGGCGGTGAAGGCCTTCGAGGAGGCACTGGGCATCGTCGAGACCCTGCAGCAGGGTCAGCCGGCCGATGCTCAGTGGGCTCACCGCCTCGCGGTGCTGCAGCGCTGGCTGGGCTTGAGCAGCCTGCAGGCGGGGCAAGCCTACCGGGCGCCGCAGCTGTTGGCGAGTGCCGTGCGGGGGCTTGAGAAGCTGGTCGAGCGAGATCCTGCCAACCGAAGCTGGCAGGCCGATCTGCTGGTCGCCCAGTTGCATGCCGCGGACGCGTTGCCGGCCGCGGATCGCCAGCGCATGCTGCGCGAGCGCCTGCCCCAACTGACCGAAGCGCTGGAGCGCGCCGAGGCGGCTGGCGGCGAAGCCACCCGCTTGCGCCGGCTGACCGAACGTGCCCGATGGGCTCGGCTGCGCGCGGAAACGCTCGCAGCAACGCCGGCCGAGGCCGCACGGCTGCTGGACGAAACCGTGCTCCAGCTTCGCAAGGCCTGGCACGACAGGCCTACCGAGTTCCGCCTGGCCCGCGCACTCGCAGAGACGGAGGCTGCGGCGCTCCGCTATCCGGGCAAGGGCGCGCAGCGGGATGCACGCTGCGCGGACGTCGTGAGCGACTTCGACGGTTTCCGTGAGCTATTGCGCATGGACTACGAAGTCACGAGAGCCTGGCTGGAATTGCAGCCATGCTGGCCCGAGAGCAAGGAGGTACAAACCTCCACCACGCGGGACTGGCTTGCAACGCGGCGTTAGGCGGCGGTTCGGACCCGTGACTTGTCCCTTATTTGGAGGATATGTTCCATGCCATCCCAGTACTTTGTCCGTGCCAGCATCGACCCGTCCGGCCAGTTCGCCTCCTGCCTCTATTTCTACGACTACGCTGCCAAGCAGCCGGTGGAGGGCGATCGGCTGGTCATCCCGCAGCAGGCTGGTGGTTGCACCATTGGCCAGGCCGAAGGCTCTGCGCTGACCTTGCTTGGTGCCGTCTTCAAGACGCTGGGCCATCCGGCCAGCATGAACGACAAGAACTTCACGCCGTCGAACGACGAGGGCATGGTGGTCATTCCCATGCCCACCACCAACACGGTCGAAAAGGGCGTCGTGCTGATGTTCTCCAACGCCGGCCAGGTGGATGGGCTGTACGCCAGCACCGATCCTGTGGTGGTCAATAGCGACGACTGACGCCCGGAGGCGCGCGCGTTCCGGCGGGCCGCGCCGCGCTCAGGTCAGCCGCTGGTGGCGCTTGCGCAGGAAATCGGCCGCCAGGCTGGCGTCGCCGCCCACGCGCTCGCCGATGTAGAGCTCCTGGCGGCGCTCCGCGATCTGGGCACGCAGCCGCGCAGCCATGATGTCCAGCGGGCGCATGCCGCCGACCTCGGCGCGCTCTACGGCAATGCGCAGCTCGTGCATCTGCTGGGCCTGCAGCATGGCCGTCTGCGCCTGCACGACGCGGATGCGGCCTTGCACCATGTGCTCGCACAGGCCCAGCCATGCGCGCACAGCGTCGGCCGGGCCGCCGATGACCTTCTCGGGCAGTTCGCCGGCCGCCAGCAGCAGGGTCTCCAGCCTATGCCGGTCGCCGCTGGCGTAGGCGTCGTTGACGATCATCATGCGCTGCTCGCAGACCTCGCGCTCCGGGCCGGAAGGTGCCAGGTCGGGGTGGAAGCGCATGGCTGCGCGCCGGTACAGCGTCTTCAGGCTGGGTGGCGGTAGGTCGGTCGTCGGACCCGTGGGCTCGGGCGGCAGCGGCGTCGCATCCGGCAGCGCGGGGGTGTCGGGCCAGGCCTTGGCGCGCGGCGAGGCCGACATGGGCGCCTCCACGCCCTGGCGCTTCAGGGCTTCGGACAGCAAGGCCGTGGCCTGGTGGAGCTGGGCCTCCAGCTCGTCGAGCTCGCGCATCAGCGGGCCCAGGGCCTCGAGGTAGCGCTGGCGGAAGCCCAGCAGCTTGGCGCGGGCGCCGTCATGGTCGGCCTCCAGCACCGCGAGATAGCGCTGCAGGTCCTGCAGTTGTTCGCGTCGTCGCGTCAGCTCGTGCCTCGTGATCGCCATGCTCGCCATGGGTTGCAATTCTGCCTGCGCCAGATGTGGGAACGGCCCGAGAAGTCCCGCTTCTCGGGCCGCCGCGCACCGGATTTACCCGGCTACGGCTGCGATGCCGCCGAGGCCGGCGCCTCGCCCATGCTGGCGGCCGGCGCGGCGGGCGCCACCGCGGCGGCGCTGGCATGCGTCGGCTCGGGTGCCTGGCTGCCCGCCGTCATCGGCAGCAGCGGCACGATGAGCAGGGCCACGATGTTGATGATCTTGATCAGCGGGTTCACGGCCGGGCCGGCCGTGTCCTTGTAGGGGTCGCCCACGGTGTCGCCGGTGACGGCGGCCTTGTGCGCCTCGCTGCCCTTCTTGTGCAGCACGCCCTTGTCGTCCTTGAAGCCTTCCTCGATGAGCTTCTTGGCGTTGTCCCAGGCGCCGCCGCCGGTACACATGGAGATGCCGACGAACAGGCCGGTCACGATGGTGCCCATCAGCAGGCCGCCTAGCGCGGCCGGGCCCAACGTCATGCCCACGATGATGGGTGCGGCCACCGGCAGCAGCGACGGCACGATCATCTCCTTGATGGCCGCGCTGGTCAGCATGTCGACGGCGGCGCTGTAGTCCGGCTTGCGCTGGCCGGCCATGATGGCGCCGTCGGCGAACTGCTTGCGCACTTCCACCACGACCGCACCCGCCGCGCGGCCCACGGCCTCCATCGCCATCGCACCAAAGAGATAGGGGATCAGGCCGCCGATGAACAGGCCCAGGATGACCTTGTGGTCGGACAGGTCGAAGCTGACGTGCATGCCACGCGCTTCCAGCGCGTGCGTGTAGTCGGCGAACAGCACCAGCGCCGCCAGGCCGGCCGAGCCGATGGCGTAGCCCTTGGTGACGGCCTTGGTGGTGTTGCCGACGGCGTCCAGCGGATCGGTCACGTCGCGCACGCTGTCCGGCAGCTCGCTCATCTCGGCGATGCCGCCGGCGTTGTCGGTGATGGGGCCGTAGGCGTCCAGCGCGACGATGATGCCGGCCATGCTCAACATGGAGGTGGCGGCGACGGCGATGCCGTACAGGCCCGCCAGTGCATAGGCCGAATAGATGGCCGCACAGACGAACAGCACCGGCCAGGCGGTGGACTTCATCGATACGCCCAGGCCGGCAATGACGTTGGTGCCATGTCCGGTGGTGGAGGCCTGCGCCACATGCTGCACCGGGTGGTACTGCGTGCCGGTGTAGTACTCGGTGATCCAGACCATGGCGGCCGTCAGCACCAGGCCAACGGCGCAGGCGCCGAACAGCGCCGTCGCGTTGGTCGTGCCGCCGCCGGTCAGTTCGATGCTGCCGGGGAACATGGCACGGGTGACGAAGTAGAAGGCGATCAGGCTCAGCACGCCGGCCACGATCAGGCCCTTGTACAGCGCCGGCATCACGTTCTTCATGCCGGGGCTGGCCTTGACGAAGAGGCAGCCGATGATGGATGCGATGATGGACACGCCACCCAGCGCCAGCGGGTAGACCACGCCGGCCATCGCGCTCGAGCCCGTGACCATCAGCGCGCCCAGCGCCATCGCGGCGATCAGCGTGACGGCGTAGGTCTCGAACAGGTCGGCCGCCATGCCGGCGCAGTCGCCGACGTTGTCGCCCACGTTGTCGGCGATGACGGCGGGGTTGCGCGGATCGTCCTCGGGGATGCCGGCCTCGACCTTGCCGACCAGGTCGGCGCCCACGTCGGCGCCCTTGGTGAAGATGCCGCCGCCCAGGCGGGCGAAAATGGAGATCAGCGAGGAGCCGAAGGCCAGGCCCAGCATGGGCTTCAAGGCTGTGCTGTCATGCCCGCCGCCAATGGCCATGTAGAAGCCGCCCACGCCCAGCAGGCCCAGGCCCACCACCAGCATGCCGGTGATGGCGCCGCCCTTGAAGGCCACGTCCAGCGCCGGGCCAATACCTTTGGATGCCGCCTGTGCGGTACGCACGTTGGCGCGCACGGAAATGTTCATGCCGATGAAGCCGCAGACGCCCGACAGCAGCGCGCCGACGACGAAGCCTATGGCCGTCGTCGTGCCCAGGCCGGAGGCGGCGATGGCGATGGCCAGCACGACGCCGACCATGGCGATGGTGCGGTACTGCCGGCCCAGGTAGGCGGCCGCACCCTGCTGGATCGCCGCGGCGATTTCCTGCATGCGGGCGTTGCCGGCATCCTGGCTCAGGATCCAGCTTCTTTGTATGAAGCCATAAAGAACGGCCGCGAGGCCGCAGGCCAGCGCGAAATACAGCGCCACTTCCGTCGACATGAACAAGTCTCCTGTTTAGCGTGCGATCAGCGGCCTCGCGGGCTGCGCGGCCTGCGCGGCGGAGCTTACGGGCCGGGTCGTGGCTGTCAGCTGAGCGTTTACCAGCAAACCTAGAATCGGGGTTTTCCTTAGCCCCAAGAACGACGACCATGAGCCTGCAGAACGTGAGCCCCGGCGCCAAGGCGCCCGACGAATTCAATGTCATCATCGAGATTCCGATGAATGCCGACCCGATCAAGTACGAGGTCGACAAGGACAGCGGCGCCCTGTTCGTCGATCGCTTCCTGACCACGCCGATGTACTACCCGTGCAACTACGGCTACATCCCCAAGACGCTGGCCGACGATGGCGATCCGGTCGACGTGCTGGTCATCACCCCTTTCGCGCTGACGCCCGGCGTCGTCGTGACCTGCCGCCCGCTGGGCGTGCTGATGATGGACGACGAGGCGGGTGGCGACGCCAAGCTGCTGGCCGTGCCCACCAGCAAGATCCTGCCCATGTACGACCACTGGCAGAAGATCGAGGACGTGAACCCGATGCGCCTGAAGGCCATCCAGCATTTCTTCGAGCATTACAAGGACCTGGAAGCCAACAAGTGGGTCAAGGTCAAGGGCTGGGAAGGCCCGGAGAAGGCCAAGTCGGAGATCGCCGAAGGCATGGCCAACTACGCCAAGGCCTGACCCGTCCCGCTCCGCTCAAGACGCCGCATCCGCGGCGTCTTTTGCTTTGAACGGGCCGTGCTCACCCAGCTCGTCGAGGTAGCCCGCCACCGCCTGGCCCTCACGGGCCAGGAAGTCGTTCACCGCCTCGGCGAAGGCCGGGTGAGCCAGCCAGTGGCTGGACGCGGTGGGCGTGGGCATCAGGCCGCGGGCCATCTTGTGCTCGCCCTGGGCCCCGCCCTCGAAGCGTTGGTAGCCGTGGTCTATGCACCAGGCCAGCGGCTGGTAGTAGCAGGCGTCGAAGTGCAGGTTGGGGATGGGCTCGGTGGCTCCCCAGTAGCGGCCGAAGGCGGCGCGGCGCTCGGGGTCCAGCGCGATCAGGGAGGTCGCCACGTGCACGCCGGCGCGACGGGCCGTGAACATCAGCCAGTGCTCCGGCATGTCGACGGCCATGCGGGCGAAGAAGTCGCGACTGAGATAGGGCGTGCTGCGGTGCTCGCTGTAGGTCTGCCGGTAGCAGCGGTAGAAGTAGTCCCAGTCCTCGGGCCGGATGTCCTGGCCAAGGCGAGTCTCGAAGACGATGCCCGCCTCGCGCACGCGGCGCTGCTCCTGCTGGATCTTCTTGCGCTTGTCGCGCTGCAGACGGGCGAGGAAGGCGGCGAAGTCGGTGTCGCCCTCGGCCGTCCAGTGGAACTGCACGCCGCCGCGGGCCATGCAGCCGGCTGCCGCCAGCGCCGCCTGGTCGGCGTCGTCGCCGAACAGCACGTGCAGGGAGGAAGCCTCGGTCTCCCGGGCCAGCGCGCGCAAGGCCTGGGCAAGCATGGCGCGTGCTTCGTCGTCGACGGCCAGCAGCCGGCTGCCCGGCACCGGCGTGAAGGGCACGGCCACCAGCAGCTTCGGGTAGTAGCTCAGCCCATGGCGGTGGTAGGCCTCGGCCCAAGCCCAGTCAAACACGTACTCGCCATAGCTGTGGCCCTTGAGATAGGCCGGGCAGGCCGCCAGCAGCTCGTCGCCACGCCACAGCGACACGAACTGCGGCTGCCAGCCCGTGGTCGCGACGGCGCTGCCGCTGGCGTGCAGCGCGCGCAGATAAGCCAGCCGCATGAAGGGCGTGGGCCGAGCCTGGGCCGCGAGCAGGGCGTCCCAGGCGCGCTCGGGCAGGGCCGCCGGGTCGGCGTCGACCCGGATGACGGCGGCCTTCTCAGCCGCGTTGGAAGAGGATGCCATGCAATGGTCAGTGGTTTCACCCTGCCGGGCTGCAGGGCGACATGGGCGGCATCATTGCCCAAGCGCGCGCGGCGCATGCGGCTGGGGTTGATCCGGCGCGGGCCGGGCGAGACCGGGAGCGTGGCGGCCCGGCCTCAGGCGCGGCCCGTCTGCGAGCGCAGGAAGGGCAGCACGGCCTGCGCGACGGCGGCTGGGTTGTCGATCATGGGCCAATGCCCGCTGTCTTCCAGGCGTACGACCTGCTCGACCGCGAAGAAGCGGCGCTGCATTTCCGCGAACTTCACGGGGACGTAGGGGTCGCGAGCCCCCCAGACCACCAGTGCCGGAATCCTTCTGGGCGCGAGCGCGCTGGCGGCCAGTTCAGCCAGGGCGCCGAGATCGCTGGTGTTGCGGTAGAGCTTCAGGATGGCCCTGCGCGTGCCGGCGTCGTAGTTCGCATACATCTCGTCGAAGAAGGGCTGGGGCAGGCCGCGCGGGTTGCCATGGCGCAGCGCGAGCCGCAGCCCGGGGCGGTTGGTGAGGGCCATGAACAACTCCCCGATCAGGGGCGTGCGCCAGATGCGGGCCAGATAGTGCCAGCGGTAGCCGGGCAGGGCGCCGATGTTGAGCAGCGTGACGCTCGCGACCCGGTCCGGGTGCTCGGCCGCCCATTGCAGGCCCCAGGGGCCACCGAAGTCGTGCAGCACGAGATGCACGCGTGCGATGCCCTGAGAAGCGATCAGGCGCCCGAGGTGCCGGGCATAGCCGGCGACGGTGTAGTCGAAGTCGGCCGGCCTGTCGGCCTTGCCGAAGCCCGGCAGGTCGGGCGCGAAGGCGCGGCTGAACGGCGCGACCTGCTCGATCAGGCCAAGCCAGTCGCGGCAGGAGCCCGGGTTGCCATGGACGAACACGACGGCTTGCGGCGACGCGCCATCGCCAGCGCACAGGGCCGGCGAACGCAGGCCGCCCACGGTCAGGATCCGCTGTTCCATCGTGGATGAACTCCTTGTGCCGGCCGCTGCGACTGGGTGACTGGACGCTGGCAAGCTACGCCGTCGGGCGGGGACGTCCATCCTCAAGCCTGTGGAGGTGGCACGGCGGCCGATAGGCCGGGCGCATCGATGGCTTTCGGGTCGCGCGGCGGGCGAGTTGCCGACCCGAATGACAATGCCGGTCTCGTGTCCTGAACTGCCGTTGCCCATGCCCTCGCCCTTGAAGATTGCCCTGGCCCAGATCAACGTCGTCGTCGGCGATCTGGCGGGCAATGCGGACCGCATCATTGCCAAGGCGCGCGCCGCGCATACGGCCGGCGCAGACCTGCTCGTCACGCCCGAGCTGGCGCTGTGCGGCTATCCACCCGAGGACCTGCTGCTGCGCCCGGCGTTTCTCTCCGCCTGCGACGTGCAGCTGCGCCGCATCGCCGCTGAGCTGGCTGACTGCGCGGGACTGCAGGTCGTCGTGGGCCACCCGCTGGCGCGCGAGGACGGCGTCGTGCGCGAGCGCAGCTGGTCGCTGCCGCCGTGCCTGAACGCGGCCTCGGTACTGGCCGGCGGCCGCGTGACGCAGACCTATGCCAAGCGCGAGCTGCCCAACTATCAGGTCTTCGACGAGCGCCGCTATTTCTACTCGGGGCGCGACGCGGGGCTGGGCCCGGTCGTCTTCGACGTGCGCGGGTTCAAGGTCGGCCTGCTGATCTGCGAGGACGCCTGGTTCGACGAGCCCGCCGCCGCAGCTCAAGACGCGGGCGCCGAGTTGCTGTGCGTCATCAATGCCTCGCCCTTCCATGTCGGCAAGGTCGAGGAGCGCGAGACCCGCATGGCCGAGCGCGCGCGCGCCGCGGGCCTGCCGCTGGTCTATGCCCATCTCGTCGGCGGGCAGGACGAGATGGTCTTCGACGGCGCGTCCTTCGCCGTCCAGGCCGACGGCGCGCTGGCCGCACGGGCGCCGATGTTCGAGGAAGCGCTGGCCGTCATCGAGGTCGACGCCGCGCACCGCCTGAGCGGCACGATTGCGCCCGCGCTCGAGATGGAAGCCCAGGTCTGGCAGGCGCTGGTGGTCGGCGTGCGCGACTACCTCGGCAAGAACGGCTTCCCCGGCGCCATCCTGGGCCTGTCGGGCGGCATCGATTCGGCGCTGGTGCTGGCCATCGCCGTCGACGCGCTGGGCGCCGACAAGGTCAGGGCGGTCATGATGCCCTCGCCCTACACGGCCGACATCTCCTGGATAGACGCCCGCGACATGGCCGAGCGCCTGAACGTGCGCTACGACGAGATGAGCATCGTGCCCATGTTCGACGCCTTCAACGCGACGCTGGCCGACGAGTTCAAGGGCCTGGCCGCCGACGCCACCGAGGAGAACATCCAGGCCCGCATCCGCGGCACGCTGCTGATGGCCTTGTCCAACAAGTTCGGCAGCATCGTGCTGACGACGGGCAACAAGAGCGAGATGGCCACCGGCTACTGCACGCTGTACGGCGACATGGCCGGCGGCTTTGCCGTCATCAAGGACGTGGCCAAGACGCTGGTCTTCCGCCTGGCGCGCTGGCGCAATGCGCAGGGCCCCGAGATCATCCCCGAGCGCATCATCACCCGCCCGCCATCGGCCGAGTTGCGCCCGGACCAGAAGGACGAGGACAGCCTGCCGCCCTACGAGGTGCTGGATGCCATCCTGGCGCGCTACATGGAGCAGGACCAGTCCATCGCCGAAATTGTTGCCGCGGGTTTCAAGCCTGAGGACGTGGAGCGCGTCACGCGCCTGATAAAGATCAACGAATACAAGCGCCGCCAGGCGCCGGTGGGCATACGCATCACCCATCGGGGCTTCGGCAGGGACTGGCGCTACCCCATCACGTCCAGGTTCCGTGCGTAAACTCGGAGCAGTCAACCGGAGTCCCGTCATGAAGCAGATCACCGCCATCATCAAACCTTTCAAGCTGGACGAGGTCCGCGAGGCGCTGGCCGAGGTGGGTGCATCAGGGTTGACGGTCACCGAGGTCAAGGGCTTTGGCCGCCAGAAGGGCCACACCGAGCTCTACCGTGGCGCTGAGTACGTCGTCGACTTCCTGCCCAAGGTCAAGGTCGAGGTCGTCGTGAAGGACGACGAGGTCGAGCGCTGCATCGACGCCATCCTGAAGGCGGCCAAGACCGGCAAGATCGGCGACGGCAAGATCTTCGTGCTGCCGGTCGAGCAGGTCATCCGCATCCGCACCGGCGAGACGGACGAGGCCGCCGTCTAGCGTGCCGTGAGGGCCAGCTTCGCGCCCAGCGCCACGAAGGTGGCAGCGAAGCCGCGTCTCAGCCAGGTCATTGCCGTCGGACTGCCCAGCACCCGGTCGCGCATGCGTGCCGCGAAGGCGCCGTAGAGCGCGAACACGCCCAAGGTCATGGCCATGAAGATGGCCGACAGCTGCAGCATCGAGGCGGTCGGCGCCGCGTCATCCGGTGAGATGAACTGCGGCAGGAACGCAAGGAAGAACATCGACAGTTTTGGGTTGAGCAGGTTCACGAGCACGGCGTGCCGGATGACCTGCCAATCCGAGCGGTCAGTGCCGTCGGGATCAATCCTCAGCACGCCCTGTTCGCGCCACGTCGTCCATGCGATGTGAAGCAGGTAGGCCACGCCGGCGTACTTCACCGTCTCGAACGCCAGGCTGCTGGCATGCAGCAGTGCGGCCAGGCCGGTCACGGCGGCCAGCATATGGGGCACGATGCCCAGCGTGCAGCCCAGGGCAGCGACCGCGGCCATGCGGGCGCCCCGCGACAGGCCGGTGGCAATGGTCACCGCCGCACCCGTGCCCGGCGAGGCGACGACCAGCAGCGAGACGGTCAGGAATTCGAGGTTCATGCAGACGCTCCTTGAAGGGGCGCTCATGCTGCGGCGCCCGCGGGGCCGCGTCTTGAACGAAATTTCAGCGTCGCATGCATGCGCCGGGCGTGAGCCCGTAGCTGCGCACGAAACAGCGCGTCATGTGGCTCTGGTCCGCGAAGCCGCTGGCCGCGGCGGCGTCGGCCAGCGGCAGGCCGCCGCGTACGAGCTGGCGGGCGCGCTGCACGCGGCGTTGCAGCCGGTAGGCGTGGGGCGGCAGGCCGGTCAAGCGCGTGAAGGCGCGCAGGAACTGGTAGCGGCTCAGGCCCGCGTCGGCGGCCGGGTCGTCGTCCATGCGCTCGCGCGCGGCCGCCACACCCGCGTGGACCGCTGCGCGCGTGGTGGCGGGCCTCAACAGCCCGGCCACCAGCTCCAGCAGGCCGGCCTCGGCGCACCACGCCCGCCTGCCGACCGTGGCGGCGTCGAACAGCGCCCGAAAGCGGGCTGCCAGAACGGCGTCGCGCAGGACGGGTGCCGTGAACTCGAAGGCCGCGCCGGGCGAGATGTCGTCGGCCGCGTCCAGCACCAGGGTCGGGCTGATGTAGAGCATGCGCCAGCGCCGCCCGCCAGCGGCCAAGGGCGTGCCGTCGTGCACCTCGCCGGGGTTGACGGTGATCACGTCACCGGCGGCCGCCTCGACGACGCCGCGCCCACTCGCCGACTTCTGTGCGCCACGCTCGATGAGGCCGATGCCGAATTCGCCATGCGTGTGCCGGCCGAAGGCCAGCGCCGAGTCGGCCGTGACGGCTTCGATGCCGTCGGCATGGCTGGGAATCAGTGTGAAACCACGGGGCAGCATGACCCCGTACTGTCGCAGGTCAGCGCAGGTGCTGCCAGGCCGCAGCGCCCCAGATGCCCGCGGCCAGCAGCAGGGCCATCAGCACGGCGGCGCTGGCGATGTCCTTGGCGCGCTTGGACAGCTCGTGCCGCTCGAAGGAGACGCGGTCCACGACGGCCTCGATGGCCGAGTTCAGCAACTCGACGATCAGTACCAGCAGCAGCGAGCCCAGCAGCAGCGCGGCCTGCTCCCAGGATTTGGCCAGCCAGAACGTCAGTGGTGCGGCGACGACGCACAACCAGGTCTCCTGGCGGAAGGCGCTTTCGCCGGTGTAGGCAGCCTTGAGGCCGGCCCAGGAGTAGCCGGCGGCGTGGATGATGCGATCCAGGCCGGTGCGGCCCTTGTGGGGGTTGCTCATGAGCGCTGCGGAAGCAGGGTGATGACACGCGAGCCGCAGATCGCGTCGTGCAGGAATTGTCGCTGCGGATGCAGGCGCGCGATCAGCGCATAGGCAGCGATGCCGGCGGCCAGGCTGCCGCCGATGGCGCCGCCGCCGTGCAGGCCCAGCGCCCAGACGCTGACCAGCGCCGGCAGGAACCACAGCCAGCTGAAGAGGTAGCGCAGCACGGCGCGGCGCCAGCCCAGCGGGCGCCCCTCGGCATCGACGACGCGCAGATGCCAGGTCTTCATGGCCAGTGTCTGGCCCGAGCGGGTCCAGAAGCCGACGAAGTACAGGCCGATCACCGTGAATAGCACGAGGCCCATGCCGACGCGGCCCTCCAGCGCATGCTGCTGGCGGGTCAGCACCGTGTAGAGGAAGCCGGTGAAGAAGATCACGCCGAACAGCAGCACGCCCTCGTAGACGAAGGCCGCGAGGCGCCGCGCCAGGCCCGGAGGCGCGGCGCCCTGGTCGGGGAGCGGCGCGGTCATGGACGCGGCGTCGAGGCCGCGGACGGCGCCTTCAGCGATTTGGGCAGCAGCGTCTTGGGGTCGACCAGGGTCGGGTCGGCCACGACCTTGGGCTGGCCGGCGGCCTGGTGCAGGGGCGGCGTGGCCCGGCGCGTCATCAGCACCGTGGTCGCGCCGGGCTTGGCCTGCAGGAGGCTTCCGGTCACCGGCACCGGCGTGACGAGCTTGGGCGAGGCGGGCACGATGTTGGACTTGGACTGGACCGCCAGCGGCTTGGCCGCATGGCCACCGGCCTTGGCCTGCGTCTGGGCCCGGCGGCGGGCGGCGGCCTTCTCGGCCAGTTCCTGGCGCCTCTCGGGCGGCAGTGCCTGGTAGGCCTCCCACTTGGCCTGGCGCTGTTCCGCGTCGACCTGCTTGGCGACCTGGAAGCCGACGCGCGCGTCGAGCCGCTCGGAGGGCTTCAGGTACGCCCAGTCGCGCATGCGCTCGTGCAGCCGGCGCAGTTCTTCGGGTGAAAGCCTGGCCAGCCGCGGCGTCGCGTTCAGCCATTTGCTGCGCTGGCCGAGGCCCAGCTTGTCCCAGTCGTGCTCCAGCGGCGCGAGCAGCTCGCGCTGCGCGGGCGTCAACGCCTGCCAGGTCGGTACGGTGGCCAGGGCGGACACCGGCGGCAGGACCGGCTGCGCGGGCCGCTGGCCGCGCGCGGGCGCCGCAGGCGCACTGGCAACGGAGGCCTCGGGTGCGGGGGCAGCCTCCGGCGTCTGCGCAAAAGCAGAAAACCCCGCTGCGCACAGCAGCAGGGCAGTCAGCAGGAGGGATGGGGCGACGGCTGGCGTCAGCGCGGCTCGGATCATGCGGCTCCGGTCATTCTTGTCCATCTCTCAGGAATTCCGCGAAGCCCGGGTCGCCGAAGGCGGCCGGGGGCAGTTGGTCGCTGAGCAGGGCCGTGTCGACCTCGGCGGTGGCAACGATCTCCTCATGCTTCTGGCCTTGCTGCATCAACAGCAGACCGGCCAGCAGCGCCAGCAGGGGTAGGGCGGAGACGAGCTTGGCCCAGAGACCGCTGTCGCCATGGCCGCCGGCGCCGCGCGGGCCGCCGCTCAGCGCCAAGGTGGTGCCCATCTGCACCATCATGGGGCTGGCTGGGTTCGCCGCCGTGCGAGCGGCTCGGGCCTGGGCCGCGCGCGCCAGCGCCTGCTCGCGCGCGAAGCGCAGGCGCTCCGACACGTCATGCGGGAGCTCGGCACTGCGTTCGGTCAGGCTGGCAGCGACGCGCAGGCCGAAGCGCTTGACGCTCGCATTCAGGCGGGCGTCCCGGTCCGTAGGGAGAGTGGAAAACTTCGACGGCGAATTCATAGCGTGATCCCCTTGGCCTTGAGCGACTTCGCCAACGCGTGGACCGCCCGGGAGCAGTGCGTCTTGACGCTGCCTTCCGAACAACCCATCACAGAGGCGGTCTCTGCAACATCCAGTTCCTCCCAGTAACGCAGCAGGAAGGCTTCGCGTTGACGCGCCGGCAACTGCTCGACTTCCGCCTCGATGCGCTGCAATATCTGCGCCCGGCTGACTTCGTCGGCCGTGCTGGACGCGCCTATCGCGCCGTCCTGGGTCTCGAGAATCTCGAGCAGGTCGAAGTCGCCATCGCCATCGCCGCCCTCGAAGTCCGACATATTCGTCATGACGGCGTTGCGCGTCTTCTGGCGACGGAAATGGTCCATCGTCGCGTTCGACAGGATGCGCTGGAACAGCAGGGGGAGTTCGGCCGCCGGGCGGTCGAAATAGTTCTCGGCCAGCTTGATCATGGCGTCCTGCACGATGTCCAGGGCGGCATCGTCGTCTCGAACCAGGTAGGCCGTGCGCTTGAAGGCGCGGCGGTCCACGGTACGCAGGAAATCGTTGAGTTCTTTGTCGGTTGCCAAGGCTTGAGGAGCGGGTCCAGGCGGCAGCGCAGATTATGGCATTCGCCTGATACGAAGGCTCAGGCATTTTTGCTCGGCATAATGGCGTTTCGCACAAAGAGTCATGCTCTCTCCGTGGCCGCCCGACCGGGGCCCCATCGGTTGACTGCGCAGGCTCCGAATCCGCCTCACGAGGGCGAGAAGAGGGGCACCAATGGTTTTTCGTTAGAGAAATTCACAGAGGTTCGAAAATGGACATGTCTGCCGCGGAAATCAAGCGCGCCGCCCTGGCGCAGCCGCCATCTTCCTCCCCCAATTCCCCCACCGCGGAGCTGAACGGCTCCGAGATCCTCGTTCGCTGCCTGCAGGCCGAAGGGGTGCGCCATCTCTGGGGTTACCCCGGTGGCGCGGTGCTCTACATCTACGACGCCCTCTACAAGCAGGACAGCATCCAGCATGTGCTGGTGCGCCACGAGCAGGCCGCCGTCCATGCCGCTGACGGTTTCGCCCGCGCGACCGGCGAAGTGGGCGTGGCGCTGGTGACCTCGGGTCCGGGTGTGACGAATGCCATCACCGGCATCGCGACGGCCTACATGGACTCCATCCCGATGGTCATCATCACGGGACAGGTCCCAACGCCGGCCATCGGCCTGGATGCCTTCCAGGAATGCGACACGGTCGGCATCACCCGCCCCATCGTCAAGCACAACTTCCTCGTCAAGGACGTGCGCGACCTGGCCGTCACGCTGAAGAAGGCCTTCCACATCGCCCGCACGGGCCGCCCCGGACCTGTGGTCGTGGACATCCCAAAGGACGTGTCGCTGGCCAAGACGACGTTCAGTTATCCGGAGCGCATCGAGATGCGCTCCTACAACCCGGTCAGGAAGGGCCACAGCGGCCAGATCCGCAAGGCCGTGCAGCTGCTGCTGCAGGCCAAGAGGCCCTATATCTATACCGGCGGCGGCGTCATCCTCGGCGAGGCAGCGACGGAGCTGCGCCAGCTGGTCGACCTGCTGGGCTTCCCCTGCACCAACACGCTGATGGGCCTGGGCGCCATGCCCGGCACGGACCCGCGCTTCCTGGGCATGCTGGGCATGCACGGCACCTACGAGGCCAACATGACCATGCAGCATTGCGACGTGCTGCTGGCCGTGGGCGCGCGCTTCGACGACCGCGTCATCGGCAACCCCAAGCACTTCGGCTCGGTGGAGCGCAAGATCATCCACGTGGACATCGACCCCTCGTCGATCTCCAAGCGTGTGCGCGTCGACATCCCCATCGTCGGTGACGTCAAGGACGTGCTGCAGGAGCTGATCGCCCAGATCAGGGAGGCCCAGGCCAGGCCCGATGCTGACGCCATCAATGCCTGGTGGAGCCAGATCAACGGGTGGCGCAGCCGCGATTGCCTGGTCTACAAGGACTCGGACGAGGTCATCAAGCCGCAGATGGTCGTCGACACGCTGTGGAAGCTGACGCGCGACCGCGACACCTACATCACGTCCGACGTGGGCCAGCACCAGATGTGGGCCGCGCAGTACTACAAGTTCGACGAGCCGCGCCGCTGGATCAACTCGGGCGGCCTGGGCACCATGGGCGTGGGCCTGCCCTATGCGATGGGCATCAAGCTCGCCAAGCCGGAGTCGGACGTGTTCTGCATCACCGGCGAGGGCAGCATCCAGATGTGCATCCAGGAGCTGTCGACCTGCTTCCAGTACAAGACGCCGGTCAAGATCGTGTCGCTGAACAACCGCTACCTTGGCATGGTGCGCCAGTGGCAGGAGCTGGACTACGAGGGCCGCTACTCGCACAGCTACATGGACGCGCTGCCCAACTTCGTGAAGCTGGCCGAGGCCTATGGCCACGTGGGCATCCTGGTCGAGAAGCCGGGTGACGTGGAGCCGGCGCTGAAGGAAGCGATGCGGCTCACCGACCGCACGGTGTTCCTCGACATCCGCACCGATCCGACCGAGAACGTCTGGCCCATGGTCAAGGCGGGCAAGGGTATTTCGGAAATGCTGCTGGGCTCGGAAGACCTGTGAACGGCTGAAGCCGCGGGTCTGGGTGCGCGTTACCGCGCGTACCGAGGCCGGCGGCGGATGACGGACGCAGCCGAGAACGGCAGCTCTTCTTCAACGATTCGAACCCGCAGCCAAGGTCCGCCGGTTACCGCCGTCGGCACCGAAGAGCGCGAAGGACGATCCCCATGAAACACATCATTGCTTTGCTCATCGAGAACGAGCCGGGCGCGCTGTCGCGCGTCGTGGCCCTGTTCTCCGCCCGCGGCTACAACATCGAGAGCCTGACCGTGGCGCCGACGGAAGATGCGTCGTTGTCGCGCATGACCATCGTGACCACCGGGTCCGATGAAGTCATCGAGCAGATCACCAAGCACCTCAACCGCCTCATCGAGGTCGTCAAGGTCGTCGACCTGACCGAGGGCAACTACACCGAGCGCGAGCTGATGCTCATCAAGGTGCGCGCCGTCGGCAAGGAGCGCGAGGAGATCAAGCGCACCGCCGACATCTTCCGCGGCCGCGTCATCGACGTGACCGAGAAGACCTACACGATCGAGCTGACCGGCGACGCCGGCAAGCTCGACGCCTTCATCGACGCGATCGACCGCGCGTCCATCCTCGAAACCGTCCGAACCGGCGCCAGCGGCATCGGCCGCGGCGAGCGCATCCTGCGCGTCTGATCCGTCTTCACCCCAACACACAGTTTTTTCCTGGAGCGACCCATCATGAACGTCTATTACGACAAGGACGCCGATCTCAGCCTCATCAAGGGCAAGAACGTCACCATCATCGGCTACGGCTCACAAGGCCACGCGCATGCGCAGAACCTGAACGACAGCGGCTGCAAGGTCACCGTCGCGCTGCGCCGCGGCGGCGCCTCCTGGTCCAAGGCCGAGGGCGCGGGCCTGAAGGTCGCCGAGATCGCCGAGGCCGTGAAGGCCGCCGACGTGGTCATGATCCTGCTGCCCGACGAGCAGATCGCCGACGTCTACAAGAAGGAAGTCGAGCCCAACATCAAGAACGGCGCGTCGCTGGCATTCGCCCATGGCTTCAACGTGCACTACGGCCAGGTGCAGCCGCGCGAGGACCTGGACGTCTGGATGGTCGCCCCCAAGGCCCCCGGCCATACGGTGCGCAACACCTACAAGCAGGGTGGCGGCGTGCCCCACCTGATCGCCGTCTACGCCGACAAGACCGGCAAGGCGCGTGATCTGGCGCTGAGCTATGCCGCGGCCAACGGCGGCGGCAAGGCCGGCATCATCCAGACCTCGTTCCGCGAAGAGACCGAGACCGACCTGTTCGGCGAGCAGGCCGTGCTGTGCGGCGGCGCCGTCGAACTGATCAAGGCCGGCTTCGAGACGCTGACGGAAGCGGGCTACGCCCCCGAGATGGCCTACTTCGAATGCCTGCACGAGCTCAAGCTCATCGTGGACCTGATCTACGAGGGTGGCATCGCGAACATGAACTACTCGATCTCGAACAACGCCGAGTACGGCGAGTACGTGACCGGCCCGCGCGTCGTCACCGAAGCCACGAAGAACGCGATGCGCCAGTGCCTGAAGGACATCCAGACCGGCGAATACGCGAAGAGCTTCATCCTCGAGAACAAGGCCGGCGCCCCGACGCTGATCAGCCGCCGCCGCCTGACCGCGGAGCATCCCATCGAGCAGGTCGGCGAGAAGCTGCGCGAGATGATGCCCTGGATCAAGGCCAACAAGCTGGTCGACAAGGCCAAGAACTGATCGCCTGCGCGAGCAGCCAGGGCCGGTGCCGCGAGGCGCCGGCCTTTTGCATTTCTCAGACCTGGTGATTGGCGCGCAACGCGTCGACCGCCGCCTCGGTCAGCCACAGCAGCGTGTTGGCGTAGGTGTCCAGGCAGTCGATCAGCCCGGCGCGCGGGCCCTGGCGCCAGGCGTCCGAGCCGTAGAAGGCGTCCTGCTGTGCGACCAGTTGCTCGCGGCTGTCGAAGGCGCGGATCAGGAAGAAGCTCTCATGCTCATGGTCCGAGCGGCCGAAGGCGACGACGTCCATGCCGCTGGCGCGCACCAGCGGCAGGGCCATGTGGACGGCGGCGATGAAGCGCTCGGCGCAATCGGGCTTGAGGCGGTAGGTGCGGACTTCGACGAGTTTCATGGCGGCCTTGTCGTTGCGTTCATGTGGCATCGAGCGATGCTAGGCGCCTGATTTGCCGGGAGCTGCCAGCAATCCTGCGCCGTCGTCGCAGGGCGCTGCGCTATCCTGCCGCCCATGACTCCTGAGCCCTCCGAGGACGACGAGCCCAGCATCGCCGTCCGCCCCCGCCGCAAAGGCATTTACGCGCTGCCCAACGCCATCACGCTGGGCGCGCTCTTCAGCGCCTTCTACGCCATCGTCATGGCCATGAACGGCCGCTTCGAGGTGGCCTGCGTGGCCATCTTCGCCGCCGCCATCCTCGACAGCCTGGACGGCCGCGTCGCGCGCATGACCAACACGCAGTCCGCCTTTGGCGAGCAGATGGACAGCCTGTCCGACATGGTCGCCTTCGGCGCCGCGCCGGCCCTCATCGTCTACATGTGGGCGCTGAAGGACATGGGCAAGCCGGGCTGGATCCCGGCCTTCGTCTACATCGCCGGCGCCGCGCTCCGGCTGGCGCGCTTCAACGTCAACATCGGTGTCGTCGACAAGCGCTACTTCCAGGGCCTGCCCAGCCCGGCCGCCGCGGCACTGGTCATCGGGCTGATCTGGGCGGTGGTGGACCAGTCCAACTACACCGGCGTCCAGCCCGGCAGCTGGGTGGCCTGGACGGCCTACGGCATCACGCTGTTCGCCGGCCTTTCGATGGTGACGAATGCTCCGTTCTACAGCTTCAAAGTCTTTGACCGGCGACGCAGCGTGCCCTTCATCGTGCTGGTGCTGATCATGCTGGCCATCGGCCTCGCGGCGCTCGACCCATCGCGCGTTCTCTTCGGTGCCTTCTGCGTTTACGGCCTGTCGGGCTATGTCATCTACGGCTGGCGCAAGGCCAAGGGCAAGCCCACCAGCGTCATCTCCACCAGCACCGACGAGCCCGATGAGCGAGGCTTGCATCAATAGCCATTCGTGCTAGATTCCCAACCCATGAGCCGCGCCACGCGAATTAGCCTGCTACTAGTCCTAGAGGAACCACGGGTTCGCTAGTCAGCCACGCCTATACGCTCATAAGCCCACACTGACACCAACGGCCCGTATGCAACCGCAGCGGGCCGTTTTGTTTTTTCGATGCTGCAGGTTGCACCACCCCCCACGGATGGAATGACCATGATGTTGAAGCAACCGCAGCTCAAGTACCGCCAATTTCCGCGTGTGGCCCCCGCCGCATTGCCGGACCGCCGCTGGCCCGACGCCGTGCTGACCTGCGCACCGATCTGGCTGAGCACCGACCTGCGCGACGGCAACCAGGCGCTGATCGAGCCCATGGACATCCCGCGCAAGCTGCGCATGTTCCAGCAACTGGTGAAGATCGGCTTCAAGGAGATCGAGGTCGGCTTCCCGTCGGCGTCACAGACCGAGTTCGACTTCATCCGCCTGCTCATCGAGGGCGGCCACATCCCAGACGACGTGAGCATCCAGGTGCTGACGCAGGCGCGCTCACACCTCATCGAGCGCACCTTCGAGTCGCTGGACGGCGCCAAGCGCGTCATCGTCCATGTCTACAACGCCGTCGCGCCCATCATGCGCCGCGTCGTGCTGGGCCAGGACGAGGACGGCATCGTCGAGCTGGCCAGCTCGCATGCCCGCCAGATCAAGGAGCTGGCCGCCGCGCGGCCGGGCACCGACTGGCGCTTCGAGTATTCGCCCGAAATGTTTTCCGGCACCGAGCTGGCCTTCAGCAAGCGCGTGGTCGACGCGGTGACGGCGGTGTGGGAGCCCACGCCCGAGCGCAAGTGCATCATCAACCTGCCTTCCACCGTCGAGCACAGCACGCCCAACATCTTTGCGGACATGATCGAGTGGATGCACCGCCACCTGGCGCGTCGCGACAGCATCGTGCTGTCGGTCCACCCGCACAACGACCGCGGCACCGGCACGGCCGCCGGCGAGTTCGCGCTGATGGCCGGCGCCGACCGCGTCGAGGGCTGCTTGTTCGGCAATGGCGAGCGAACCGG
>Ga0213878_10000207_pt1 | contig 24810 bp, 21 predicted proteins | sample VelepicoBEBS_R02_FD_161053 | JGI IMG/M metagenome (GOLD analysis project Ga0213878, IMG submission 161053) | Vellozia epidendroides bulk soil microbial communities from rupestrian grasslands, the National Park of Serra do Cipo, Brazil - BS_R02 | ecosystem: Environmental > Terrestrial > Soil >... | reverse complement strand
GTCTGCGAGAACGGCGAGGAGCGCACGGTCACGTACGCGGAGCTGCTCGCCCGCGTGAGCCAGCTCGCGAACGCGCTGCGGCTCGACGGCGTGAACGCCGGCGACCGCGTCTGCATCTACATGCCGCTGACGATCGAAGGGATCGTCGCGATGCTGGCCTGCGCGCGGATCGGCGCGATCCATTCCGTCGTCTATGCGGGACTGGGCGCGACGGCGCTGCGCGACCGCATCGTCGACGCCGGCGCGCAGGTGCTGATCGTCAGCGACGTGACGTACCGCCGCGGCAAGGCGGTCGATCTGAAGTCGATCGTCGACGACGCGGTGCGCGACCTCCCGCTGGTGCGGCGGATCGTGGTGCGGCGGCGTGAGGCGACTGAAGCGGGGACCGATCCGCGCGAGGTGAACTTCGAGGCGTACTGCGACCAGCAGAGCACGGTCTGCGAGCCGGAGATCGTCGGCGCGGAGCACCCGCTGTTCATCCTGTACACGAGTGGGACGACCGGGAAGCCGAAGGGCGTCGTGATGACGCACGGCGGCTACCTCGTCGGCGCCGCGGCGATGCTTTCGCTGACGACCGGCGTGACGCCGCACGATCCCTACTGGTGCACGAGCGACATCGGCTGGATCGTCGGCCACACGATGATGGTGTACGGTGCGCTTGCGAACCGCTACCGCTGCATCCTGCGCGAAGGTTCGCCGGACTATCCGTCGACCGATGCGGTGTACGCGACGATCGCGCGCTTCAAGGTGACGAAGTTCTACACGGCGCCGACGCTCGCGCGGATGCTGCTCCGGCTCGGGCCGGATCTCGCCGCGAAGCACGATCTTTCGTCGCTACAAGGGATCTTCTGCGCCGGTGAGCCGCTGAATCCTGAGGCGTGGCGGTTCTTGTACGACGTGATGGGCGGCGGCCGCGCGGCGGTGTGCAACCAGTGGTGGCAGACCGAGCTCGCCGCGCCGACGCTGGGGTTCTTCCCGACGGCGCCGGTGCTTCCGGATCGAAGCGGGAAGGCGCTCGGGCCGATCGAGTTCTCCGTGCGCGACGCGAACGGCGACCGTGTCCCGCCGAACGCCGGGGGTCTGCTGGTGGTCGAGAAGCCGCTGCCGTACATGTTCTCCACGGTTTGGAACGACGCGCAGCGCTACGCGCAGTATTTCCGCTGGGGAGTCTACGTCGCGGGCGACGTCGCGACGATCGACGAGCGCGGTTACATCACGGTCCGCGGTCGTGCCGACGACGTGCTCAGCATCGCCGGCCATCGCATCGCGACGGCCGACGTGGAAAGCGCGCTGGTGTCGCACCCGGCCTGCGGCGAAGCGGGCGTCTGCGGCGTCCCCGACGAGGTGAAGGGCGAAGCGATCGTCGCGTACGTCGTCCTGCGGGCGGGGTTCGCGCAATCGGACCAGCTCGCGAAGGAGCTGGTGGACCACGTGCGCCACGAACTCGGCCCCATTGCGACGCCTTCGGCGATCCGCTTCACCGCGAAGCTGCCGAAGACGCGAAGCGGAAAGATCATGCGCCGCCTGCTCAAGGCCCAGGAGACGGGCCAAGAGCTAGGCGACGTCACGACGCTCGAAGACTAAAGGCGGTTGGGTATGATTGCCGAGCATCGCACACTAGCCCACGTTGAGGCCGAAATCCAGGCACTGCTCACACAGATTCAGCAGATATCCCAAGACCTTGCAGTGCTACTCGTCATTTGCGTACGAGACGTTACTGTAATCAAGCGAGACTATAGCAGGTATTCAATGTCGGCGGGGTTCTTGCACGGCCCGGAAATTCGAGAATTTGTCTCTAGTCTCGCCAGTCGAAACTTCTACGTCCAGCACTTCGCGGACGAATCGACGTTCATGTCCTGGATCCTAGGCGGCGAACAGAATTTTCTCCCGTACAGGCATAAAATCGTATACACGTCCGCGGCAAATGGTATAGGGCCGGGCCGGCGGACTCTCATTCCGGCGTTTTGCTCGCTTGAGGGCTTGCCGACGGCCAATTCCGATGCATATAGCTGCGCGATTAATCGCCACAAATTCCACTGTGCAATGCTGCTAAAGGAACTCGGCTTTCGGGTTCCTCGGACATGGTGGTACGATGCCGAAGAAGGGTGGTTCCAAGACGATCGACCGACGATCGGCGACCGAGTCATCGCGAAGTCAACTTTCGAGGGCGCGAGTCTTGGGGTTTCGGCTGCAACTGTCGGCGAATTTGGCGCTCATATGGAGCGCGAAATCGCGAACGCGAGTCGCGACCTTCGACAGCCTATGACGGTGCAAGAATTTATCAGAGGCAACGAGCTGGAAGTTCCCGTTCTTCGCCTGCCCGACCGCTATATCGCGCCATCGCCCGTTGCCATCGCCCGAAGAGGCGGCGGGCGTTCTCCTGATGATGTGCTCTTGTACGAAGACGTCTACGATGATTATTATGAATTTTCTTCACCGGGCTACTCTAATGAAGAGTCGCGGCGTATCAGCGAAATCGCGGAGCGTGTTGCTGCCGCTCTTGGATTTCGAGGCTTTAGCCGAGTAGACTTCCGAATAGACGAATTCGGGAATCCGTTCGTCATTGACGTGTCTACAACACCTCATCTCACGAGGACCAGCTCGTTCAATTTCATTTTTGACCAAATGGGTTTTACATATTCAGATATGCTCGAAGCCATGATTGCAGTGGGGGCAAAGCAAAACGATATGATCTAATGTCGACTAGTCCTCGGACCAGAGTTGAAGATCGGAGAGTAGTATCCCGTGCGCATAGTGCTGCCAGTGAGGTGTGATTGAGGCGTCCTCCGAAGAACTAACCGGCCTATCCCAGGCGTCGATTGAGATGATTTGTGATTGCAGGCGACGACTGAGCGCGCGGTGTCGTGGTATGAGGATTGCTTTCAGTGGAATACGAATCGATTCCAGCAGTGGTTCCAGCGAGTTGAATATATCGCGCGCCTTAGAAATTTCGCCGATAGCGATCAACGCCGACGTCAAATTGTTGCCGATGAAGTAAGTGTAGTAAGGATCGAAATCCGATTCATCTAAGAGGCGGTCGTTCCAGTACCACAACGTATCCAAGCATTCCTCGGCTTTGCCCGAAAGCACCGAGAACCCCGCCCAGTTGCTATCGAGCAGCGACGCGTCGGCGAAAGCATCGTTACGCTCAATGGAATGCATGGCAGAGGCGCACTGTTCTGCAGACGAACGGCCGAACCGGTAGCGGCTAAGCGTAAGGTTGTTCGCGAGAATATCGCGTCTCGGAAACTGTATGCCCTCCTTCTCCCGCGCATCATTGGCGAATCGTTCGCAATTCGTCGCGGTCTCGTAGGCCTCTTTGAAGTTCCCACAAAAAAGGTAGTTTGCGACAAGATTGCAGAGGGCGACATAGTAGTTGACAGGGTCGCTTGCATGTGACGTCCCTATACGTGGCCCAAAATAGTGCGCGGCGCGTAGTAAATGGTCATTCGCTACAGCCGGCGAGTACATCATGTCAGCTTTCAGCATTAACCGATAGAGGACTCGTTTGCAACTGAGATCCTCATTCGCAATAGGACGCAGGCGCTCAGATATCCGATTTGCGAGAACCTTCGTTTCATCGATTCTATCGAGGTGAGCGAGCGCAATGATCCGCGTCGACGAAACGCGGGCCCAAATTTCCAGTTCAGTGAGTTCTAGATCGTCGAGTTGAGCGAGTAACTCCGCAGCCTCTTCGCGTTCGTGACGAGACAGCCGTTTGATCCGAGCCCCGGGCTGATAAGATATCGCTCTCGGCAAGCAAGGAGCGGGGTAGAAGTGCGTCACAGTCGCTTCGGCGCATCACAACGTCATCATATTGCCCCGAATCAAACAATCGCTGCATGTCGCTAATGGTCTTTGCGAAATCGCGAAGTGAAACGATTCCATTGCTGGCGTCAAGATCTAATGTTGTGGGATCAGGGCGAAGCCCTTGGCGCAGCTCCGCCACGTATGCGTGTACGCGCATGACCGCTGATTCAAATTGCCGCTCCGCTAGTGCAAACTGATTCGCGCGAAAGACATAGTCCCCGGGGCGCAATCGGCGTAGGCAATCTGCGAATTGCTCGTGCATCTCGCGACGCACTCGAGGATCTGTAAACTGAAGCAGTTCTCTTTCGGAATCGTTTAAGAACTGGTATATCGGTCCTCCGCTCGTAATCAACGAGCCGGTCTCGGCGGCTGACAACAGTTGCATGATCGATGGACTTTCGCCCCCGGAAAGGCATCGAAGCTCAGACAAGGTGAAAGAAGGGCCAATTATTGAAGCGATTGCGAGTGCCCGGCGCACCGGCTCTGCGCGTTCGCCCAATAACATTAGCTTAGCGTCTACCTCTTCACGAGATGATACATTCCACTGCTTCTCGATTTGTGTAACGCGGATACTATAACCGCTTCTTTTTAGCCTGTTCTTGATAGGATCGAGTCTGATGGACGATACGGGCCGTTGCGAAAAGATCTACGAGTCCTATAAACGACGTTCTATCGAGGAAGGGAAAGATTGATCTTAGGCTGCTGGAGCATCTCGGACAAAAGGTCGAGCGATTTCCCGTCCCATGACTGTAGATCGTCAAGGACCAACACCAAGCGCCGCGCTTTCGCGAACGATTCCAGCGCCAGCATGACGTCGCGCTGATTTTGGTCGAGCGCGCGGCTGCTCTTCGTGACTTCGGCAGCACGCCGCCCAAAAAAGGTTTCAATAACAGAACTCGCAGCTAATCCTGCCGTGGGAATCGCTTTAGCGATATGTGGCAGAGTACTCTGCGCAATCTCGCGGACAGAAGAGACACCTGACGCGTTTACTGCTTTGTCCAGCCCTGCGTTGAAAGGGAACAAATCCCCGCGCAGCCTGTTCCCGCGCGCAACGACGATTCCGACGGTTGGCGTCGATGGTAGGTGATTTTCGAGCCAAGCACCGATGCCAGTTGATCCTTCGATGAGGGCTTCACTCCCATTCGATTCGATCCAATCGAGCACCCAGCGAAGTGTCTGCCTTAAATTCAGTGATCCGCTGGAATCAGCCATGCCACTCCCTCGCAAGCCGTCGCGACCACGGCCGCATCTGCACGTAAGGATTAGGTAGAATTGCTCGCTTTCCTTGCTCGATTCGTGGTGACAGCGCGGCGCTCTCCATCCAGCGTGCCGCGAGGCGGTGGATGCCGTGTTGCCGACGAATTTGAGCGACGGTGGCATACCGTTCTGCGCGTCCGGGTTATGTGCAGTCTGACCAGCTCGCGAAAGAGGCTCGTCGACCACGTCCGCCACGAGCTCGGTCGGATCGCGACGCTGTCGGTGAGTCGCTTCATTGTGAAGCCGCCGAAGACGCGCAGCGGGAAGATCATGCGCCGCCTGCTCAAGGCCCAGGAGACGGGCCAAGAGCTAGGCGACGTCACGACGCTCGAAGACTAAGGGTATGGTGATCGTCGCATTCGTCTTCGGCGCCTTTCTGTCCGCTATGACGCCGAGTCCCTACCCGACGGCGAGCTCGGCACCACGGCGAATCGCTGTCGATGCGCCGCTCGGGACGATGTCGCTCGTCGTCGCGAATGACGATCGCTCGAACGCAATCCTCTGCTCGGACGACGTGCTGAGCGGGTTCAACGGCCGCATCACGCTGTTTCCGGCCAATGTCCTCCTGCCGCTGAGCGGGCGCGCGTCGTCCGCACGGCGCGACTTGGTGTATGTCGGCGACGGCGGGACGGTCGTCGCTGTACTGCCGGACGCTCCGCCGAACGTCACCGTCGGGGGAGCCGCGCGCCTTCGTAGCGAGGGCATCTGGGCTCGGTACCTGATCGAGCTCGCTCCGGCAGCGACCGCGCGGCTCAAGCTTGCTCCAGGCGTCCGGCTCCGGTTACCTCGTCGCCTCGAAGCGGCGCCTCCGGCCCAGACCGGATCACCGTGCACGCATTCGATTCGGTAAAGGTGCGGAGAACGGGCGGACTATCCGAAGATCACGAATCCCGCGACGTTCTGCTTCGTCGTGTCGGCATAGGTAATCGTTCCGTTGCCGTCGACGTCGATGGTGATCGTGGCGAGCGCAGTGCCGCTTTGCCTCAGCGTGATCGTGAGCGGTCCGGACCCGGAGTACGACCCGGATGCCGAGACGTTCGTGCTCGAATCCGTCACCGAATACGTTCCGGCCGTCACGAGCGAGCCGTTCAGCGTTGCGTTTGCCGTTCCGCTCAGCGAATCCATGACGGCGCCGCCGCTCAGACCCCACGCGGTTCCGGACGCCGGTGGTACGAGCGTGAACGAGCTTCCGGCCCCGCTGTACGTCGTTCCGGTGAACTGCGCGCTGACATTTCCCGTGAACTGCCCGGTCGACGTGAAGGTCTCGGTGAGCGACGCGGTGAGGCCGGTGGTGATTCCGGCAACCGTAGAGAATAACGCTGTGCCGCAGCTCTGCGTCGATGCGGACGTCAGCACGCACGTCGCTCCGGAGCGGCCGACGACCGGACCGTTCACGGTCAGAGAATCGGCGGTCGTTGCGGTGACCGAGTTCTGGTCCCACGACGACTGCACGTTTGCGAAGCCGATCACGGCGCCGCTACGGTCGTACTCGGTCGTCGTTCCGGTAATGGATCCGGAAGACGAGAGTTGCTGTCCGGGCGGGTACGTGAGCGTGGCGACACGCTCGACCTGCGCGCAGTTCGCGTCGTAATAGTCGCTGTACGTCTGCGTCAGACGATTCTGCGAGTCGGTCGAGGACGTCACCATACGGCTCCCCACGCCGCTCGAGCCTCCGGACTGGCATGCGGCTTGCGTCTGCCGGCCGGATCGCACCCGGCGCGCGACCGCCATCGCGCCCAGCGGCGGCCCGCCCCCGGCGTACCCGTCGCCGCCGAGCAGCTTACCGGCCGTGAGGATCGCGTCGGCATCGGAGATGACGACGGCTCGCGAAGCCGCCCCGCCGTTCGGCCCGACGGGCGTCTGAACCGGCGCCGGCGACGAACCGCCACCGCCCCCGCCCCCGCACGCGGCGAGCAGCGAACAGGAGAAGATCGCCGTCGCGATACGGGCGGCACCGGAAATCTGCATACCGCGTCCCTGTCGACGTGGGGTGCCGAAGCACCTAGCACAAACGCAGCATCCGCGCATTGCGCGTTTGCGTCCGTTTGCCGGGCGAGAACTAGTCGCAGGGATCGTCAGGTGCACGCGGTCAGACCGACCGAAGCCGGTTGGGTGTACGCCGGTCCATCGTACCCGTACTCCCAGGAGGTTCGACCCGTGCGCGTTTCCGCAGCAGCCGACGCGTTTCTCCGCTATTGCGCCGAAGAAAAGCACCTTTCGGAAAACACACTGAGCGCGTATCGACAAGATTTAGCTGAGTTCCAAACCTTCATCGGCGCTGCACGATACGTTCGTTCCGTAAGGCCAACGGATGTTCTGGACTATCGGAATACGCTCTCCGAGCGACGACACCTCGCCGCTGCGACCGTGAAGCGTCGGCTCGCATGTCTGCGGTCGTTGTTCGCCTGGCTTGTCCGGCGCGACCGTTTGCCGGTCTCGCCGTTCGCGAAGACCGAGTTGCGGATTCGGCTGCCGGCTCGGCTCCCGCGTTGCCTAGAACGGGCCGAACTGACCCGTCTAGTGAGGACGCGTGCTTCGAACGGTCTCGATACTGCTCTCGCGATCGCTCTGTTGCTCGCGACCGGGATGCGGATCGGAGAGTTGGCCGCCCTCCGGCTGGACGACGTGGATACACCTGGCGGTCGTTTACGGATATTCGGAAAAGGAAGCCGAGAGCGAACGGTTTTCGTGACGAACTCGGATCTCCGCCGAGAACTCCAACAGTACGTTATCCGGCGGCATGGCACCGTGAACGATCGGACACGACGACTTTTGATCGATGAGCGTGGGCGGCCGCTGAGCGCGGCTCGCGTGCGGGCCGCAATTGTGGCTGCTGCGCGAAACGCCGGGCTGACCCGCCGAGTCACGCCGCATATGCTGCGCCACACAGCAGCAACGATGCTCCTCGAGTCCGGTACGGACATCCGCTTCGTGCAGCGCCTTCTCGGCCACCGGAGTATCTTGACAACGCAAATCTACACGCACGTGAGCGACCGAGCTCTCCGGACAGCACTGGCACGCGCAAACGTCCTCGGGAATCTTCCGGCGATCGAGGCCTAGCTCGCGATGATAACTAAGAATTATGAGCGACACCCAAAGCGGAGCGGTCAGTGCAATCAATGACGCACTGGCGCAGGTCCGAAGAATCGTTCGTGATCTTTGCGTGGTTCTCATTATGGGGAGGCGCGAGACCACGCACATGAAGGGCGAGTATGAAGGTTTTTCGCTTGCGACGAGCCTCTATTACGGCTTCGAAGTTGATGACATCATCGCAGCGTACCGGTCTGCCGGAGTGTACGTTGAGTACTTCGAGGATGAGCTGGACTTCATCGCGTGGCATCAGCAGGGCGGGCTCGATCGCGTTCGACGCCGGAATAAGCTAGTATATACGTTTGCGATCAACGGCACCGGTCCGGGACGCCGAAGTTTCGTGCCGGCGTATTGCGCTCGAGAACAAATCCCGACTGTAAACTCAGATGCGTACACTTGCGCAATCGGGCGGCACAAATTTCATTGCAATCGCCTGCTCGGCGCTTTCGGACTGCCTGTTCCGCGTTCGTGGTCGTATGACGCGCGAAGCGGATGGTATCGCGGTGAAGCGCCGCCGGACGGATTGCGCGTAATCGGGAAGGCAACCTACGAGGATGGCAGCATAGGGCTCACCGAGGCGACGATCGGACCATTTGACCAACAGTTACAAGCAGCACTCGGCGAAGTGAGTCTCGCGTTACGCCAGCCGCTCACGGTTCAAGAGTTCATCGCGGGCGACGAGATCGAGGTACCCGTGTTCGAGCTCGACGGCTACCACGCTCCTGGTCCGGTCGTCCTGACAAATCAGGGTAAGCGATTCGGCGAGACGATTATTTCTTACGACGCTTCGTGGAACGATACGACGGAGTACGCTTCGGCCTCCGCGCTCGCCTCGCACACGGCCGACGCGGCGATTCGCGCTGCGGTGGACGTCGCGACGGCACTCGGACATCATGGGTTTGCACGCGTCGATTTTCGCGTCGGTGAAGATGGCCGTCCGCTCGTCATCGATACGGCTGCCCATCCGCATCTAACCAAAAACAGCTCATACACGTTCCTGTTTGCCGAGCTGGGGTTCTCATTTCAGGAGATGATGCTCACGCTGGCCGCATGCGGCGCAAAGCGAGCCGGAATAATTTAGCCGTCGGACCAGATCTGCAGCTCTGAAAGGAGGACAACGTGTGAATAATGGTCCCAGCTAGGACCGACTGCGTCTGCAACATCCGCGCGAATCGCCGCTTCACATTGTTCCAGCGTGCAATCCGCTATCCGTAAAGCACCGTCGAGCCGTAGCTGCCGCCAGGTCATGTACTCGCGAACGCGCTCGTCGAGCTGGCCGACCAGCGGGGCTATCTGACTCCATACACGGCGCGCAGCGACGACGTCGCTGCTCATCAAATAGGCGGCGGCAAGATTGTTTCCGGTGAAGAACGTGTAGTAGGCCTCGAAATCACCGTTGATTAGGTGTCCGAACTCCGCCTCAAGTGCGGACACATCCACCGCGACCCCGGAAAGGACATCGAAGCCGACGCGGTTGCTCACGAGAAGCGGAAGGTCGTTCGAGCGGGGAGCCGCCTGAATCACGGTCCGCAACGAATCCGCTGCCGTCGCAGCCGACATGTGGACCGAGCGGTACGCGCTCAAAACACTGTTGTTTGCGAGCACGTCCAGACGGGGAAATTGAATCGCATCGATCGTGCCCTCGACGCTTTGTACGTACGCTTCACAGCGTTCAGCTGAGTCGCGTGCGCTTTCATACTTTGACAGCGCGATCTGGTTACCGGTGAAGTTCGTGAGCGCCAAGTAGTAGCCAAGCGGGTCGCGCGCCATGATACCGGATGCCGACGGCCCAAAATACCGTACCACCTCGGCGAGACGACGCTCCGCTACATCCGGGCGGTATAGCAAATCCGCACGAAGGGCTAGGCGTGCGTAGATCCGCTGGGCGCCGAAATCATAGTCGACGTGCTGTTCGAGTTGTTCGATGAGCTCGCGGGCGACGGCATCCATTCCGTCGCGTTCGCCCATTTGCCCAAGTGTGATGATTCGCGCGAGCGCGAGTCTGGCCCACAGCTCGGGCTCGACGTCAAGCATGTGCCACCACTGCTCAAGTAGGCTTGCTGCTCGCTTGCGCTCTGCGTGAGAAAGCGATTTCGTTCTGCACAACGCTACGAGGTAATCCGTCTCAGCACGCAGTGAAGCAGGCAGCGTGGGGTCGATGAATTCAGCCATCCGGATCACATCAGAGTAACGGGCTTCATGATATGCGCGATACATCGCGCTGATCTCCGCATGAAACCGATTCAAGCTCTCATGGCGTGATTCGTCGGGATATTCGTGTGTCAGGCGCCCCAGCCGCCCGTCCCGAACGTCGGCAAGAACGCCATGGATCTCCGTGACATGTGCTGCGATAAAGTCTCCCGCGTCATGAAGGTGCCGTGCGCGTGCCGCGTAATCGCCCGGCCGAATACGCAACAGGCATTGGGTGAAACGGCGGTTCAGCTCCCGAGACTCGTCCGGGTCGCGGAGCTTCAGCACACGAGGGTACAGTTCGTGCACGAACGTCAGCATCGGCCCGCGCTCCACGAACAGCCGCAGCTCCTTCGCAGCCCTGACACACTTTAGGAATTGTCGGGCGAACTCGTGCGCGAGGCACTCTAGCTCTTTTTGGGAAAACGAACGCCCGATGATCGCCGCGTACGAGAGAACCTCGCGTAGCGCTGGAGCGTCGCCCGCCGCACTGCGAAGCCTCCCTACGATGACACGCTCGGTGAAGCGCTCAAAGTCCCGCTCGGCGAGGAGCTCCTCGATGTCGACCGAATGGTTCAGGTCTTCGACAAGAAGACGCGCGACGGCGAGGTGGCCGCGGCTAATCTCGTAGAGATCTCGTGCTACGTTCGGCGGTAGCGCCTTTCGGAGTCCGAGGCCGATTAAGATCGCGTTGAAGTCGTTTCTTTCGCAGTACGTGAGCGTCGTCTCGAAACTCGTGAAACGTTCTAGAAGGCCCTCGTACGCAGCAGAGGCGGACTCTTGCCCAGGCGTCGTCAGCGCGAGATATACGGTGTCGGCGAGGAATGGAAACGCTTCATTCCATTGAGGCGATAGCATGAGCTTCACGAGGCCGATCGACTTGTCATCCCACCACTGGAGGTCGTCGAGGACCAGCAGCAGCCGGTTACCTCCGGCCAGCCGCTCGAGCCGGAGTAATATCTCGCGCTCCGTATCGTCCAGCAAGAACGAGCGACGTACCTTTTCCGACTCCGTGCGCGTCAGCATGTATTTCAGCAAGAACTGCGTCAGGCTACCGAACCGCGGGTCGGCGGCGCGGGCGATTTCGGGGATCGCGTCCGCCGCAAATGAAGCACGGCGTACGGACATCGTAGCCGCGCTGAACGGCGTATATGGCCGTGCCGTATTGCTTTTGTCCCCGCTCGTGAAGACGCACGCCACTGTATCCGGCGCAAGGTCTGCCAGCTGCTCCGCCACCCATGTCTTGCCGCTGCCGCTCGGACCGCTCAACAGCGCGGTCGGCTGGACGAATGTACGAGACGACGTGACCCATCCGAGCAATTCGCGAACCGCGCGAGCTTGACCCGTCAGGGCAGCGATATTGCTCATAATTCTTAGTTATCTCGCATTTCAGATTCCGGAAGTCGCAGCCATGCTGGAGACCCAGGGCCCTCGCTGCGGCTGCACCTGCACTAGCAAGTTCTGCGCAAGGTCCGCAACCATCCTTCGCCCTGGATCGGCGTAGCGGTCACGCCGTTAAGCGTGGAGGATCACGGAGCGCTCGGGCGGCGCGAGCGGCGTACTCCGCTACATCCGCGGGGCGGTGTTCCATGGCGTTGCGGACCAAGTCGAACATCTTCAGGACGTAGAGGGTCGCGACTTGCGGCGCAAGCTCGCCGAGCAAGTGTGGCGTGAGGCCGTACCCGTTGAGGAATGCGTGCACTTCACCGCGCGCCGGCGGCGCTGTACCGATAGCCGTATGGTGGGGCTCGTCCTCCCGGAAGGTCTCGACGAGCTCAAAATGTGGGACAATGTGCACCTCCGCACAGCCCCAATCGAGCAGAACGATCTCGCCGGATGAGGCGACGATGACATTTCTTGATGTGAGATCGCCGTGGCACAGACCGAAGACGAACCGTTGCGCAGCCAGCAAGAGGAAATGCTCACGAAGAATCGATTGCTCTTCCGGTCCGTAGACGCCTAGGAGCAACAACGGGTCGTCAGTAGTGAGGCTCTTGATGTGTCGTTCGATGAAGCCGGGCCACGACCGATTATCGATGGACCGAAACCGGCCGGTCGTTGCATCGTCGAGCTGATCTCCGAAACCCGACACGGGCAAACAATGGATCGTCTTCGCGAATTGGCCGAGTGCGTACCAAATTGCATCAAGGTCGCCTGAATTGGGCCCGTATACTCCCTCGACGAATGATTCGATCATAAAGGCAACCGTCCCGATCGTGCCTACTTGACGCACGAGCGGACCGGGAATTCCTGCTCGTGCCGCCTGTACAATGCACCACTGTTCTTTGCGAAATTCCGCGAGCGCGTTCTCTTCGTCGCGCAAGCGCACGATGACTTCGGACTGATCGGTCGTAACACGGACGACCGAGTTGACGTCACCGTGTCCAATTATCGCAGCGGATCGAGTCGCGCGCTGTCCCATTGATCGAAGTACGATCGTGGTGGCCAGGTTTTCCGCGGCCTCGACGCTGACCTCTCGTTTCACTTTATGAATCCCGGTGATTCCAGGTGCGCCAGCTCCGCTCGGCCGACTGAGGCCTGATCGTCAGACGTGCAAATACCGTCGCCGCAGCTCCTCGTCGCCGCGGACCTGGTCCGGGGTGCCCTCGAACTTGATCTCGCCCTGGTCGATGATGTAGCAGCGGTCCGCCACGGCAAGGGCGGAGTAGAGGTTCTGCTCGACCAGCAGGGTGGTGATTCCGGCGGACTTGATCTCGCGGATCACGTTTTCCACTTCGCGGACGATCAGGGGGGCGAGGCCCTCCGTGGGCTCGTCGAGGAGAAGCACCTTCACGTCCTGGAGCAGGGCGCGGGCGATCGCGAGCATCTGCTTCTCGCCGCCGCTGATCTCGTCGCCTTTGTGGGTCAGGCGCTCGCGGAGGCGCGGGAATTTCTCGTAGACGTGGTCCAGCGTCCAGCCGGGCTTGCGCGCGGTGACCTGCGCGATCTTCAGGTTCTCCGCCACGGTCAGATTGGTGAAGATCCGGCGCTCTTCGGGGACCAGCGAGACGCCCATCCGCGCGATCGTCATCATGTCGCGGCCGATCAGCTCCTCGCCGTCGAGCGTGACGCTGCCACTGCGCGGTTTGAGCCAGCCGACGATGCTCTTCAGCGTCGTCGTCTTGCCGACGCCGTTGCGGCCGAGCAGCGCCACCGTCTCGCCCGCGCCGATGTGCATGTACACGTTCCGCAGCACGTGGCTGTCGCCGTAAAACGTGTTGACGTCCTTGACCCGCAGGCGCGTCTGGCGCGCGGTCGCGGTCGTCGCCGCCGGCGCGCTCACGGGTGGGCGAGCTCCGCTTGGGAATGGCCGCCGAGATACGCTTCCTGCACCTTCGCGTTCTGGCGGATCTCGGCGGGCGTCCCAGTCGCGAGCACGGTCCCCTGGTGCAGCACGGTGATCGTGTCGGAGAGTCCCATCACCATCTCCATGTCGTGCTCGATCACGAGCACCGTCATCTCGGTCGACAGCTTGCGGATCAGCGCTTCCGTCTTGCGCGCCTCGTCTTTGGACATCCCGGCCACCGGCTCGTCGAGTAGCAGTATCTGCGGCTGCGTCGCGAGCGCGATCGCGATGTCGAGCCGTTTCTTGTCGCCGTGCGAGAGGCCGCCCGCGCGCGTCTCGGCGACGTCGAGCAGCTCCAGCCGCGCCATCGCGCGCTCGGCGAGTGCATCGACGTCGTCGAGCCGCACCGACCGCCGGAAGACCTGCAGCGCGAACGAGCCCTGCACTTTGGCGAGCGCGGCGAGGCGGCAGTTCTGCCGCACCGTCTGGTCGGGATAGATGCTCGCGGTCTGGAACGCCTTCGCGATCCCGTGGTGCACGCGCGACGTCCCGCTCATTCGGCTCACGTCGCGGCCCTTGTAGTTGATCGTCCCGGTGCTCGGCGCAATCGTCCCCGAGAGCAGGTTGAAAAACGTCGTCTTCCCTGCTCCGTTCGGGCCGATCACCGCGCGCAGCTCACCGGGATCGACCTTGAAATCGACGTCGCGCACGGCCGCGAAGTGGCCGAACAGCTTGCCGAGCTTGAACGTCTCGATGATGCTCATCGGCCCGGCACGGTGGCCCTCGTGCGCCGGCTCGATCACCGCTTTCGGCTCCTCGGTCGAGAGCCGCAGCGAGCGCGCGAAGACGCGGCTCGGGCTGATCTCGCGCTGCCTGAAGATCGTCGAGAGGCCGCGCGGCAAGAACACGATCACGCCGACGAAGATGAGACCCTCGATCAGCCGCCAAGCAGGCGTCGTCGCGGAGAGCACGTTCTCCAGCCACATGATGACCGCGGTCCCTGCGACCGGGCCGAAGATCGTCTGCACGCCGCCGATCACCGTGTAGATCACGAACGACCCGCTGCGGTCGATCCCCACCGAGTCGACCGGAACGCTGCCGTCGAAGAGCGCGCGCATCGCGCCGGCGAGCCCGGTCAGCGCGCCGGAGATCGTGAACGCCGCCAGCCGGTACGCCGACGCGTTGAAGCCGATCAGCGTGCTGCGCTGCTCGTTCTCGCGGATCGCGTCGAGGACTTCGCCGAACTGCGAGCGCGTCAGCGAGCGGAAGAAGACGAGCACCAGCAGAAGCACGATGCCGGCGAACACGTACCAGATGCGCAGCTCGCTCAAGTCGCCGAACGGCCCCAGGTTCAACGCCGGAAGGTGCGTCGTCAGGTCGAGCTGCCAGCGCCCGAAGGGCAGAATCGCGTTCGGCAGCGCCTGTAGCCCGTCGTCACCGTTCGTCCAGTCCTTCGCCTGCTCGACGATGAAGTAGATCATCTGCCCGAACGCGAGCGTCAGCAGCGCGAAGTAGATTCCGTAGAGCCGCACCGTGAGCGCGCCGACCAGCAGCGCCAACACCGTCGTCGCGAGCACCGCGCCGAGCACCGCCAGCCACAGGTTCGGATTGTTCGGCATGAACCGAAGAATCAGAATCGCGGCGACGTACCCGCCGCCGCCGTAGAACATCGCGTGCCCGTACGAGAGCGTCCCGGCGTACCCGAGCAGCAGGTTGAAGCCGATCGAGGCGATGCTCATGATCGCGATCTGCGTCGCGAGCGTCGAGTACCCACGGAACACGTGCAGCACGAACGGGAACACGGCGATCCCGAGCGCGCACAGCAGCGCGAACCGCAGGTCGTCCGTCACCAAGTTCCGCCGCGCACCGGCGGTCGCGCGCGCCTCGCTCACTGGCGGATGACCTCGCTCTCGCCCAGCAGCCCCTGCGGCCGGAACAGCAGCACCAGCGCCATGCACAGGTAGATCACGACCTGCGAGGCGGGCGCATAGACGAGGTTGGTCAGGCTCTGCAGCTCACCGATCAGGATCCCGCCGAGCACCGCGCCCCAGAACGAGCCGAGCCCGCCGACGACCACGACCACGAACGACGGGACGAGGAACGCGAACCCCGTCGCCGGGTCGATGCTGTAGATCGGCGTCGCCGCCGCGCCGACGAGCCCTGCGATCGCGGCGCCGAGCGCGAACATGACCGACGAGGCCCGCTGGATGTTCCCGCCGAGCAGCTGCACCATGACGCGGTCGCGGATCCCCGCCCGGACGATCAGGCCGTAGTTCGTCCGCTCGATGAAGAGCCACACCAGCACCAGCATCACGACCACCCCGGCGGCGAAGAGCAGCCGGTACGCGGGATACGTGATCGGCCCGAGCGTCACCGACCCTTGCAGCGCCTCGGGCATCGAGTACTGCTGCGTGGTCGCGCCGAAGATCAGCCGCAGCGACTCCTCGACGACCAGCGCGATCCCGAAGGTCACGAGGAGCTGCGCCGTCGGCGCCTTGTCGTAGAACGAGCGCAGCAGCACGCGGTCGAGGAAGACCGCGAACAGCGCGACCCCGATCGGCGCCGCGATGAACGCCCACACGACGCCGATGTGCTGGGCGACGACCAGACCAATGTAGGCCCCGATCGCGTAGAACGCGCCGTGTGCGAAGTTCACCAGCCGCAGCGTTCCGAAGATGATCGTGAGCCCCACCGCGATCGCGATGTAGATCAGGCCGAGGATCAGACCGCCGAGCATCGCTTGGAAGAACGCTTCCACGTGACTCCCTCGAGGTGATAAGGAAACGGGCCGGCGCACCCGAGGGCGCCGGCCCGCATCAGGTTCGGACGGTGCTTCGGTCTACGCCGGCTCCATCTTGCAGACGAGGCTCCCGAGCGGTGCAACGACGCTGGGGCCCTCGTGCACTTCGAGCACCTTCGCGTAGCCGAACCCGCCGGGGCCGCGCTGGCTCTCCGGGATCCCTTCGAGGACCAGGCACGAGTTGACGCCCTGGTGATCCTGCGGACGGTAGTATTCCTGTTCCTTGGTGAACTGGAACTTCGTCCCCTCGAGGACCGCGATCACCTTCGCCGGATCGATCGAGCCGGCTTTCTCCACCGCCATCTTGTAGATGTAGATGTCCGCGTACGCCGTCTCGGCGCCGTTCGAGGGCTTGAGCCCCGGATACTTCGCGGAGAACGCATCGACGAATCTCTTCGCCCCCGGGTACTTCGTCTGGTGGTACTCCCAGTACCATGGCGCCGTCGAGACGACGTTGTCGAAGTTGTCCTTCGTCCCTTTCGCCATGTACTCGTCGACCAGCGGGACGAGGATCTTCGTCGACTTGGTGAGCCCGAACGACGCGGCCTGGTTCAGGCACTTCACCATGTCGCCGCCGAACTGCGTGAGCACCAGCACGTCGGGCTTCGCGGCCTGCGCCTGCTGGAGCATCGGCGAGAAGTCGGAGGTACCGGGGAACGGCGTGAGGACGTTCTTGATCGTCTTCGCGCCCTTCGGCTCGACGACGGCGGTGATGTTGTCGTAGACCGAATGGCCCCACGCGTAGTCCGCGGTGATATGGAACCACTTGCCCGTGCCGTACTTCGTCACCAGCGTGCGCGCGAGCGACTGCGCGCTCATGTACGCGTCGTTGTAGCGGCGGAACGTGTGCTTGTGGCAGTTCTGGTTCGTCGTCTCGTCGCCGTGCGTGAGCGTTGCCATGAAGATCGTTTTCTTCTGCTGGCACACGCCGGAGACGGCGACCGCGGTCCCCGTCGACGAGCCGCCGGTGATCATGATCGCGCCGTCGCGATCGATCATCCGCTGCGCGTTCTCGGTCGCGACGCCAGCCTTCGTCTGGTCGTCGCCCTCGGTCGTCTTGATCTTCATCCCCATGATCCCGCCCTTGGCGTTGATCTCGTCGATCGCCAAGTGGTAGGCGCGGAGCTGGTCCTGTCCTTGCTCCGCATAGGGGCCGGACTGCGGCACGTTCAGCCCGATGGTGATTTCCTTCGTAGGCGCGGCGATGACGTACGGACCGCCGCCGAAGGTAACTGCGGCGACGCCGGCGGTACCGGCGACGAAACGGCCACGCGAAAGAGATTGCTTCACGAGCGGAACTCCTGAGAGAAGCAGCGTGAGGTGTGGACCCGCGTCTTAGGGCGTTGCCAGGAAACTTCCCTGCGTCGGAAGTCCCGATCCCCGGCGAAACTCTTGACAGCGGCACTCGCGGAGAGTATCGTCGCGGCACCGTGTTCGACCATCTCGAACGGGATTTCACATACTGAAATGGCCGAGCTGCTCGGAACGGTCCGGCGCGCGTTGCGCGTCCTCGACTACCTCGCCGAGTCGGAGCAGCCCGTCCCGATCAAACGGCTCGCCGCCGAGCTCGGCCTGAACATCTCGAGCGCGTATCACGTGATGAACACGCTCGCGACCGACGGCTACGTCACGCGCGACGAGCGCAGCGGCGCGTACGGTCTGGGCGCGAAGGCGGCCAGGCTCGGTGAGGCCTACGCGCGCGCTTGGCCCGTCGAGCCGGAGCTGCGCGCGATCGTCGGCGAGCTCGGCGCGCGGACCGGCGAGAACGCCTACCTCGCCTTGGTCCACGGGAAGGACGTCGTCATCACCGACATCGTCGAGTCTCGCCAGCGCGTGCGCGTGCACGCGCTGCACCGCGGTTTTTCCGCCGACTTGCACGCGCGCGCGCTCGGCAAGGCGGTCCTCGCGTACCGCGACGCCGACACCGTGCGCGAGCACTTCGCCGCGTACCCGCCGCGGCGGCTCACGCCGCGCACGCTGGTCACGATGACCGCGATCGAGCACGAGCTCGAGCGCGTCCGGCGGCGCGGTTACGGCGAAGATCTCGAGGAGTTCTGCGAAGGCGTTTGCTGCGTCGGCGCGCCGTTCTTCGCGCACGACGGCAGCCCGGCGGGCTCGCTCTCCGTCTCCGTCCCCTCGTTCCGCTACCGCGGCGTCCGCGCCGGCGTGCGCGACGCGGTCCTCGCTGCGGCGCGCGCCGCGACGAGCGCCCTCGACACCGTGCACCGGAGAGTCTCCCTTGGCTAAGACCTTGCCCGCCCCGGCCGGCGCGCGGCGCGACCTCGGGATCGCGCTGCTGCGGACGATGATCCGCATCCGCGTCCTCGAGGAGGGGATCGAGAAGCATTTCCTCGCCGGTGAGATCCCGGGCTTCGCGCACCTCTCGATCGGCCAGGAGGCCGTCGCGGCCGGGACCTGCGCGAACCTGCGCGCCGACGACGCGATCGCCTCGACGCACCGCGGGCACGGCCACACGCTCGCGAAGGGGACGTCGATGCGCGGGATGGTCGCCGAGCTGTTCGCGCGCTCGACGGGGATCTGCAAGGGCAAGGGCGGCTCGATGCACATCGCCGACTTCTCGGTCGGGATGCTCGGCGCGAACGGCGTCGTCGCGGGCGGCTTCGGGCTCGTCGCGGGCGCGGCGCTGAGCGCGGTGCAGCGCAAGACCGACCAGGTCGCGGTGTGTTTCTTCGGCGACGGCGCGACGAACCGCGGCCCCTTCCACGAGAACCTCAACCTCTGCGCGATCTGGAACCTGCCGGCGATCTTCGTGCTGGAGAACAACCGTTACGCCTCGACGACGTCGACGGCGGAGACGATGAAGATCGCGGACGTCGCGATCCGCGCCGACGGCTACGGGATGCCGTCCGTCATCGTCGACGGCTTCGACGCGTTCGCGGTGTACGACGCGGTCGGCGCGGCGGTCGAGCGCGCGCGCGCGGGCGGCGGGCCGACGTTCGTCGAGTGCAAGACCTACCGTGCGCGCGGGCACTTCATCGGCGACCCCGAGCGCTACCGGCAGAAGAGCGAGGTCGAGGACGTGATGAACGCCTCGGATCCGATCGTGCGGATGCAGGGGCTGCTCGGGGAAGGGCTCACGCCCGCGGACTTCGAGGCGCTGTGGAGCGAGGCGCGCGAGGAGCTCGCCGACGCGGTCGCGTTCGCGCGCAGCTCGCCGGCGCCGGAGCGCGAGGAGGCATTCTTCGGCGCGTACACCGGCGACCGCGACGCGGCGAATCCCGTGCACGCGATCGAGGCGCGCGAGCGCGATCGCTTCATGCCGTTCGCCCCGAACGTCGGTTCCGGCTCGCAGGGGAGCGGGCATTAGCGTGGCGCGCACGATCTCGTTCTCCGAGGCGACGCTCGAGGCGATGCAGGAGGAGATGCGCCGCGATCCGACCGTGTTTCTGCTCGGCGAGGACATCGCGAAGCAAGGCGGGATCTTCGGGCAGTTCAAAGGCTTGCCGCAGGAGTTCGGGTTCGACCGCGTCCGCGACACGCCGATCTCCGAGGCGGCGCTGGTCGGCGCCGGCGTCGGCGCGGCGCTGACCGGATGCCGGCCGGTCGTCGACATGCATTTCGCGGACTTCATCACCTGCGCGATGGACGAGGTGGTGAACCAGGCCGCGAAGCTGCGGTACATGTTCGGCGAGCAGTGCGTCGTCCCGATGACGCTGCGCGCGCCGGACGGGATCACGAAGTCGGCCGGCTCGCAGCACTCGCAGGCGCTGGAGAGCTGGTTCGTCCACACGCCCGGGCTCGAGGTGGTCGTCCCGGCCGATGCGGAGGACGCGAAGGGGCTGCTGAAGGCGGCGATCCGCAGCGACAACCCGACGCTGTACTTCGAGCACAAGGCGCTCTTCCCGCAGAAGGGGGCGATCCCCGACGACGGCGATTTCGTCGTGCCGATAGGCAAGGCGAAGACGATGCGGGACGGAAAGGACGTCGCGGTCGTTACCTACGGTATCACCGTGGCCCGCGCGATGGAGGCGGCGAGTGTGCTGGAGGCGGACGGCATCGAGGCGACGGTTCTGAACCTTCGCACCTTGTGGCCGCTCGACTTCGATGCGATCGTGGACGCCGTCGCGCGGACCCATCGGGTGATCGTCGCCCACGAGGCCGTGCGCGTCGGCGGCGTCGGCGCCGAGATCGCCGCGTTCATCGGCGAGCACTGCTTCGACGAGCTCGACGCCCCGGTGGTCCGGCTCGGCGCCGCCCACGTCCCGGTGCCGTTCGCGCCGGTGCTGCAGGAGGCGATGTATCCGAAGGCGCCGATGATCGCCGACGCCGCGCGCCGTCTCGTGCGGCGGGAGATCTGATGCCAATTGAAGTGGTGATGCCGAAGCTCGGCCTCACGATGGCGAGCGGGACGATCGCGCGCTGGATCAAGCGCCCCGGCGAAGCGGTGCGCGAGGGCGAGCCGCTGGTCGAGGTCGCGACCGACAAGATCGCCTACGAGGTCGAAGCCCCCGCGACGGGAACCCTCGCCCGCGCGCTCGGCGCTGACGGCGACGAGTTCGCCTGCGGCGACGTGATCGGCACGATCGCGCTCGCCGGCGAGACCGACACGCCGGTCCCCGCACCCACCGGAACGAGCACCGCGCCCGATGCGGTGACTACGGACGGCGCAGCGCGGATCGTGGAAGCGCCGCGCATCTCTGGCGCCGCGAACGGCGTCGCGCCCACTGCCGGTTCGTCGACGACGCCGTTGCCTGCCGAGCGCGGGAACGGCGAGCGCGTCATTGCATCACCGGCGGCGCGCAGGCTTGCGCGCGAGCGCGGGATCTCGCTGCGCGGTGTGCGCGGCACGGGACCTCGCGGCCGGATCACGATGTCGGACGTGATCACCCTTCGACAAGCTCAGGGTGACATCGTGGCGGGGCACGATTCATCGGACGGCCGACGCGAACAATACGCACCGGTCGGCGCGCCCGCGATGTCGCCGCGAGACGAAGTCACCCTGAGCCTGTCGAAGGGTGAGATGCCATCGCGCCTCCCGCGTTCGCGGCGCGCGATCTACCGCAAGATGACCGAAGTCGGCTTCTTGCCGCTCGCGCAGGTCGAGACCGTCGCGCGCGCGGACGCGTTGAAGGCGCTGATCGACCGCCGCCGCGACTTCGGCTGGACCGCGTTCGCGGTCTACGCGGTCGCGCGGCTGCTGCGCGAGCACGCGGACTTGCGCACCGACGCGACGACCGGCGCGCCGTTCGAGCGCATCGACGTCGGCGTCGCCGCCGACACACCACACGGCCTGATCGTTCCGGTCGTGCGCGACGCCGATACGCGCTCGCTCGCGGAGATCCAGCGCGAGATCGTCCGTCTCGCGGGCCTCGCGCGCGAGGGTGCGCTCGCGCCGGACGACATCGGCGGCGCGTGCTTCTCGATCTCGAACGTCGGGCCGCAAGGCGTCGAGCGCGTCGCGCCGCTCCCCGACTCGCCGCAGACCGCGATCCTCGGGATCGGCGCCGCCACGCAGCGCCCCGCTGTCGTGGATCCTTCGACAGGCTCAGGACAGGCTGCTCTCACCGCAGCCTGGATGCTGACCTGCGTCGTCTCGTTCGACCACCGTTTCGTCGACGGCGCGCCGGCCGCGCGATTCCTCGCCGCTTTCGCGGCAGCATGCGCCGATCCGGGGATGTTGCTATGACCCCATGTCATGCTGAGCCTGTCGAAGCATGCGCCGAAGCCGGTGCGGTGCCTTGCGGCTCATCCTTCGACAAGCTCAGGATGACAGTTGTCGCGCTCAGGATGACATTTGAACCGGCGGATTGTGTTTAGGATGGAATGGTTCGGGGACCATCAGCCGACGGCGATCGTGACCGGCGGCGCGAGCGGGATCGGACGCGCCGTGTGCGAGCTGTTGTGCAAGGAGGGCTATCGCGTCGCCGTCGCCGACCGCGACAAAGCGCGTGCCGACGAGGTCGCGCACCACATCGACGGACATGCCTTCGAGGTCGACGTCGCGGACGAAGCGTCGGTGATCGCGATGTTCGACGCGGCGCTCGAGACCCTCGGCGGGACGCTCGACGCGCTCGCGACGCCGGCGGGGATCGCCGACACGACGCCGTTCATGGAGCTCACCGCGGAGAAATTCCGCCGGGTCAACGAGGTGAACGTCGTCGGCACGTTCCTCTGCATCCGCGAGGCGGCGAAACGGATGCGCGCCGGCGCGCGCATCTGCACCGTCGCCAGCGTCGCGGGGAAGCGCGGCGGCGGGCTCTCCGGGACCGCGGCGTACGCGGCGAGCAAAGGCGGCGTCCTCGCGCTGACCCGCAGCGCGGCGCGATCGCTCGCGCCGCAAGGGATCACCGTGAACTGCGTCGCGCCCGGGCCGACGCTTACGCCGATGCTCGACGAACCGTTCAGCCGACCCGAACAGCGCGAGCGCGTCGAGTCGATGACATTGCTCGGACGATCCGCGGAACCGAACGAGATCGCCGAGGCGATCGTGTGGCTCCTCTCGCCGCGCTCGTCGTACGTCGCCGGGGAGACGCTGACGATCGACGGCGGGCTGATGCTCGACTGACCACGATGACCGACGAAAAGGATGGTGCCATGACCACTCGTATCTCACGCGGCCGTTTCGTGGCCGGAAGCGCCGCGGCGTTCGCCACGATCGCGGTGATGCGATCCCCGGCGCGCGCCGCGCAGTGGACGTACAAGTACGCGAGCAACGTCTCGCTCGACCATCCGCTGAACGTGCGGATGCGCGAATGCTGGAACGCCGTCACCAAAGAGACGGGCGGGCGGCTCGACGTCCAGATCTTCCCGAACAACCAGCTCGGCGGCGACACGCAGGCGCTGCAGCAGCTGCGTTCGGGCGCGCTGCAGTTCTTCACGCTCGACGGCGGGATCTTGCAGTCGGTCGTCCCGGTCGCCGCGATCCAGGGGGTCGGCTTCGCGTTCAAGGACTCCGGCGAAGCGTTCCGCGCGATGGACGGCGCGCTCGGCGACTACGTCCGCAACGCGATCCGCGCCGCCGGCCTCTACGTCCATCCCAAGATGTGGGAGAACGGGATGCGGCAGATCACCTCCGGCACGAAACCGATCCGCTCCGTCGCCGACCTGGGCGGGTTCAAGATCCGCACGCCGGCGGGTGAACTGTGGGTCGACCTCTTCAAGTCGCTCGGCGCCGCGCCCGCGCCGCTGAACTTCAGCGAGCTCTACACCGCGCTGCAGACCCACGTCTTCGACGGCCAGGAGAACCCGTACGCGATCATCGACGTCGGGCGGCTCTACGAGGTGCAGAAGTACATCAGCGTCACGAACCACATGTGGTCGGCCTACCATTTCCTCGGCAACCAGGAAGCGTGGAACGCACTGCCGCGCGACGTGCAGTCGGTCGTCGAGCGGAACCTCACCAAGTACGCGCTGCTCCAGCGCGGCGACACCGCGCGGCGCAACGACTCGCTGGCCGAGAAGCTGGTGCGCCGCGGGATGACGATCAACCGCGCCGACACGAGCGGCTTCCGCAGCAAGCTCGCGAGCTCGGGCTTCTACACCAAGTGGCGCGACAAGTTCGGCGCGCAGGCGTGGTCGCTGCTCGAGCGCAGCTCCGGAAAGCTCGCCTAGCGAGTCGAACGTCAGCCGGCGGCGCGCACGCGCCGCCGGAGATCCGGCCCGACCAGGCTCTCGACGACCAGCGCGGCGATCAGCATCCCGGTCTCGATCAGCGTGAACGCGCGCAGTGTCGGCATCCCGGGGCGCGCCACGACCGCCGCGAGATAGAGCAGGCCGCAGCCGATCAGGAACCGCAGCAGCCCGCGCACGAGCTTCGCCGGGACGCGCGTGCCGCGCGCGATGTCCCGCGCGAGCTGGAGCGGCGGGCGCGTCCCGACGTCCCAGATTACGAACGCGAGCGCGTCGAAGCCGATCGCGAGCGCGAACCGCACGACGAGCGCGCCGGTCACGAAGCGCGGGCTACTCGGCGTCCGGCCAGGACGCGATCTCGCCGAGCGCGGCGCTCTTGAGGACTTTGAGACCGAGCATCGCGCACTTCATCCGCGTCGGGCTGATCCCGATCCCGACGTTCTCGAGCACCGCGTCCTGCGGCAGCTTCGCGACCTCTTCGAGCGTCATTCCGCGCACCGTCTCCGTCAGCATCGAGGCGGATGCCTGCGAGATCGCGCAGCCCCGCCCGCTGAACCGCACGTCCTCGACCCGTCCGCCGCCGTCGACGGCCAGCTCCATCCGGATCGTGTCGCCGCACAGCGGGTTCAAGTCCTCGAACGACGCGTCCGCGTGCTCGAGGTGCCCGAAGTTGCGCGGGTTGCGATAGTGGTCGAGAATGTACTCTTTGTAGAAGTCGTCCATCTAACGGCGCTCCGCCCCAGGCTGCGCGCCCCCCACGCGTTGCGTGGGGCCCCCGGTCCGCCCT
>Ga0213878_10000206_pt1 | contig 24866 bp, 23 predicted proteins | sample VelepicoBEBS_R02_FD_161053 | JGI IMG/M metagenome (GOLD analysis project Ga0213878, IMG submission 161053) | Vellozia epidendroides bulk soil microbial communities from rupestrian grasslands, the National Park of Serra do Cipo, Brazil - BS_R02 | ecosystem: Environmental > Terrestrial > Soil >... | reverse complement strand
GAGCGGAAGGCAGGTTCAGCAACTGAAGACCAAAAACACCGTAACCAAACTTAATACCCAGCCTTTGATTCAGGGAGCTTATCTGGTGACCATTAAAACGGATAACAACAAGACGGCAAATGCTAAATTAATCAAGAAATAAACATCAATGAAGAATAAATACATAAGCATATCCATCCTGAAATTTTTGCTTTTCTTAGGAGTACAGGATGTATATGCACAAAATACAATTGGTCAGCCGGCAAAAGTTTCCATCACATCACCATCAAATGCTTCATTATCCAGTTACTCGGATGTTCCGGTTAATGAGTCTACAGGAATACCTAATATAGATATTCCTCTTCTGAGTGTTCCGATGTCTGATCATACCATTAATCTGCCTATTGGTCTAAGTTATAACCTTAAAAATTTCGATAACCCGGACCGGATCAGCGATGTGGGTTTTGGCTGGTCATTTTTAGGAACCAGTGCTATTTATAAAAAAATAGTATCTGTTCTGGATGAATGCTATGATTCCCAATCTCAGTCTCCCAACCCTTATGTAGCATCGGATGATATTTATTATTATAATTTACCAGGTCTGTCGGGAAGGTTTATGTTTAAAAGGGAGCCTAATACCAATACGGTAAACCTGGTCAACCTCAGTCCCAATAATGTTAAAATAGAATATGTACGCGAAAGTAATACAGGGCTGATATTCAGAGCGGATCAGTTTACCATAACCACTGATGATGGTTATAAATATTATTTTTTACAGGAAGATCTTAATCAGTATTTTGAATGCAGTTCCGTAACGATTCCGGTCTTTAAGTCGGCTTATTATCTGACAAAGATTGTTAATCCTTTGGGAGCAGAAATTGCTACATTAGATTATTCCAAAAGAACCAAAAACTCATCTAACGGAACATTGATCTATCAAAATTCCAAAATAAAATCGATCAAAACTCCCAAAGGAGAAGTTACATTTGATTTTGCATATGATGAAAATCTGGAAAAAACCGTGAATGATCCTTATACTTTAAATAAGGTCACCCTTAAAAATCCTGCAGGTGAAGTATTATACAGCTATTCGATTAACAGCGGTATTACTTCCCGTCCTTATGATCCTGTTTTAAAAAGAAAAAGGATCTTAAATTCTGTTATAAAAAATGATAAGAATAATAACAAAATTGAGCAGACCTCATTCACTTATAAAAATACAATAGGGGAATTAGACCATGAACTGGACGGGCCTTTGGAAAATGTAAATATTCCGACAGGAGGAAAAATCCAGTATAATTATGAGGGGAACGAAAAATTCTTTGACTACAATGATCCGGGGTATTTGAATTATCAGGATATCTATGGTTTTGATCCTGTTATCCAGGTTAAAGAAACAATATATACCTCTCCGATGAATACACAAACTACAACAGTTTACAACTTCACAATACCGGGGGATGTTAGTGTTGCTAAAAACCATGAAATACGGATTGACATCGATGATTATGATTTTCCAATTCCTGAACCCCTTAACCCTGATGATCCGTTTTTCCCCAATAACCCTAATCCAAAAAATCCGAGTTTAAAGTTTGTGCTTAAGAAAGGAACTCAGCAGGTCCTAAACAAATCTTTTACGAATATTGCCCATGATACTTTCCAGTTTTTTAACAGCCCGGGAAATTATACGCTTGAAGTAACCTCAATAGATCAGGCGAAAGGCATCGGAAGTTTCTCAATCATAGGAAGAAAATTTTTACCGGGGCCTTTCAGAAATTCACGTCCGGCAGAAGGCCGCAGAATTAGTAATATCAAATATTATAAAAATACTACTGCTGCGAGTCCTGAAAGAACTATCAATTATGCCTATGATTCTTTCACCCAGAACAACAGTTCCAGCGGGTATGAGTTTAATAATGAAAAAGACGGTGCTGATGATCGTACTCAGTCCTATGTTCTTTATAAGAATGTAAAGGTTTGGGAAAGTGGGAAAGGGTTTACAAAAAAGACATTTAAAAATCCGGATGATTATCCCAAGTTTCAAAACGGAGGAACACAGCTTGAACCTACCTATTTCTGGCCCTATTATAATGTAACAAAAACGGGACTGCCTTTTAAAGAAGAGATTTATAATGAGCAGAACAATCTGATTGTTTCGAGAGAAATGGCTTATGATTTCGGTTATTATTCAGATACGGAATATGATTTAGGAATTGATGTATCCCGTCACACAGGTAAGCCCTCTTATATTACGACAACCCGTCAAAAGGAAAAATTACTTTATTCCGGAGGAAAGGTACTGGAAAATGAATCGGAAACCAGAATCAATGCCCTGAATTTTAAACCTGCTTATACGAAATCTGTTATAGACGGAGATCTAAAAGAAAAGTGGATTACCTATCCCATTAATCTTTCAGGCTATTCTCATCTTGAAAATGCCTATATGACAGGAATGCCCGTAATTACTGAAGAAAAAGCGAATGGTAAACTTCTGGCAAAATCATTAACACTGTTTAATAACGGATCTTTATTACCGACTTCTGTATTAGGAACTAATATAGCAACCGGAGGCACTAAAGAAAGTCTGAAAATGGATGTTTATGACAACAAAGGAAATCTGCTTCAGATTTCAAATTCGGTAGGAACTGCTACCGCAATGATTTATGGGTATAATCAGACCCTGCTGATTGCAAAAGTAGAGGGCGCAACTTATAACCAGGTAGTTTCTCAGGCAACCGATATTATTAATGCTTCCAATAATGATAATCTAAACAGTGCCAGTGAACCGGCGTTGATAACGGCATTGGATAACTTCAGAAAAAATCCAGCCTTAGCAAATTATCAGATCACCACTTATACCTATGATCCTCTTGTAGGAGTTACCAGTACGACCCAGCCGTCCGGCTTAAGAGAAGTATATGAATACGACAATGCAGGAAGACTAAAAACCGTAAAAAGAATGGAAAAAGATACCAACGGAGCTGCCGTCCTTAAAACGGTACAACAATATCAATATAACTATAAACAATAATCTGATGATGAAAAAGATTTTAAGTATTTCAGGTTTGTTGTTTGTAGCCCTTTATTTTGGACAGACCAACCTGACTTCTACAGAAAATTATGTGTATACCAAAACCTGTCTCAATGAAGATTGTACCAAGGTTTCAGAAAATGTACAGTATTTAGACGGCTGGGGAAAGCCGGTGCAGACTATTCATATAAAAGCTACCCCGCAAGGTAAAGATATTGTTCTCCCTATTGAATATGATCAGTTTGGAAGACAGGTGAAAAATTACCTTCCCATACCACAGAATACCAGCCAAAACGGAGCTATTTTTACCGCTCCGCTTACCAGTGCGGGCAATGTGTACGGTTCAGAAAAAATATATGCTGAAGCCATATTGGAAAACTCTCCTATAAGCAGAGCCTTACAGCAGATACCGGTTGGAAATGACTGGGCTAATAAACCTGTCAATTTAAACTACGATGCCAATACTGATGGTGAAGTAACTCAATATACGGTTTCTACCAGCTGGTTTGAGGAAAGAACTCAGTATATCCTCACCAATTCAGGCAGCTACGGAATAAGTACACTGGCAAAAAACACAGTGACGGATGAAGATGGAAATGTCAGTATAGAATTCAAAAATAAAAAAGGACAGACGGTTCTTGCCAGAAGAAAAGACGGTGACCAGAATGTGGATACCTATTATGTGTATAATGAATTTGGGCAACTGGCCTATGTCATTCCTCCTTTGGCTTCAAAATCAGGGGCTGTAGACCAGGCTACACTGGATAACCTCTGTTATCAGTATTATTATGACGGCTGGAACAGATTGGTGGAAAAGAAAATTCCCGGGAAAGGCTGGGAATATATGGTATATGACAAACAGAATAGGCTGGTTGCCACTCAGGATGCGGAATTAAGGAAAAATAATTACTGGCTTTATACCAAATATGATGTATGGGGAAGAGTTGCTCTTACGGGCATGAGTACAGGATATGGAAATTCACGCATTTCCGAGCAGAATCTTGCAGATGCTTTAGGACAGAATAACGTCGGAAGAACAACTCAGGTATCCTACAACAGACAGGGAATAGATGTCTATTATGATAATTTTAATGGGTCTTATCCGGATTCATCAAGATGGATCACCTTATTATCTGTAAATTACTATGACTCATATCCCGGATATCCTTTCAATCCCCCTTTTCCAGCAAGTATTCAGGGAAAAACAGTGCTGACAGAAACTCCGGGGACTGACGGGAAAAGCACAAAAGGACTGCCCGTCCTGAGTCTGATAAAGAATATTGAAGATGATAACTGGACTAAAAACTATGTCTATTATGATGACCAGGGAAGGGCGATTGGCCATTATTCGATTAATCATTTAGGCGGATATACCAAAACAGAATCAAAACTTGATTTTGCAGGCCTTACACAAACCTCCGTTGTAAGACATAAAAGAGTAGATACTGATCCCGAGAGACTAATCACTCAGAATTTTGAGTTTGACGGGCAAAACAGATTGTTAGTTCATAAGCATCAGATAGACAGCAAACCGGTTGAGATTCTGGCTCAGAATAAGTATAACGAACTTTCCCAGCTGGAATCTAAAAAAATAGGCGGAACCCATATTGCAGCGCCGCTTCAGACCATAGAATATCAGTATAATATCCAGGGAAGCCTTACTAAAGTCAATAATCCGGCTGATCTAAACGGAAAGCTGTTTGGCTACGAACTGAAATACCAGAATCCTGTATACAGCAATATTTCCCCGGGAAAATACAGCGGAAATATTATGGAAATGGACTGGAAAGATGCTTCCGAAAACGTCCTGAAAAGATATACGTATTCTTATGACGGCCTTAACAGGTTGAAAGATGCCGTTTATACGGAACCCAACGCCACCAATCCGTATAACAACAACTATAATGAGTCTCTTATCTATGACTCCAACGGAAATATCAAATCTCTGAAAAGAAACGCTTTTCCGGTTATGGGTACTACTTCCACTCTTGTGGATGATCTGGACTACAGGTATACCGGTAACCTTCTGACTCAGGTTATCGAAAATTCCCTGAATGATACCGGATATGAAGGCGGAAATAATAAGATTGATTATGACCTGAACGGGAACATGATCAATATGAAGGATAAAGGTATTTATAATATCATCTATAACTTCCTCAATTTACCGGATTCATATTCCATTACCCAGAAAGATCCGCTGGGAGCCACCAAAACATTTGGGCTGGAATACCTGTACAGTGCAAACGGTACTAAACTCCGAAAAATATATACCAGCAGTGCCGGCGGAAGAGGACAGGCAACTACAAGAAATACTACAGATTATCTAGACGGCTTTCAATACAGTATTTCTGAGATTATTCAGGCCTGCGACTGGTGCAGGACAAGTGTGGCATTTGAACAGGAAGCCTATAAAAATGCAGGAATAGGAATAGGTATCGGTGGACCAGAGACTGTTACACCGGAATGGGTGCTCAATTTTGTGCCTACCGCAGAAGGGTTTTACAATTTCACGGAAAACCGTTATATTTACCAGTATAAAGACCACTTAGGAAATGCAAGAGTGAGCTTTACCCAAAACAGCGCAGGCGCTCTTGAAATTACCGATACCAATAGTTACTATCCTTTGGGTCTCAATCATATAGGTGGAAACAAAGGCGTTCTGGGCAGCTATCAGAATTATAAGTATAACGGGAAAGAACTTCAGGAAACCGGAATGTTTGATTACGGATGGAGACATTATATGCCCGATTTGGGAAGATGGACGGGAATGGATCAGCTTTCTGAAAAATATTATCCCACTTCTCCATTTGCTTATGCGGATAATAACCCTATAATGATAATTGACCCGGATGGCAGATTAAATATGCATCTGATCAATGGTTTTTTAAGTAATTCACAGAGTGATGTCACATGGTATAATACAGGAGGAGGATTTTCAAGTACAGCTGGTGCCTCTGTAGATTATGATGGAAATACCATTAATTGGAGTCATGGATATACAACTTCAATACTGGCAAATGTTGGGGTTAATCTGGAATATGTTAATATTCCATCTATTGAATTAAAAGGTAGTAGTTTTTTCTGGGCACTCAAGATTCAGCAACATGTAAATTCTTACATGGAAAGATGGAATGCAAAAAGCGATTTTGAATGGGATAGAATGAAAATTGTTGCTAGGCTTAATGACCATGGTGTAAACTATGTAGGTGGTGCCGGAGATCCAATAGGAATATTTGATGTTGTTGGTCAGGTAATGAGCACATGGAAGCCGGAAAACAGGTATCTTGCTATGGCTGCCGGAATTATTGGAGCTGTGGCTTTGAAGAAGCCGGGACTAGCTGGTGCGGAAAGTAAAGCAGTCGTTAACCTTACTGAAGAAACATTTTCACAAGCATTAATGAAAGGTGCCGAAAATGTAGGAGGATATTCTATTTATGGGACAAAAGGATTGGTCGGAAATACTTTTAATCGAAATATTTTCTTGTTAGAAGCATCTGGAAGTAAGAGTTTATCTGGATTGAGGTCTTTAGTTGGAAACATGGAAAAAGAAGCTTTGGGAACAGGTGCTAATAAAATTTCAATTTATGGTTCTTCAGTAATAAATAAAGGATTTCTTAACCCCAATATAGCTGCACGTTTTGGTTATACTTTTGAGCAATTAGGAAATGGAGTAGTTTTACAAAAAACTTTAAAATAAATAACATGAATAATAAATCATCTATATATATATCAACCTTTAAGAGAAAAGGAGGAGAAGGTTTAAAAACAAAAATTATTACCGATACTAACAGGAAACAATATGAAAGTTTATTTGTTGAATTAGGTGATAATGAAAATCCATTAATTGTTTATTTTGAAAATATTCAGAATTGGGTTTTGTTTACAGATTTAAGAATTTTATTTTCTAATGAAGGAGTTGATGCATTTTTTAATATTTCAGATATTATTGAAGTTACACCAGCTATAGAAGAAGAATTTAAAAATAAAGTAATGAATAAAGAAGAATTTACTCGATTAAAAGTAAAAACTAGAAATAGTGATTATTTTATCTGCAAATTAGAACCAGGATTACCTTATCAAGGATTTTATCAAATGTTGCATTTCATAAAGACAAAAAACACTGATCCTAACTAAATAATCACTAATGTTTCAAATGTGTTGATAATAAATATGGTGTTAATTTTCAACGTCATATTTTAAAAATTAAATGAAAGTTGAAATCAATTGATATTCGAACAATTTTCGTAAAAATGAAGCTAAAGATCCTGTATGGAAAGAAATACTTCCTATGTGTATCAATTTTTCAAAAGAAGAGAAGGAGGTATTTCTCAAATTTTTGAAAATTGTAGAAATAAATACATTGTGACAGGTTTTAGGAATATTGGATGGGTCTACTTATGCTGATGGGATAGAAGACAATTTTATATTAACAACAGAAGGGAGCGATGAAAAAATTGACGAGGACTTACAGGATCTCTTTTTAGTATTAATTGAAGAAAAATCCAGACTGATATATGGAAAGAATATAAAAAAGAGTTTGATCTTCTGTCTAAAGAAAAAAATAAAAAAATGGTACCATCATCTGGAGCATTATTATCTTAATAATTATTAATACAATATTTTCATATTATTTATTATTTGAACGAGCAAAAAAAGATAAAATAGTTCCCTATGCACCGGAAATTGTTGCCAAAGAAAGAAGAGAAGATTCTTTGCAAAAAGCTCAACAAATTGAAAAACTTAAGAAAATATATGGTGAAGATAAAAAATAAGCTAGAACACTGATAAATCAATCTTCATAGGACAAAGTCTCAGACTTTGAATTGAAATAAAACCACTGCATTTGCAGTGGTTTTTTAGCTGAAAAAACTGCTATATTTACCGATAATTATGATAGTTGGGCCTCAATTAAGGTAGGAAATTGTTGACCTGACAAAAACTAAAAATCAGAACAATGGAATTAATTGATGACATACTGCCTATCCTGTTTTCCATCTTTGTGGGTGGAATTATAGGTATTGAAAGAGAATATCAGCTGAAATCTGCGGGATTGCGTACCATGATTCTGGTCACACTGGGAGCCTGTATTTTTACCATGCTTTCCATTAATTTAGGTGCCTCCGGAAGTCCGGACCGTATTGCTGCCAATATTATTACCGGAATCGGGTTTGTAGGGGCGGGTGTTATTTTTAAGGAAGAAAACAGGGTTTCGGGACTTACAACAGCTGTTACCATCTGGATCTGTGCTTCGTTGGGAATGACGATCGGAGCTGGATATTACCAGGAAGCCATTATTGGTTCCATAGCCGTGTTTATATTGCTCATTATGTTTAAGTACGTACAGGATATTATCGACAGGATCAGTACCCGGTATACTTACCAGATCAGCCTTCCGTATCAGGAGGGTATTGCAGAAAAATATGAAAACCTTTTCAGAGCACATCACCTTAAATCAATGCGGGGAAAACAAACCAGAAGCGGAGATCAGTACACCATTATCTGGCGCGTACAGGGAGCTGCAAAAAACCACGACATCTGTACAAAAATATTACTCAGTGATACCGCAATAGATGAGGTGAAATTCTAAAACCGGTCTCTGATCTGGAAAATAAAATCCTATACAAACCGTAAAGGATTTTTTATTGAATCAACACAAAAAAATAGGATTGGAGGGGGCCAATCCTATTAACATGATTAAGTGTATGGTTGAGTCATGACTGACTACAAGGAATTTAAAAGTGCACAAAAAAGTTTGTATTAACCTCCAATCATGTTTCCTTACATTAAAATTAAACTAACTTTGATAAAGGTTTCCCCTTGTGTTTCCTCTGTAAATCTAGTGAGAAGGAATCTGGTGTGAAGTGAAAATTCAACTGATTCGGAAAAATTGCCCGATGAAACGACTTTTTTATGCAGTGAAATGAATTTTAATTCGAAGATGCAGCCCAGTCACTTATTTTGATCACATCTGCCTGTCTCGGGAAAACTTTGCTCATCAGCAGATGATGTACCTCTTCATCTCCGTCTTTACAACAGTCTTCAATGACCGTCAGCTGATAATCTTTATCCGAAGCTTCTCTTATTGTAGATAAAACAACGCCGCTGGTAGCCACACCTGTCAATACCAGATGACGGATGTCCAGCCCCCGAAGTACCACTTCAAGATCACTCCCCGTAAAAGCGCTGATTCTTTTTTTAGTAATCACAATATCCTGCTCTTCCGGAGAAAGATCCGGGTGAATGCGTACCCATTCTTTCATATCAGCATTTGCCATATGCTGTTTTACCGCTGAAAATATCTTATTATGAGCGCTGATCTCAGGCATACCCTGTCTGAAACCTACCGTCACATAGATGACCGGGATTTGAAGCTTTCGGGCCGTTTTTATTGCCTCTCCGGTATTGGAAATCAATTGTGCAGGATCAGGTAATGTACTTAAAATTGATGACTGCATATCCATCACCAATAATGCTGTTTTTGTTTTTTCCATTGTTACTTATATTTTATTGATAAACTGTTCTTCAGATTCTTCCAGTAACTGTTCGTTAACAGGATTTGTTTTTCTTTTTTTAAATAATAAATTTCTAAACACGATTGCAATTAAAATTCCTGAGATTCCTTCCAGTAATAAGGTCATAGGAGCACCTATTTTTTCTGAAATAAACCCTATAAATACACTACCCAAAGGAAGCATTCCGAAGATGGCGGTAAGAAGAATGCTTATCGCTCTCGAGCGCATTTCAGGAATGACTTCAGACTGCACAATAATATTACAGGTCGTAAACTGAGCAACGCCGCCCAATCCTGTAAGAGCAGCAAAGAACATCGACCAGTAGAAATGAGTAGTGTATGAAAAACAGATCAGTCCGATACTTAAAATGACGGTACTCAGAATCAGGATATTTCTCATGGAAGCCCCCTTTTTTAAAGACGCTAAAATCACTGTTCCCAAAACAGCTCCGATTCCGATGAAACTTGAAATATAACCGAAAGTTTTAGCATCTCCTCTGAATATTTCTTTTGCATACACGGGAATCAGCGTGTCATAGGGCAAAATCAGAAATCCGGTAATGCTCAGCATCACAATCACCAGACTAATGGAGGGTTCCTTTTTCAGGTACCGGAATCCTTCTGCCAGTTCTGTAAAAGTCCCTTTTTTACTTGGCTTCTTTTCAGCTATTTTGATTTTCATCATAGAGATGGAAAGCATCACCGCAGCAAAACTGGCGGCATTGATCAGGAAACAGGTGCCTGCTCCGAACTTTTGAAGAATAATCCCGGAAAGGGCAGGGCCTACTAACTTTGCAATACTGGCCATGGCAGCCGTTAAAGAAAGAGCACTTGGCAAATCTTCATCATTAGTCACTACTTCATTGATCATGGATTGCCGTGCCGGAACATCATAGGCATTAATGATTCCAAGAAAGACACTTAAAAGTAAAAAACTCCATATATTCTGATGTCCGGTCATTACTAAAAAAGCAAGCAGAGAGGCCTGGATTAAGGATAGGATCTGGGTGATCTGTATGATTTTATACCGGTTGTACCGGTCTGCGGCAACCCCTCCGAGCGCAGAGAACAAAAAGGAAGGGAATTGTTCTGCAAAGATTGTCAATCCCAGCATAAAAGCAGACTGAGTCATACTGTATATTACCCATACCACCGCTGTCCGCTGCATCCATGTTCCCAGTTGAGAGACAGAACGGCCGAAAAAATACAGCGTATAATTGGTGCTCTTAAACGCCTGGAATGTGCTGATGTTACTTAATTTGTTCATAATTGAAAAATAAACTTTTTGACAAAAAATGTAAAAATGTCAAAATTGGGATAAAAAATTTTAACTGATATGTTGTACCACCATAGATGTCAGTGTTTTCACTGTACCGGCTAAATCGTCGAAATTGTTCTTCAACACCATTTCACGCCTTATCCCTCGGATACTGCTTAATAAAATAAAAATAACCGTTTCCTGTTCTTTAATGGAAACCTTAGGAATTTCATTTTTGTGAATACTTGTTGAAAATACTTTGAGCAGAAGATTTTTTTCTGCCTCCATCATCCTGTTGTGTGCATCGGTAATGTGCTTGGATTTTTCTTCAGCATCCATACCGGCTTCAATAGCTCTGAAAAATGAAGCTCTTTCCTGAGAAGTTTTTACTTTAACCATACAGAACTCATGAATCTTTTCTTCAAAAGATTTTCTGGCATTCATACGATCGTCAATCTCAGTAATGACTTCCTTAATTAAATTATCAAGCACTGCCTGAAAAACCTCTTCACGATTTTTGTAATAGTAATAAATTGAGGTTCTGCTTTTTCCAACTGCCTTAGAAATATCATCCATGGTGACTTTCTTTAAACCATATTTCAGATACAGCCCCGAAGCGGTCTCTAAGATTTGCTGTGAAAGTTGGTCCTGTTCCGGATTGGATGACATGAGTTGAAATTTGATGACAAAAATAAATAATTTTTGACAAAAAAACAAATTTTGTCAATATGTTAAATTTTGATAACTAATAATTTTAAATTACCGGGTTCTTTTTTGAGAGTTGTTCCAATGCTACCGGAAGTTTCTTTTTCAGTTGTTTTTTCCAGCCCATTTGCATAATAAAGCTGATTATAACAAGTTTGAATCCTTTATATCCCGATTGTTCCATGAGTAAAAGAGTTCCGCCGCATGTCGGTTGTAATCTAAAACTCAGAATGGTATCCAGTTTGGTAAAAATGCCGTTGGTTATCTTATCTGCTGTTTCAGAATGTATACCGGCGCAGGCGAGTGCTTTTTCTCCTGTGGCTTCACCACGGTAAGTATAGGAAATGTATCTTTCCGGTTCTATAGCAATGATTTCACAATGGGTAATCCCGTCCCATCCTTTTTGGGGTTTCATATGAAAAGTAAAATAATGACCTTTTTCCGGTACCATATTGTTTTCCATAAACCAGGAACCGAGTATTTTAGAATCAGTAAGGGCAGTCCATACCATTTCCGGAGAATAGGGTAGCACTGTCTTTAGTTGTATGTTTCGTTGCATAGATGTTTTTACGGAGCTGGTTCGCAGATTATTCAAATATGAGCAATAATTTTGTTTCGGGCAATAGCTCATGGTTATATTCAGGACTTTGAAATCAAAAAAAGAACCCACAGTAGTCTGTGAGTTCTTTAGTGAGCGCGAAAGGATTCGAACCTTTGACCGTCTGCTTAGAAGGCAGATGCTCTATCCAGCTGAGCTACGCACCCTTAAAATGTTGAAAAAGTCGGGGCGGCAGGATTCGAACCTGCGACCTCCTGGTCCCAAACCAGGCGCGATGACCGGACTACGCTACGCCCCGATGAAGGTCATCATGTATAGCTTTATTTTGCAAAAGCAAAGTTACAAAGCTTTTTTTGAAATAAAAAAACTCACAAAAATTGTGAGACTTTCTTAGTGAGCGCGAAAGGATTCGAACCTTTGACCGTCTGCTTAGAAGGCAGATGCTCTATCCAGCTGAGCTACGCACCCTTGAATTTTAAAAGTCGGGGCGGCAGGATTCGAACCTGCGACCTCCTGGTCCCAAACCAGGCGCGATGACCGGACTACGCTACGCCCCGATAAAGAGTCATCATTAACGAATTTTACTTCGTTTTTGCGGTTGCAAAGGTACAATACTTTTTGAAATAAAAAAACAAAATGTAGGATAATTTTTAATTAATTTTTTGTGAAAACTACTTGGATAACTTTACCCGATTAATAACCACCCACTTATAGTAGATAAGGAATTGAAAAGATTTTTTTTAATTATTGAACTCTACTTTTTAAATCCTTTGTTTCAGGGATAATTTTAAATATTGAAATCAGGGTCTCTGCTATAAATGAGATGAATGTAACGCCTTATTAATTCCTGTTTTTTAAGGTTGTTAGTATGAAGAAATAATCCGGCGGCTGTGACCGGAAATAAGGTTGAAAATAAAATAATAAAAGAGATAGCATATTCCGCCTTTATTTTTGAGGGATATAAAGGATTTTATTCCATAACGCCTATCTTTACCCCATGAAACGATTGATATTGGCGTGTTTGCTTTCCCCGCTGTTGATGTTTTCCCAAACCAGTGGAAGGGTTATTAAAATTTCTGACGGAGATACCATTACCGTACTTCTTGAAGGTAACCAACAAAAAAAACTGAGACTTGCTGAGGTAGATTGCCCCGAGAAAGGACAACCGTTTGGAAAAAATGCCAAACAGTTTACTTCCGATCAGGTATTTGGCAAAACCATTACCTTTATTGAAACGGATACAGACCGCTACGGACGATCCATTGCCAAAGTATATTACGACCGGAATAAATACCTTTCCAGAGAGCTGATCAGGGCCGGATTAGGATGGTGGTATTTTACTTATTCAAAAGATACTTCTTTAGGTAAACTGCAGGAAAATGCCCAACGTGGAAAATTGGGTTTATGGCAGGATGTTCATGCTATGGCTCCCTGGGAATACCGGAAAATGAAACGGGAGCTTAGAAATAAAAAGAATGAAGTTGCCCAAAGTGAAAGGAAAATAAAAGGAGCCGCCTGATCATTTACTTCACACGATCGTAAATGTCGTAAAATATACCTGCATGATTTTATCAGAATACAATAAAAACCGGAGAACAGACAGTACTCCGGTATGATGATGAAATAAATGTGATTGAATCCGGGATTTTGTTGGAATGGATACTAAAATGTCCCCGGCTTTATGTAAAAATACAGCAATAAATGAGCTTCTATGCTATCCGTATTATTCCATAAGTTGCTGTTTTTATACAGTATTTTCTTACAGGTGACAAAAAATAACGGGGAAAAGATACCGGATCTTCTCCCCGCATTTTCAGTATTTGTGTTATCTGTGAATGAGGTAAGGTATAAAAGGATAAGCAGGCGTGGCTTTTATTTTTATTGGTCGGACATCCAGTAAGACCATTGATTTCCATTGAAAAACGCCAGTCTTTTGGCCCCGCTTTTAGTAATAAAAACCATCATTCCCGGAGAAGGGTCGGGAATCTCATCCGTACTGTTTGCTGTCGGAAGGAGCAAAGCTTTTGTCTGAGATTCCAAGACCAGTACTCCATTGGCCGAGGTAGTGCTGGAACCGATAATCACCTTTGCATTCGATTCTTCAGACACCTGAGCGTTTGTAGGCTGATCAGAAAGGACTGAGGTCAGGTCAGCATTCTGTCCACTCAGATCAATCCATGATCCGTTGTAATATTTTATTCTTGATAGGGCAGCGGAGGAAGCATCCAGAAGCAGGGTTCCCTCATCAGGGCCGGAAGGAAGACTACGCGTATAGGGAAGGATAATCCCCTTGTTCTGACCCTCGGGAAATTCGAGCAGAACAGACGTCTTATCAGCAGCCGATCCAATTGCATTTCCAATGATAACCTGTGAAAAGGCCATAGATGACCCTATAACAGATAAAGTGATAAATAGCTTTTTCATAATTCAGTAATATTTTGATTAAGGACAACTGGGGGTTGAAAAACAACTCCAGATCCCGTCTGCATACATGGTAAGACATTTGTCTGTAAGATCATATACCATCATTCCTTCAACAGGATGGGTAATATTTCCCAGGGAGGCTTTTGGAATACGGGTAATGACTAAACCTTTTGTGTTGGATTCCAGCACCAGATGTGCGGAGTTTCTGATTCCTGGCCATGTTGAAGCTCCCGCTCTTTGTAAGGTTGTGATTCCAAACTTAGAATTAATACCGGCGGAGGCGGTATTTTTATCTTCATAGCAGACCGTCTGAACATTTGGAGTGGAAGAAGAGGTGTTGTCCGAAGAATCAGGATCAGTGATATCACCGCTGATACCAGCTGTATTGGTATAGTTTCCGGAATAATTAACCTTTGCTGTTATTTCCAATACCGCGGATGCACCATCATTTAAATTCCCTATATTCCATATTCCGGATGAGCTGTTATAAGTACCTGTTGCCGTTGAAGCGCTGATAAAAGTATAACCACTTGGCAGCAGATCCGTAATCTTGACATTGGTATTGTTGGAAGCACCGTTATTTTTAGCGGTTAGGGTAAAAATGACATTAGTACCGCTTTTAGGATTCTGATTATTGACTGCTTTGGTTATGGTAAGGCGGCTTTCCAGAGTGGAAATTCCTATGGTGATTCCATCAGCACCTGTCCATGAAGATGCGTTACCATCTCCTCGGAGACTTATTCTTAACGTTAAGGTAGTGATTCCCTGACCATTGATCTGTAGAGACCCTGAAGCAGAATTAGTACCCGTTGCATTAGGATTGGTTGCCGAATTTTTAACGGAGGCAGACGTTACATTAAAATTGGCTCCGTTACCGGATAATCTTGAAAAGGAAACCGGAACATTTGAAGATATATAATCAAATCCTCCTGTAAATCCCAATGCTCCCTGAAATCCACCCATTCCGCCGATCTGAAGTACCGGATTGCTGACAGGACGGTTAAAACTGATAATGAGATCTGCCATCTGATAGGTCCCGTTGGTAGCATTTCCCGATAATGCCGCAGCATTGATGGTAAGGTTTACCCCTCTGTTATTGGTCACCTGAATTCCTGTTCCGGCGGTGGCACCTGCAGAAGTGAAATTATTATTGGCGGGAGCACCTGCAGAATTTAATAAAGGGTAGATAAGAGCACCTGCAGAGCCCGTCCAACCCAGTCTTACCCCATTGGAATAGGTCTGGTTGGTAAGGGTAAAGGTAGCACTCAACTGAGGCTGATACAATTCAAATGTCGTACCGGTAGGGTTGTCTGTGTTTTTTACAAAATTGATTGTAGCAGCCGTCACAGGACCGTTTCCGGTAGGATTCCCATCACCGGATACTGTTGCGAACTCCAGATTGGGTGCTGTTTGTCCGAATACCGGAAACAAAGAACCGATAATCAGAAAGAGAAGAGTGGGTAATGGTCTGTCCATAAGTTGAAATCATTAAGTAGAATATATATTGTTTGGTGTTTTTTAACGAGACAAAAGTAATAGAATGCTATACAGGTGAATGGTAGCAAATTATTCAATAGGTTACAGATTTTATCTATGGGTTTCAAGAGATTTTTAATCTTAATTTTTTGGTTATAATATCTGCAAACGATTGAATGATTTAGAGCAACTTGACCATAGAAATACTTAGTAATTTAGTTTCTGTTTACGAGGCATTTGTGAAGAAGATGTATCATATTCACAGCGCATTTTCCAGAAAAATGTCAACAGAATTTCATTTCAAATTATTCTTAAAAATTATGAGCTATGAAAAAAAGATTACCAGTCTGTTGTTGCCTGTTCCTGACAGGTATTGTTTGTGGACAGGTGGGTATCGGGACTACACAGCCTGATCCCTCTTCGGTTTTGGATATTGTTTCTGGCAACAAAGGATTAAGACTCCCTCTGGTCAGTTTATCTTCTACTGAAGATCTGACTACGGTTTCCGGTCCTGTAAAAGGATTTCTTGTGTATAACCAGACGGAAAACGGGAGTGGCTACACTGCAGTAGGCAAAGGAGTTTATTCTTTTGACGGAAACCGGTGGAATAAGCTCTATAGTCATCAGGCTGCTGAAGCTAAGATTTTAGAAATACCTTTTTTAGCTCCCATGTTTGTGGCAAGTAATATCATTTCCGGAACACCTCCTTCTCAAAATGCCGGTACCACTGTAGTGCTGACTTTCAACAGGCTGGATTATAATTTTCAGAATGGGGCTACGGGCACCTCTCCGGATTATAACGGATATACGATTCAGGAAGACGGAGTATATTCAATATCATTTGCTGCTGATATGAGGAATACCGCGGGAGACGCTAATGGAGAACAGATCATTTTTGTAAGAAAGAACGGGGCTAATATTTGTGCCTACGGCATGCAGCGAAAATTTCAATTCGGTGGAATTTCCAATGACTGTACATCCTCACTGGCTGCAGGCGATGTTATTTCTTTTACAGCCAGATCAACGGGAGCTGCCTATCAGATTTACAATACCAATGTTTCAATTTACCAATCCCACTAAAATATCAGCTATGAAAAAGAAAATAATAAATCTGGGATTTGTTTTGTTTATCACTCGGATTGCTGCGCAAATGGTCATCGGATCAGATCAGGTTTCTGAAGCTGCTATTCTGAAACTGGATATGGAAAATAAAGCCTTAAAGCTTCCGGTATTATCTATATCTTCTAAAGGAAATGATCAGACACCGGTTCTTCATCCGGCAAGAGGACTTTTGATGTACAATACAAATCAGACCATTTCAGAAAATCTTGATAATGAAGTTTCATACTGGGGAGCTGCCGGTCAGTACTACTCCCTCACTACAGCACAGGGAATAGAAGATGTTATTAATGACAGTGATATTCCTTTAATGATTTTCAGCACTGCCGTTGGCCCTAAAAATAATATCGCCTGTGGTGCCGGAGCCTGTTCAGGATGGACGTGGACCCCCTTTAATCCTACCTCCGCTGAAATTCTTATCGATTCCTATACAGCCTGGAATATCGGAAATAATACCTATACCATCCCGGCTACCGATACCTATGTGATTGAATATAATACCAATATCTCCAACAGCTCAAACGGAGATGGTACTTCGTCACAAGCTATTTACAGAAACGGGGGAGCTATCAATAACGCAGCCGGAAGATATATTACTTCTACCAGCCGTGCCTATACCACGGTGATGATTGTTCAGGAATTTACAAAAGGGGATGTGCTGGATTTTAAGTACGTCTATACCCAAAACAATTATCAGTTGCAGACAGGGATGGTTAACATTTATAAATATTGAAAAATGAAAAATATACTTCTAAATAGCGCTTTTTTAATCCTGCCTGTTTTTGTAATAAGCCAGGTCGGTATAGGAACCACGACACCTGAAACGGGAAGCGTTCTTGATGTGGTGAGTGCTGATAAAGGAATACTGATTCCACGTCTTCAGTTAACGGGAATTAATGATATGGCTACGGTCCAGGTTACGGCAGAAGATGCAGGAATCGTGGTGTATAATCTTGAAAACGCAGGTCAGGCTCCTGCTGATGTCCATAAAGATACCTATTATGTATGGGACGGTTCAAATTGGGAAGACATCAGTACGCTGGATGATGCGCGAACAGTGATTCAGGAAAATAATGTCTCGACAACGCTTTTTGTAGGACGGCCTGCCGCTGTTGTGACAGCCAATGCTTCTGCGGCGTACACAGCTTGGACAACGGTTGATTTTGCCAATGAATCCCTTGATCGTCAGAATATACATAACTCAGGGATTTTCACAATTCCGGAAACGGGATTGTACGCTTTTTCAGGAGGAATTAATATGGGAAGATCCAATAATTCGGGAGCCAATAAGTATTTTGGAGGAAGAATTATCCATAATGGAACAGAGGTGGTAACTTCTATGTTCGGCACTTCAGCAGGCGGTGGCGGTGGTTTTATTCCTTTATACTGGAATGCATGGCTGAATGCAGGTGATGTCATACAGATACAATACAGGATGAGGGACTCTACCGCAACCGGAACTTTTACTTTAAATACAGACACTAATATAAGTGTTATTAAAAATTCAAATTGAAATTCCAAAACAGTTTTAGCAGCGGCTTGCATTATTTTTTTGGACAGATCGGAATCTTCAGACGGTCTGTCTTTTTTATGCAGAAAATAAAATTCTGCAGTCTGGATTTGTGCTTGGATAAAATTGATAAGTTTTTGTATAAAAACAACAAGTATTGTTATAATTTAAATAAATTAATAGATAAAATGTGTAATAAATAAAAAAAAAGCAGTTCTTAATTTTGCAGGGAGGGATTTACCACATATCCGATTTGACACCATGTCAGTTAAATACTTCAGTAGCCTAAATTAAATCTTATGCAAAATTTAAACACAAAACTATTAGTCGTACTGGTTTTTACCACTGTTTTTGCTTCCGTAAAAGCTCAGATTGGGATAAATACAGTTTCTCCCCATGCAACAATGGAAATTGTAGGTACACCAGATGATTCTCAGAAAACAGACGGTCTGATAGCTCCCAGGTTGACAGGAGATCAGCTTAAAGCTAAAGACCCTCTGTATAGTGTTCTTCAGGATGGAGTCATTGTCTATGTGACCACACCTCTTCAGGCTAATACGACCACTGCAAAGACGATAAATGTTCTGGAAAAAGGATATTACAGCTTTGATGCTGCCAGAGGAGCCAACGGAGAATGGGTAAGAATGTTTCACCGGTACTCCCAAGTTTTTGCGGGCGGAAGTACGGGAAGTGCCAATACGGGAAATGCTGTGGTACTCAGTTCTGCAAGCGCTTCCAACGGAACTGCAACGCTGATCAGCAGAACTTTTACTTTAAACCGTTCAGGACTTGTCACTTTTACCTTTTCAATTCCTATAACCAATGTGACACTTGCTGACGGAACAGCACTTAGTGGTGGAAACTCCAAGCTGCTCGCCGCCAATATGTTTATTACTGGGGGAAACCTAAATAACTATCTGGTGGTGAGATCCGGTATTTCAATTGCTAATGCCAATTCAGCGGCATATACGAATAGCGGATATCAGGTGAATGGAAGCCGGACTATCTTATTAGCACCGGGAACTTATACCGTTACTCTGAATCCCCTTGTCTTTGCTCAGGATGCCGCCGGGATAAGGGCGACTTTTGGAGATAACAGTTATGCCGATACTGTATTGGATATCATTAGTCTTCCGGCTCCTTAAATGTGCCCGCCGGACAGCATCCTTCTATTGTATAATCTTTTTATTGTGATTTCATGAAAGAAAAAACAACAGGTCAGTCTTTGAGGCTGGGAAGTTTTCAGTATGATTTTAATGCATATAAAGAAATTGTATATGATGAAGTGGGGGACTCCGAAAGGTATGCACAGGCGAAATCTTATGATTTTTTCATTATTCTTTTATTTGAAAAAGCTGTCGGAATGCATACGATAGAGGAAAAAGAATTTCCGGTGGCAGCGTTCCACATGCATCTTGTCTTTCCGGGGCAGGTTCATCAATGTGAATATGAAAGTGATCATAAGGTACATCAGTTTATTCTTTCCAGACCCATTTTAGAAATGTTTGGAAATTATATGATGTTTCCTTTTGCTTTTTATAAAAAGAACCCCAGTTTCAGTCTTTCTTCAGAGATATTTTATAAGCTGTTATATGAATTTCGGGGAATCTATACTGAACTTCAGCGCAATGAAAATATCTGGGAAATTGTATTGCCAAGAATGAGAATCATTACTTTAATGATCAGTAAGGAAGCATGCAGGCAGTTTTTTATTGATGATGAAAACCCTGCAACCAGAAAACTGGCCGATTTTTTTAAGCTGGTCATGCTGTATTTCAGAACTAAAAAAAATGTAAAGTTTTATGCTGACCGGATGCTGCTGAGCTCCAATTATCTGAATATTATCTGTAAAAAATATTTTGATAAAACGGCATCCTCAATCATCAATAATGAAGTGGTTCTTGAAATTAAAATGCTGCTGGTCAATTCCAATAAATCCATAAAGGAAATTGCCGTTGATCTAGGATTTAAAGATCTTTCCAGTTTTTCAGGCTTTTTTAGTAATCATACAGGAATGTCTCCCCGTGATTTTCTGGTGCGGTACAATAGAAGAAGAATCAGTCAAAAAGATCCTGAGTCGGCTTCACTTTGATAAGAAAGTATATGGGTAATGAATAGTTATACGTTACTGATATATGGAATGTTTTGTGGTTAATTTTTATGCTTTTTTAAAATGAAACAGTTATCAGCGGAATACAACGAATGGGATAAGATTATATATCTCAGAGGAACCCACAGGGACAGTTACAGAATACATACTGAAAAAGATTTCTTGTCTGTGTTTTTATTTGAAAAGGGAAAAGGAAAGCACCAGATAGCTCATGAAGAATATGGTGTTCATAAAAAGAAAGTTCATCTTGTATTTCCCGGCCAGCTGCAAAAGCTGCGACTTGAGGAGGATGCTCTTTTTCATCTCCTCATGATCCCTAAGGTCAGATATGCGGAAATGATAAGTGAGATTCATGTTCCGCTAACGGTCTGTCAGCAGTACCCTATAATATATCCTTCGGATGAAACGTTTAATTTACTGATAAAAGAAGGTGGAGATATCGCGTTCGAACTTATGGACCGGTCATGCGTCATGCATTATATTATTCAGGCTAAACTCAGAATTATTTTGCAAAGTATCAGCAGAACGATCCGCAGAACGTGCAGAGATGTACAGATCTATGAACAGCATCCTGTTCTGTTCATGTTTATTATTTTAATAAGAAAACACTTTAAGGAAGAAAGAACTGTAAGCTTCTATGCCGGAAATCTGGGAATTACAGCCAATTATTTAAATGTATTATGCAAAAAGCATCTGAAGAAAACGGCATCAGGAGTCATCGATATGGTTATTATTCCTATGATTAAACAGGAAATTATGACTTCGGATGATCTTTTGGTTAATATTGCTTACGACTATAGCTTTCAGAATTACGTTCATTTTTCAAAATACTTTAAAAAATATGTAGGATTGTCGCCGATGGCTTATAGAAAGCAGGCTTGATACCTGAAAGAAATAAAGTATAACATACAAATTGTTTTAACCCTTTACATAATTATTCTGAAGTGAGTATTGTATACCTGGAAAAAAACCTCGAATGGGAAGATCGGATTGCTGATAATATCGCTTATATTCCTCTTGCAGGGAAAAGCGTGGTCTCCAATTTCAGATCACCCGATTCTTATGTATTTATTTTTTTTGAGAAATGCCAGGGAATGCACTCCATTGATTTTGTAACATATAAAGAATCAGATCATCAGATTCATATTTCTTTTCCGGGTCAGATTCACTCTTGGAAAACAGAGTCTGCTACGGGACATAAACTGATTATTTCTAAAAAATTTGTGGAAATGAATTTGTTTGATACCCGGTTTTCATCCCAATATCTTAATCATCATCCGGTGGTCAGTCTTTCCGTAGATCAGTCTGAGAAACTCAGCAATGAATTTAATATCGTTAGCCGGGAAATCGGAGATGAAAAAATTCCCAGGAAAATTATAAGCCTTAGAATACAGTTGATCATTAATCTGATTAATCATATGATGGAAGAGAAGGGGAGATCAGAGCAGGCAAAAACGAAAATTCATCCTGTTGTTTCTCATTTTTACAGTTTGATTGAGGACTGTTTTCCTATTTCAAAATCGGTAAGTTTTTATGCAGAAAAACTGGCGGTAACACCTAATTATCTGAATGTTTTGGTGAAATCTGAAATCGGGCAGACTGCGAAAGACGTGATTGATGCAAGAGTTGTTCTTGAAGCTAAAAGAATGATGTTGGGGACAACCCGATCTATTAAACAGATTTCTTTTGATCTTGGCTTTGAGTCGATTTCTTTTTTTTCTGCTTATATCTTTAGAAAAACAGGGTTTTATCCCAGAAAATTTCGGGAAAAAGGAAACGAAAAATAAAATAATTATTTACCGCCGGTCAGAAGTTTCCTCAAAGGGAAAGTCCTTGCAAATAGCTGTTGCTGATATTGGGGCATCCGGAAAATATTTCAAAACCTTCTGTTGATCATTGTCAATACAATATTAGAATCTTTACATTATGAATTTTAAAGAAATCCATATCGGAAAATTAATAAAAGCCCGAGTGGCAGAAACAGGCATCAATGAAGATCGCATTGTCAATTTTTTTAAGCTACCATTGGTCGATATAGAGCAAATGTATAATAATCATACGATCTCTGTTGATATTTTATTGAGGTGGAGTAAAATTTTAGAATATGATTTTTTTAGACTGTATTCTCATCATCTTATTCTTTACGCTCCGCCTTCAAAGCGTACGAAATCTAAAGAGGTTGTCCGTCCGTCCCCTTTACCGGTTTTCAGGAAAAACATCTACAGTCAGGAGCTGATTGAGTTTATTTTGGAACAGATTGAAAATGGTGAAATGACCAGAGATCAGGTGGTCGGAGAATACAGGATTCCAAAATCTACGTTATGCAGATGGGAACTGAAATATTCAGGAAAGAAATTCCTGATAAAAACCTGATTTTTTTAATATATACGATCTGAAGATGAAAACTATACAAGAGCCGGACTACAAAAGAATTTATTCGGATATTATCAAAAAGAAACTCCCATACAAAGAGGAGAGCTGTCGTAAAATCTTAAATAAAAAGAAACTGGAAATACTGGATGTGATCACTCTGAATAAAATACTCTTCGGAACTCATGCCGGAAACCAGAAGTATAAAGCTTATGACGAAAAAGCAGTTAAAGAAATTCTTATGTACCAGAAAAAACATAAGCTGAACAACCTGCAGCTGGCAAAAGTATTTTCCCTTAGCCGGAATACCATTACCCGGTGGAAAAAAACGATTGCAGTATAATTTTTCAGCCACGTATACACTCATAAAAATGTGTGCATTCGTGGCTGAAATAAAATGCTCGTAAACTCTGATCTGATACCAAAGGGCATATGATATTGTTTTTATTCTCAGTTAAGGAGTGGCTTGTACAGCATTGTACATCATAGAGTCTTTCTTTTGATTGGTATAATCGTATTTGTAATTGTAAAATGAGGCTTCCCAGTCTCCATATCCGACATTCGGAAGGATGATGAATTTTTTTCCAAATTCCTTCGCCGTATTTTTCACCGCTGCAGAGCGCTCCGTTTCGGTTTTTTTATCAAATATCGCTGCAAAATCAGAAAGGTTATCACCCAATAATAATACGATATCATAATTTTTGGCGATATCATTTCGTCGGTTCTCCTTGCTGCTTTCTTTTGAACGAAGGATCAGATGGGTATCACTTTGAAGCGGGAAATTGTATTTTTTTAAGTTTTTCAAGGTGCCCGGACGTTCCTGTTCCGTACGGTTGGTGATATAAAAAACCTGAACACCTTTACTTGCAGCGTACTGATAAAATTCCTGTGAGCCGGTAAGTGGAGTGGCTATTCCTTTAGCAGTCCATTCCTCCCAGGTTTTCTGGTCATAAGTCTTATCCAGTTTAGCACGCTCTACGGCGTAATAAGAGTTATCTAAAAAAGTTTCATCAATATCTGAAACAATAGCTAAAGGTTTATCCGATTTTTTTTCCAGTGCTTCATCCAGGCGAAGCTTTGCAATATTATATGCCTGTAGACAAAGGGCTTCGTATTCTGCGGCCCGTTGCTGATAAAATGCTGCATATATTTTTCCGTCACGTCCAAGGTTTTGATAGGGCGTATTCTGAGCCGCAGTCTGTGATGTCGGCGTGGCTGTCTTGCATGATAAAGTCAAAGCAAATAAACAGCTTGCGATAAAGGGAGTAAACTTTTTCATTGAATTAGAATAGAGAAAACAAAATTATGACAATTTGATTTTTATGACAACTATTTTTCTTAGGGATTGACAGAAAAGATAATGCATCCGTTGGATGATATGACAAACAAAAAGACTCACAATAAAAATTGTGAGTCTTTTGTGAGCGCGAAAGGATTCGAACCTTTGACCGTCCCGATTAAAAATCGGGATGCTCTATCTTATTTGATGCGGTAATGAGCTTTTGGAGTTTAGATTTGCTTTTCCATGCTTTGATTTCTCTTTCTCTTTTGTATGCAAGAGCTTTAGAGTCGAAATTTTCAAAATAAACAATAATCCAATCTTTAGCTTTAGAAGTAAATCCTTTATGATCAGATAAGTGTCTTCTTAATCTTTCCTGTAAAGATTCTGAAGAATGTCCAATGTAGAATTTATCTAAAGTTTTAGAATGAAGTATATAACAAAAATACATAGAACTAATATAAACAAAAAAGACTCACTGTTTCCAGTAAGTCTTTAAGTGAGCGCGAAAGGATTCGAACCTTTGACCGTC
>Ga0213878_10000205_pt1 | contig 24927 bp, 31 predicted proteins | sample VelepicoBEBS_R02_FD_161053 | JGI IMG/M metagenome (GOLD analysis project Ga0213878, IMG submission 161053) | Vellozia epidendroides bulk soil microbial communities from rupestrian grasslands, the National Park of Serra do Cipo, Brazil - BS_R02 | ecosystem: Environmental > Terrestrial > Soil >... | reverse complement strand
TCATACTTCTTTTTTGAGAAAACGATATTTACGCTTAGCGCATATAACGCCCGATGTATTGCCCGTGTCTTCGCTTTCCGCATTCGAATGAGTACTTTTCTTGCAATCCATTCGTTGTTTTCTAATCGGGCGTTGTTTCTCACGCAGCGCGTTAATTTGAATTTGAATAAGCTTTTTATTATTCGTGTTAGCAGCACCACGCAATGTAGTTAGAGATTTAATCTGTTTATCTATAGCATCTATTTCCGCGGTTAATTTAGTCATTTCTATCACATTGGGGTCGTGACAGCATCCCAAATGATCTTCCCATTCCAAAGTTTCATACATATCGGGTGACATGGATTTCGCTTCGTGCTCCGAAACGAACGTAGAATAACAAATATTATGAGCGATAATGATAGATGGGTATAACGAAGCGAAATCCAAAGGACATACGTTTTTATAATACCCGGGTACCGGATCCATAACGTATGCTCCCAAATAACGCTCTCCCGATTTACATTCGTATCCATTAGACGTTACAACTATATTTTCTCTTAAACAGTATTCGTATACTTGATTGTATATTTTAATTTGTTGACCTTGAGTGTACAATGCAAACATCGACACTTTACACACTGCGGCCATTTCAGCAAACGATATCCAGCAATGAATATGGTTTAATAAATCTATACAAAGATTAGAATCCTGTACACAATATTTACCTACGCGTGCTAATTTTTTCGATCTATATGCTGAAAAAATTTCTTTATAATCTACAGGATCTTTTTCGGCCCCGATCAATATCGACGCAACGGTATCTAATTTATAATTCTCAAATTTATAATCGCGTTTTATAATAGGATGTAAATCTAACAATAATATACCTTCCCAATCGATAAATGTATATTCCTGGTTACGAAACGCGGACGAGGACCATTTTACATTTCGTAAAGGCGCCGATGCTATTCGATTAAATCCGGCCAACTGAAGTTCCTCCAACATACTATATCGTTCACATCGTTTAATTAAATACGATATATCGAACATTAATATATTATAACCGGTCAACGCATTTGGTTTGATTAACCGCAACATTTCAATAAATCCCATTAATAAATCTTCTTCGGTATCGTAAGTTTTTACAGTTATATCTTGTAATAAAGGATTATCGGATGTTAAATCTGTACCATTTAACGTTAGTAACGTTTTAGTTTTTAAACCGCGCCGATATATCACGCATGAAATCTGGAATATTTCATCTTTTGGTTTGTTACTAGGCATGGCGTTCATAACTTCCGAATTAACTTCGAGATCAAAAGCCAGTATTGTTGGAAATACAGTGGTTTTTAAATCACACGGGCCTATATCTTTCCACGATACACAAATCTCTTTATCGCACGCTGTTTGACGATCTTCTTCGTCTACTTCAGTACCTTTGAAAGACATCCACGTTGCCATGGGAACTCGTTTCAAACTAGTGAGTTGAAGTACGGAAGTAGCCATTTCTTCGTGAAGAATTAACTTATGACCTCTATAAACGTGATCTTTGAGCATCGCCGAAATGTAATTTATATATTTTCGGGACGAACATTGGCAATATAAAAAGTTAGCAACGCCTTTAGTTTTATACAAATGTTTTTTACGTACTAGTTTAGTAAATATTACTTTATTAGCTAAAGTAACTTCCAATTCTTGTTTTATTTGTGACCAATCGGAAACGTTCGGAAGTTCGATATACACGTATGGTGTAAAATCTGGAATAATTAATACAGTAGATTTATCATCGGTATCTATTCCATAAGCTCTTATTTGTGTATGCTTTTGCGATTCGTCCGCGGTCCACGAATATACGTACATATAATTCATAGTTTTTAAATAACGGATTATTGGTTAAATCTGTCTTCATATTTAAAGAATTAAACGTTAAATCTAAAATGTGGTCTTTCGGAACTCAACCTAGTAACGTACAATCTTATCAATTTGGAAATCAACCGTCCAATGTATTTAATTTGCCACCACGACCCAACGTTCAACCGAGCGACTCTCCGAAAATTCGTACCAAAACTACCGATTTTAAACGAAATAAATCTAAATCCGGTAAAACCAAAACCGCAAATATTCCGAATCAACAACCATTCGAGTTTGCCAAGAAAATACCGAATGAAACGCCGTTTTATGAATTTGGCACGAATGTACCGAATAATGTACCGAATCAACAACAAGTCAACGTGCCAACATTCGTGCCAAAACAACCCGATACGGCTAATATACGGACTCAAACCGGCCAACATCGATTGCGCGTATTACCATCTAATGTAAGAATACCGAATAGTCAACAAGCTTTTTCGACCGGTGGTATATGGGGTCAGCAACAACTTAACTCACCGGGTATACGAATGCCGCAACCTAATGCGGCCAACTCACCAATTATACGAATGCCGCGTTTTAATGCAGCTCAAAGCAATCAACAAATAACAACAGCGAATAAACCTATTATACGCGCGCCCATCGAAATTATAAATCCTACGCAATCAACAACTGATAACCAATCGCACGGACCTACTATGAAAATAACCAATAGCGGTAAAGATGGTCGTTCTCAGGTATACACCATAAATAAAGGCTCTAGCCCTGGAAAAGGAATAAATTTACAATTTAATTTTGTAGACGTGTAAATTATTAATATCGTAATATTTCTATATCTAATGCGATATAGAAATATAAATTATATTTACGTTCCGCTAGATCCAAATCCGTTACAACCTCTAGCAGTGTTGCTGTCTAATTCCGAAACATAAACTATAGTTGGATACGAAACTCTTTCGAGAATTGCTTGAGCGATTTTATCGCCCTGTTTAACTTCAAAAGAATCATTATTTGAATTTATGAGACATACTTTACACTCACCGGCGTATTCTCTATCTATAACTCCGGCACCCACGTCTATATTATTTTTACACGAAAGACCAGATCTAGAAGCTATTCTTATATAATGACCTTCGGGTATTTGTAACCCGATTCCTGTAGACACCACTCTCCGGGACCAAGCGGGTATTACCACTGATTCATCTGCATATATATCCGCGCCAACGCTTTTGGCTCCGTTAAGCGAACCATAAGCTCTTGTCGGGGTTTTTGCGGTGGATGTAAATTTGTATATTCCCAATTCTGGGTCATTATGGCGATCGATATTATCTCGTCTCCACCATCGTGTAAGATAATTATAAATATTCATGGTTTATTGAATAATATTAATTATTTTAACATTATAATTCAATTTTTGTATATTCATTCTATTAAACAATATCCTCATCGAACGATATAAAGTAAAGTAAAGTAAAGTAGTTACCCATAGCTTCCATGAGGTGCCGTCGGGCGACGAAGTGTTAGCGCCTTCGCGATCATGTGGCCTCGGCATATGAGCGATGGCCAGTCTCTCCCTCGCCGACTTTACTTCCACCGGGTCACACCCGATGTACTCATTCCCAGCTGAGTCGACTGGGGCGCCAGTGAGACAGAAAATTACGAACCAACTTTCTGTCTTGGCCGGGGATCGAACTCCGGACCTCTAGGTTGACAGTCAAGTGCGCTAGCCACTAGACCACCGGCGCCCCTCATCGAACGATATAAGGTCTCAAAAGGTTATGAAAATAAAAATGATTAAATTAATTCGGTAACCTCGAAAAATAAAATTTCAAATTATGGATACGATACCTAACGAAATACTGTGCGACATTCTTTCGAGATGCTCCGAGTACACTCCGGTTCTGAAAGAAACTTGTTACGAATGGAACGATATTCTATCGAATACGAACATCGCATTATCTTTCGAACAGATGACAGAACGCGGTCACATCGGTCTGTTAAAATACATTGGAAAAGATCGAATATATAAGAAAAAATACCTAATATTCTACGCCACGCCGCAAAAGGAGGACACTTAAATATCATGATTTTAGCGAAAAAGTGGGGAGCTACTAATTACGACGATGCATTGGCTAATGCGGCTGAACACGGTCGTATAGAAGCAATGTATTCGTTAAAAGAATGGGGAGCTACTTACTACAATTGGGCATTGATAAGCGCCGCTGCAACCGGACAATTATCAGTCATGCTTTTGGTTAAAAAGTGGGGAGCCGTTTTTTGCCGCCGCAGCCGGACAAATACCGACCATGCGTTTGTTGAAAGAATGGGGAGTTACCGCATACAACTTTGCATTGACTATTGCTGCCTGCATTTAGCGAAAGAATGGGGCGCCACGGATTATGACAATGCATTATACTATCCTCCCGAAACCCGATGTGTTTTAAAACTTAATGTATTATCCGACGCAAAGATAGACGTCTGGATTTCAGAAATTTGTGAATCTCCGCGTATCGAGGTTGTAGAATTATTAAAAAACTGGATGTCGAACGAAATTGATAACTGATGAATCGTCGTAATTTAATTTATATCAAAGAATTGGTGCGCGTTACCGATGGTGAGTATATAAATCTCTCGAGATCTTAAAAACACGGTCGTACAAAAATGCGTTTGGGAAGACCACCTAATAATATTGTTAATCTCTCAATGCGAATACCACATCAAATTTGATGTGGTATTAATTAGTTTACATAAATCTCCACGCGTTTAGAAATGCTGTAAACACTTCTTTTATACGCGTGCCAATAGTACGCGCATTCTTTTCTTTACACAATAGTTCGATTCCGCCGTTGGCATTTATCCACGGACCAAACTTTTCTGCTAAAATAATACCAGCTTCTGGGGAATCGGTTAATCGTCGAATAAACGCGACACCGATCAAAAATCTTCCCCAGTTGCAATTACCATCATTTAACATGCAGTCTAATATTTCACGAATGCAATAAAGAACGTCTCCGGTAACTTTCGAACTCAACTCGGTTAGATCTTTACCGTGACAATCTTCCATTCGGTGCAGTTGACGTTCTACAAGTTGTATTACGCTATTGACACCGTCATCTTTCGTGATGAGCGATACGCAAAAACTAGTCGTTATATCCATGATTGATATATATTTGTAAAATAAAAGATTGAATACAATCATATTCACTATTATATTAAAACATACATTTTTAACAATTACTAATATATTTATGCAAACAAATGCCTACATACCTGAATGTACAGCCAACCAATTCGCAACGAAAACCGTCTATGTCGTTAGCAGATGGTTATTTTATGGATAGACCTCAGATCGTGGCTAACGAACATCATCATGTTGCAACGTGCAACGAATGTATAGAACAGATTAAACAAATATGTTCGCGACAACCTATACTTTCCGCCGATGTTAAAACGGCTATAAAATCCGTCGACGCTTTACCCAATTTAACTTTAGCGTTATTTTGGTTAAATATAGCGGTCATTGTAATTAATATTATTCTCAGATTTCGCTAAAGTAAATATAAAGTCCATACCATATTTGGTATGGACACTTTTCTTAAACCCTAAAGTTTAAGAAAAGACCTTTGTTCTCTGCACAAAGTTCTGAATGTGTTCGTGTGGGTGAAGACGCAAACATTTTCGCTCGCCCACATTTATATACATTTTTTCTATAAGACGTACTCGTTTACAACGAATACCCACGGAGCATGCGCTTATAGCATTTTTAAATTCCGTAAAATTATGAGCGTAAACGCAGGCGGAACCAAACTTACAATTCGGTAAGTTTTTACACATTCGAAATTTCATAGGTTTTTTGTCAACCTTATTTTCGCGATATGCCAAAACATGCGAAAATTTGCACGAAGTTCCGAAAGGGCAATTTGTGTTAGCTAACACAAATTTACAAATCGGTTTTGGACGATTTGTACTCGGTGGTATGTACTGCGTATCTTCAGTTGAAGGAGGTCGTGGTGCAACCAAATGTATGTCGGACACACCAGGTGTTTTCACCACTTTAATATTCATAGACCTAAGATTTTCAAACCGGTTGGGTAAACACTTCGACGGACTATTCGACGGAGTGGTGTTAATAGAAGGATATTCGGGATCTTCTTTTAATGGTTGGGCCGGTTGGGCCGGTCCATTAGTACACCAATTTAGTTTTCCCTCAAACGCCGGTCCAGAATTACTTAACTGAAGCTTAATACGTTTATCGTATTCCAAATTTTTTTTCTCGCGTCTAATGGTCTCACGTGCAATTTTTGCATCTTTTTCTTCCTTCACCTTTTTTAAATATTCTTCGACATCAAATTCTTCATCATCGGATTCTGAATGAAATGATACCATTTCAGTATTGTTGTCACTATTATCTAATGATTCGTCGTAGTCAACGGAATATTGCTTTGAAGCCATTGCAATACGTAGTACGCATTAAGTTAGTTGAGATTTTAATATGTTTAAAAATCATTTTCGTCAGCTCTTAACCTTTTCTCATTTTCTTCTATGAAATCATATTCGTACCATTTACCGTTTTCGACGAAAATAACTACGGTATCTATTTCAGTCTCTCTTAATTTAGTAGTATCGGGTTTATGAACAGTAGCTACACGACGAATTTGCTCCGATATTTCTCCGGGCTTTGAAGTTTCTATAGCTATATCGTCTACTTTTACACTTTGCGCCAACAAAGATTTTAATGTTAATTCAGATACCGGACCATCGCATGGAATTACAACGACCACTCGTTTATCGGATGATGGTTTTGTCGAATACATATTTATTAATTCGATCATAGATTCGGTACGTCGAGATCCGTCGAACACTATATACAACATATACGCGATCGTTGAAATAATACTCAATATTAATAAAATTTGCATAACCGTCATAGTTTTGTAATTTGAATTACAAAATAAACTCGATACTTATTCACAAATATATTCAGTAATATCTATATTAAAAACCGTATAAAAGCCGTATAAAAGCCCGTATACAATTTCAAAAGTAGGTCGTAATAAATATGCAGTAGTCAATACGAAATCCGGTCGAGTTCATAGTTATGGTACATCGCCAAATAAGACTATTACACGGAATAGACGAAGGGTGGATTTCTAGTCGCGATTTTAGGTTTTAGAATGTTAAAATATTATCTACACCAAATATGGTGTAGACGGAACTGATTTCCGACCTAAACACAGGTCGTCATGTGATCCAACAGCTCCATGTGGTCGTAATTGGAATAGCTCTTGTTGCATTTAGGGCACGCAAGAGGTTCCGATCCATCACACACCGTTCGAGGAACGAGTAGAGCCGTACTGTCGTAGTTGGCAGTACCAGATGTACCACCGAGTAACAAATCGTTGTCAATGTCCATCGACAACTCTTGCCCAGCCATCATCATTCTTTTATAATCATCCAATTGAGACGCAAGATTTTCTCTCTGGCTTCGTTCGATATCAAAATCTTCCTTGAATGTGTCGATCTGAAACTTAAACTGCTCGTTCTCTTCTTTGAGAAGAGAATTTTGCTCTCGAAGCGCGTCAAATTCTCGTTTAAGTGTTTGAAGTTCGATCTTCTTAGCCTCAAATTGACGCCGCGTTCTTTCCTGATCTGCCTTCCATTCAAACAGCGTACTCACTATATCTGCAAGCTTAGTACTATCCATGTTAATCAATTCATAACATTTAATAAATATTGTATAGTAACTACATTCAAATTCACGTACATTATAACACAAAAACTGATTTTCGTATTAAAACATCCTATTATATTAGAAAATAAATTATTATAATGTCTCAAGTAAATAAAATTGCGTTTGACCAATTAGCCGAGGGATTATCTTGTGACCAAAAAACGATACTCGAATCGTGTTATAATACGGGTAATCAACAAACCATAAAATGGCGTAATCGTCGCGAATCCACTCTTGCAATGGCGTTTGTGTTCGAACCGCTATGGAAAAGTATCGATTTAGAAAAATACGGAATTGTACAATACGACGCATTCGATGATCCCGATGTCTCCGACTTAGAAAGTTTATCCGTTAAATATATGCGATCCAATCTAACTTTAAAAACAACACTCGAAGTTGTAGACAAGGTATACGAGTCTCAATGCGCTGATATTCATAAACAATACGCTTCCATTCTTAAATATATTAAATTTAAGATTAGTGGTTTGAAAATGTTTCCAATAAATAAAGCAGCAAAAGCGCTAGGAGCTAAAGGTAAATGCGTTTATTTCGAATTAGAATACGCCGATTTACTATCTGAAAAACTTGTAGATTTTTTGAAGAAAGTTATAAAGGCGTGTTGCGGAGTGCATAATGAACATTATCAGGGATTAGAATGCGGAACATCACCTTTTGCGAAACGTTTAACGTTATTTTATATTAAAGACGAAGACGAACAAAGTTTCTTAAACGCTCAAAAAGCGTTTGCACATTTAATAGGATCCGAATTATCAGCACCTGCTTGGTTTCTAGATAGTTAAATTTGATTATTTATTTATAAGGTTATTTTAACTAATGTTATAAATAAAATGTCCCTCATCGTGCAAAATTTATATCTAGGAGATAGCAACGATGCGTTTACTCCGTCGTTTATGTACGAAAGACCGACTGTAGTATTAAATTGTGCAAAAGAGATATCAAAATCACCGTATTGTACCGATTATATGCATATTGCCCTCGATGATAAATGGGGCGAAAAACTTACACCATATTTGTCAAGTACGAACGAATTTATTTCTCGACATATCGATGCCGGTAATAAAGTACTCGTACATTGTTACGCCGGTGTGTCGAGATCTGCTAGTATCGTAATAGGTTATATTATGTATAGATATCACTTAAACTTTCACGACGCATACGAGCTTGTAAAAGCAAAACGAAATGTCATTAACCCAAATTTTGGATTTATATGTCAACTGTGCGATTATGGCTATACCTTAAGCGCAAATAATAGATTAACTCGAGCGTAACTTATTGTATTTCCATTCTACATTTAGAATGGAGAAATAACAACATTATTAATAAATTTTAATCTTTGTCAAATCGTTATTCCACATATCTTCCAACGTTAACTTTTCCAATATCGTGCGTTCGCTTATCGTTTTTTTTAATTTTGTAACACATTCTCGTCGTTTCTCATCCGTTAAACTTTTTACACTTAGTTCTAATAATTTTATATTCGTTAACCCGTTCTCTTTCATCGTATTCACGATTACTTCTTCCGGCGCGGTCAGTATTATAATTTTAGAACGTACCAATTCGATAAATTTAATACGTTCTGTAAGATCATTTTCTTCTTTGGTCATGATTGATAATAATCGAGTCTTACGTATCAAATTTTTTTCCAATCTTTCTCGCGCCCATAATTTAAACACGTCATTCACCGTTACTTTTATAATCTTGTTATTCTTATCAAACACGACTATATTATTAACGTTAATCGTAGTTATTAAATATTTTTTAACAAACGCATCTTCTTTAAAATTGTCGTTGACGGTAAGAATATAATGAGGTTTATCGGCAGTGGACAAATCCGTGATATTAATAATATCGGCATTTTCCTCGCACGCCGATTTAAATTTGTCATTCCACATTCCGATGGGTAATTCTGTAATCGTTATAGTCTTCTTTTTCGCGGTTTGTTTCGTCGTATATATTCCTTTTGTTTCGTATTTTCCACCGCCCAAATCGTTTATCTCACCAGAAAAACCGTTATACCACGGTTTGATATTATCTAATTTCATTCCGTGAATAGCTTTTTTTGCATTATTCACCACATCGTCCGGATTGAACGATGGGCAAGAACACATCCATCCCGTTGCTATTCCTAAACACCCATTTATCAAAAGGGTGGGTAATACTGGTACATAATATTGCGGTTCAACAACGTCACCTTCTTTAATTCTCTGTTCGTATTCGTCTACCTCGGGAAACAAGTCTAAACACGCTTTGGTCATTTTCGTGAATAAATATCTAGGACTGGCAGCATCTTCTCCACCGCTAAGTCGTGTACCAAACATACCTTCCGCCGACAATAATGGAACATTATTCGAACCGGGAAATGATTGAGCCATATTAATGATTGTTCCGAATAAATTAGCTTCTCCGTGATGATACCCAGTGTGCTCAGCCACATATGCACCCAATTGTGCGACCTTAAGATCGGTAATGAGATTACGTTTCTTCGCGCCGTACAACACTTTACGTTGAGATTCTTTTAAACCATCGAATACGCTCGGTAATGTACGAGAACAATCGTCTATGAAAAATTTTATCAATTCTTCGTCTAAATGTTTTGTAATAGAACATGGAATTAAAGCATCGTTTGTATCGTCCAATGTAGATTCGATTGTCGACGGATCGTACGATTCTATCCATAGTTTGCGAGCGGACGATTGAGATTTATCGAATGCGGTTTCAAATTTTAAATCCGTACATTCGTCTTTATAAAACTCTAATACTTTTTTACCAAATATCTCATTAACGTCTTCGGGTTTCGTGGTACCTAATCCTTTATAATATTTAACCTTTAATTTATTTAAGTTTTTACCGATTAAACTTTGTTCGTCGTAATAAAATTTATGAGTCTTTTTATCTATAATTTTAAATATAGGCGTTTTCATGCTGATTGCAAACGATTTAGTTAATAGTATTGGAAACATCGAATGAAGAAAATTAAGTACCAATCCTTCTATATGTATTCCGTCAACGTCCGCGTCAGTAAGCAAACATAGTTTACCGTATGCGAGTTTAGAAAGGTTGGTCGGTTTACTAAAATCTAAACCTAAAATGCGTACCAAATTAGTTATTACGACATTTTTGCTTATAGAAGTAACCGACGCGTTACGAGTGTTTAAAAGTTTTCCTCTAAGAGGATATATTCCAAAATAATTACGACCTTTTTTCCCATATATTCCGGTTTCTATACCGGCTACTGCGAATGTTTTTGCGGACAATCCTTCGCATATTATTAATATACATTCGTTAGATTTGGACGTTCCAGCGTAGTTTGCTTTATCGTACCCTTCTATAGCCAATCCTTTAGATGCGACCGTTTTGGCCAATACTTTTATAGCCTTGTCGTCTACTCGAGATTTTAACAACGCATTAATAGTTGCTCCGTTTTCATCCGTTAATTTTAACAATTTTGTTACCATGGTCGGTGGTATGGTATTTAATTTAATGACTGGCGCTTCCAATATATTCTTTTCTTGTCCGTTGAATTCTGGATTTATTACGGTACTGACGATTAAAAATCGAAAAAGGGGTTTCACGTCGCGTAGGGTAACACCAAGTTTATCTACTATAGGTCTTAATACGGCTTCAACGGCGGCGTCAACGTGTTTACCACCATCTTTAGTTCTTAATCCGTTTACAAAAGAAATTTGTTCGAAACCAATGTCCTTAGGAGCAACAGCAATCCACACCCTCGTAGAGCCGGATGTGATTACTTTACACGTTCGGTTTCGGTCATCTTCGTCTTTATCTACGATTAAATTTAAATACGTGTCTAAATTATTGGGTAGTTTTTCTCCGTTTAACGTAACCTTAAGACCGGTAGTCATCGCCGCGTCTAATATAAATCGTGCGAATAAAGTAATCGGAATGTTTATTATGCCTGGAAACCTTTTCAAATCTAAATCGAATGTTATTTTTGTATAACTTTTCGATTTAGATTTACTAATTTGAGGTTCTTCGGCAATCTTCATATTATTTCGCCACGTTTGAACGAATTTTAATCCTTTATCGGAATCTACGCCTTCTACGGTAAATTTGGTTGAAAATATATTTGTAAGTTTAGCGCCGATTCCGTTTCTTCCCACCGTAGTACGCATTTCGGTATCATCGTAATTAGATCCCGTAAGCAGATTTCCGAATATCAATGTATGATTATACATTTTTTCGGTTTTATTTATCTCTATTGGTATTGTTGCTCCGTCGTTTAAAACCGACACGGTTGTGGAAGATATATCTACGACAATTTTAGTTTGTATTATGTCGGGTGTATTACGGGCCACGTTATCTGTAGCGTTTGAAAGTATTTCTAAAAAACATCGTACTAACGCGGGAGAATATTGAACGGTTTCACGATACAAACGACAATCGTGAAACACGTATTCTACCTGAGAACGCGCAATAACCGATCCGCAATACGTATCCGGTCTCAACAAAACGTGTTCTATAGGATTGAGTTTAATATATTGTTTAGTTGTCATTTTATAATTCGATAGAGAACTCGATTTTAAGAATAATTAAATCAAATTTTATTGTTTTCCATTAACTTACACACAAATACATTAAAATGAGCCAACTGTTATTTATTGTAATGCTACTCGTCGGATACAGTACATCCGACGATCTTTCGAATATTAAACGCAGATTATCGAATCTAGAATCGTTATCTAAAGCCAATGTGCATTTTCACCCAACAAACGTATCTCGCATTCATACATCGTCAAATCCTTTTCTTAGTCAATCTACTACGTACAATTTTTGGAAAATGGCTTCTTGGACGAATAATTCCGTAATAAGTAAAACATATCATTTGGATCAACAATCCGGATTCGTTACCATTAAAAAACCAGGCACATATTTGATATACGCTCAAATGGTATATCACGACCTTAGCGCAAGATGGTCGTACGGAATACACATTAACGACGTTTGTGTTCAAAAATGTATCGCGACCGAACAACTCACAAACTTGGAAAAGATGCATCCAACTTCTCACGGTGTGTATCAATCGTGTACTACTCTTAAAATTCATAAAATTAACGCGCATAATACCGTTTCTATTAAATGTTTATACGGAAATAGAGAAGTGTTGACGAGTGACGAATTTACTTATTGGGGTATCATAGCGCTTTCATAACCTATATAACTTTTGAAATTTATACCATATTTGGTATAAATACATTGTTCACCGAAATGGACATCTGGGTCTCAAAAAATAATGGTTAATTAATGTTACGATAAATCGCATCGAGTCTTGTAGCATAATAGTTATGCATATCCGACATAAAATTAAGAATATCGATTGCAGCATGTACGAGGTTACGTACGTTATCGTTGGTAATAGTCGATAGGCGACCCGTGTATTTTACGTTACTCGTACGTAGTAAATTAGACGCACTAATATTTAATGCAGATTCTATAGCCGTTAAATTACCATTTATTACTTCTAAAATTTTACCGGATTTATATTCGGTTAATAAAGAAGTCACCGAATTAATACACGTGCGCTTAATGTACGCATTTACTTTAGATTGTATTTGTTCCATTCGAAATATACGTGTTTCATTACGAATATTCGCATCTATATTTGTGTTTATATTACATACGAAGATAAACAAGCATAATAATAACATTTTAATAAGGAGTTTGTTTTTCTCTCGATTATTAAAAATGCCGAAAAACTTTCTACATACTTCTATTATTCCGTTGAATATACGAGAAATTTCGTCTCTCGTAAACGACAAACTAAACGACAAATCGGATGTTTTCGAGAAAGTAACTCCGTCGCACATAAAAGTTCCCAGTTGTGCGAGAAAATGTGTACCAATAGTTGGTATTTTTACGATGTTGTTGGGTGCAACGTTTTTAGGATTTTCGTTCGTTACTATACCGGTCGACCATGTCGGGTATTACACGCCATCGATTACGTGTGGTTTCGAATGCGATATTCAACTATATAACCCCGGAACTTATTTTGCGTTACCGTGGAGTAAAGGATCGTTTAATATTGTCGATGTTAAAAATAAAAATATCACTGTAGGTATAATAAACGGATTGTACTCGAATAAAACGTGTGTGGTTGAATATAAGGTACAAAGTCCTATACAATACGTACATGCATTGACGTTATATTCGAACTCGATAACTCGATTAGAGGAGGAATTAATTAGAACTCTCAGATCGATCGTATCTACACATCCTATAACAAATATCACAAAGTACGAAAAGTACGGTTTATCGTTTTATGAAACGTATTACTTAAATGCGTAATTATTAATATTATCTATTTCGTTCTATTCCACATGTGGGATAGAAATCTTAGCTCATTCAATGTCAACGTAATATTTATCATTTATACGTAACCATTTTAATCCCGTGTACGATTCTAATATACGACATCCGTATGTTTTAGATAACTGTACCGTATTATCATTAACGATATTTTTAACCCGTTTTACTAATTCGTTTGGTATCGTTATATCTATATGTTCGCTATCGATAATTTTAGTTATGCAATAATACGCTTTCGAGCGTTCGTATTCGTATGCGTCTAATTTTGTTTCGTACGAGTCGAAACCAAAGCCTCGTAATGCATTAATCAATCTAACTATACATCCGGAAAAACACATACCATCGGATTCTTTTAGTTCTTCTTTTAATCTATTAAGCATATTTAGCTTCTTATTCACACTATTCGTAGACATAATGCATTTATATACCGAGGCAAATAAACTTTTTGGGCAAAATTCGCTCGTAGGCGTTGATTCGATCGTATAGAAAAAATGAGCGAACTCGTTTGCCGAAAATTCAGCCGGTCTATAATACAAACTCGAATAATCTCGAATAATTTTTAGAGCCACGCGAGTTGTATCGTTTACTAGTGTATGCACGTTTTGTTTATCGTTATAAACCGTTTTATGATCTATAAATATCGGTTGATCGTAATGAAATTCTTGTCCTATCGAATAATAGGCATTTTTCATTACTCTTAACGATTCGTAATTGCGCGTTTCGGCGAGCATAATTTTTATATCGGTTAACGGCTTCTCCGCGTACGATTTTATTTCGTCGTACGCGGACATATTCACGTATAACATTATTCTCTCGTCCAACGACAATAAATGATCGTTGTCAAATTTTATAGCCAACGTTTTTAGTTTATCGATTCTCTTCATTTATTATAATAACATCGTATACTGAAATGTATTATGTTCAAATTCAATACGTATATATAAATAGATTTAAAATGGATATTTTACTCGAAAGTATAAGGCTCGGACGCGTTCGTACCCAACCATCGATATACGTATCGGATGTCGAATACAATCTGGACGATTTATTTACCGCACTTAATATACATCGTTCGGATGCTAAAAACGATATTATCGCAAAGATGATATCTAATGATTATATCGGAAGAAAAATGGACTATTTACCAAATTCTTGTGTTTACGATTTATTACGTTCGATTTAATCCACGAATGGCACTCGTACTAACGATAAACCTACTACGTTTAATATACGGTCGATATCGGAATACATCGATTCGGTATTTAAATCGTTAAAATATTCATCGTTTAACGCGATTACGATCTTTTTAGATTTTTTGTGTTTCCATTTTGGTTGTTGCATGTAATATTTATAACCCATTCGAGTGTCGTACGAATCGGACATTCGGCATAATTCTATGGGAAAGTCCGGCCGTAACTTACTAATTATCGTATTTGCGATAAAATTCGCGTAAGACTTATCTTTCGGCAACGACTTTGCACCAGCGTACGATCCTACTATATATATCGCCATTTTTTGTATAATATTGTTATCGCTTAAACTATATAAACATTTTGACTACAAAATGTCAAGTATAGACCCAATATGTGAAACGCCTACCTCTATCGAATGTAGCACTAAATCTTCAACTTGTTCTCCGATTTTTTCCACTAGCGAAATAGGCGATTATTGCCGTCAACAATTTGCGGCATTATCTCAAGGTGGTCAAGATACGGTTATCGAAAACTATTGCCTTAAAAACGAGCATACACCCGAGTGTAAATGTGTGAATCGTATACTGGATCCGGATTATAAGAAACTCAAGATCGGAAATCCCTATTCGGATGCCTGTTGGTACATACCGTGTGCTAATCGAAATCAATATTTTATACCGTCAGAGTTCGACGCGACTATCAAATGTCCTCAAAATATATGTCAAGTCGTATATAATATCTCTCAGGTAAACGACGTCGATCTTAATCATATAGAGAACGATATTAATTGCGACTTTTCTAATGGTGGCGTAATTCCCGATCCGACTCAATTGCCCCGTTGGATATATATATTAGGACTAGTAATTTTCGCAGCCTTTATACTAATATATTCACTAAAAAAGAAATGAATTATAATAACGAGAAATGGGATTATGATAAGATCGTAGTTCCCGTATCGAATACGTTGGGCAACTGTAATGCACCGTGTCAAATTAAATTTAAAAATCACATTAACGATAAGGCTAACAAATCGTGGGGTGACATTCAATGCTGTGAAAATTCTGGATTATATTACGCCGAACCGAATTGCGATATCGGTGGACCCAATGCGTTAGTCGCGTATCAAGATTACGGCGACCACGGAAAATGGCCACAGCCGCCACATCCTATGGAATGTATCTTCGACAGAAATGAAGTTAGTAATTTAAATCAAGTATACGAATCCGTAAAAAAATTTGGAAATAACAATCCGATACAAAATGCGTTTTGTCAAACTAAAGTAAATACGTGTCCGCAGGAAATGATAGGAGGATGTTCGCGATATTTTTCTGTAAATCCGGACGGAGACTATTGCAGAAAAATATTTAACGACCAGACGGATGCTCAAAAGGATATTGCTATTGCTAACTATTGTTCGAGAAACGACACCGTTGATTGTAAATGCGCCAATCGATCTAACGATCCAGATTATGTAAAATTAAAACAAGGAAATCCGTTTCCAGATTCGTGCTGGTACATTCCTTGTGCTAACGCTCAAAGATATTTAGTTCCGTCAGAATTTAAACATAATCCGAATTGTCCAGAAAATATCTGTCAAATAGTATTCGACATTTCACAAGCTCACGATGTAAATATCGATCATCTAAAAGCAGACATAAATTGCGATTTCGGCGGAGGAAAATATCCCAATCATTCTCCATATTTATGGTACTACGTCATAGGATATATACTCGCTGGAATATTATTAATTATTTACGCTTCAAAATAAAAAATACCCAAATATCTAGCGCTAAAATTTCCTCATTAAATTTAATGAGGAAGCCGAGTGTTAATTCAGCTAAAAAACGAAACTTTTAATCTGCGTAATAAATTGTCGCGTAATCATATGCGTCTAAATCTTGAATACCAGCATTTAATCGCATACAATCGGCTTTATTTTTTAATATAACCACGACATCAAAATTTTCGGTTGGCTTATAATCGAGATCGTAATCGTCAAAAACGGTCTGTACAATATTTCTTACGTCTATCTTTTCTTTTAAAGTTGTGGCGTACGACATCCACGCTATCAACGAAAGATTATTATTCCGAGGATATTTTACGTAAATTTTCAGATCGTATATCGACATACTGTTTTTAATAATATTTAAAAAACTGTACGATTATTACTATAAAAATCATATTAGTCTTTCATAAGACAAACTGTATATCGTGGGTTTAAAAATATGAATAATAAATATCTCATTTAATAATAATCTGTAACTGCAATCATGCGCGTTAAAATGAATTTAGGAGAGTATATCGACGATAACTCATTGTCTGATGTAAATCAGCACCTCGAGGATGCGATATACAATAAAATATCGCAGTTACACTCGGTAAAGATTCTTCATGGATCGCTTAGCGCCGACTATATTATGTTCGAATTAACCGATGACGGCGAATATATCGTTTATTTTACAAATTTCGGCAATCATTCCAAGGCAGCAGAATCGTTGGTGGATAACGATCTAAAATGGTTTCACACATTTTGGGCCGTGGATTCTTGGACCAATAACGAACAATTTTATTCGATAGACGATTTATTCGAATACGAAAAACACATGTGGAGAAATTCTTTACAACGGTCGCGCGTGAATAAAAGTTAAAACAGTATCATTCTACACAATATATTGTGTAGAGTATTTAATTTATATTCTAACGCGTAGTACTATTGGGTCGCCGTGCCCGTATAATATATTATAATCGGTTTTCCAATTAAACAATGACGAACCGCTTCCGTATTCCATACCCCACGGATTAGCTTCGATGAAATATATACTATCGTCTGTTAAAAAACACGCATCCATAACAAAAGAGTTTATCGGTACGCGTGGTTTAACGTAAGATATGTACCAGTTAGTTAATACATTAACCATGTTTTCCAATACACGGTTTGATGCGTGTGAAAGATTTTCGTATACGTCGTATAAATGTTGCTGCGATATGGCCGTTATACGTCCGTTATATACGAAGACTCTAAATTCGTTGTTTTCGTCTAATTTTTTCCAAGGAAGTAAATATAATTTCTGACCCATACCGCTATGAGAATACGAACTAGTTACCATCGATATAATAATTTGTTTTAAATGACAATATGGGCCCACACCGTACAGTCCGGTTTTAAGACTGGCCGAATTAGTTCTCACAAAATAATTCTCCGATAATAACCCACCCTCGTACTCGTCTAATAATGCGTTTAACTCGTTTTCGAAAGATTTGGGGAATTTAAACGTTATACGGCCTATTTTATGCGCTTCTTCTAACCACGGATGATCTAAATTGATTACGCTATACGATCGATGAAAATTATCTACGTATTTATCAAAATTAGTTTGACTATTGTGTTCCCAATAATCATCCGGTATTTTTTCATCTTGCCATTCGTTATTAGTATTTAAACCTTTAGTAGTCGATATTTTTTCAATGATTATTTTCATTTTACGTATTTATTTAATCAGTTATTGCCGAACAATTATCATACCAAATGTGGTATAATAGAATTATACGAATCAGAATTTAATTACGCACGAATGTCTTTATAACTTTATTTTTTATTTCGATCGTATTTCTAGCTTCGTGCAACATAGATTTAATCCAATCGGACATTACCGCTATTGCTTGATCGTTAATACAAGACATTAATACCTTTCCGTTATGAAATACTCCGATACAGGCCGTAAATTTCTTATTTTTCTTTTTTACATCTTCAGAAAATAAAGATAAATACGGTATCGGATTCATTTCGATAAATCCGTTAATTTTCGTCCACGACAATCTAGGAATTAATAATTCATCGGTGTTGATTAGTAACGGAACTCTGATTTTTACGCCCATACCGGACGTAAGAGGTGGTACGTTAATGTTGTTTTCTGTAAAATATTCGGCCAATTTTTCTTTATTAATTTTAAATCCGATAGAAAAATTAACGTTTATCATCACGGATACCAAACTTAGTTCGTCTACTTTTTCTATATCTAATAGAAAGTATACCGTGTTTATGCTTAGTTTGGCATGTTCGATGGATTTACATCCCGTAACTTGCGTACTTCCATTTTTAAATATTTTAATACTTAAAGTTTTACCATCGATTTTAACGCGAGTAGTTTTTCTACCGCGTTTACAATCTAACGAGTTAACTTGAGGGCTGGATTTTTTTGTAGACGAATCTTGAGGTATCTTAAATGCTATCGTTAAACATTTAAGATAATTGGCCGATTTACTCGTTGTACAAAAGTTAACTGCAGTAATTTCACCGCCAAATATACATGTACCGATTTTAATATTCTTATATAAATTCGAGAGGTTTACCGTTCCTATTCCTTTACTGTATATGACGTACGTTTGCGTGGACGTAGTTGTCATTTTATCGTCGTGTTTATTCACTGATATATTTAATCAAAATTCACATTTTAACATAAGCGTTGTATATTTATTACCCGAAACTATTACACTAACTATTCCATATGTGGAATAGTTTCGTTAACTCACTTATTAAGAGAAAAAGACTTTCACTGAACCCCTAATGAATGTACGGCAAATCGGGCAGTTTCTTATTTTCGGGGCGCATTTATCACAACAAACCAAATGTCCACATGGAAGAAATGTTGTGTTTACTTGTAGATCCATACAGATTTTACACGTGTATAAATCATTACCAGTTGACTCCACAACAGTGTCAACTGGTGGTGGGACGGGGTCAACCTGCGGGACAGAACACGCGGCATTGTCGGGCGGCGACATATTTTTCTTTAATATCGCGTCCACCAATGCCGCAGCATTTTCAAAATCTGTTCCGTACGTCATTAGTTGATAAGTTATCACGTCTTTCACAATGTTTTTCGGAAAACCCTTGTCTAATATCATACGCACCATCGGCGTGTCCATTCGTGCTTTAATTTCTCGCGGTTCTACATGACATGTAACCGCCGACAAAGGTTGTCTACCCACACGAGTATGACGTTTGACAAAGTCACACTTACCATACCATTTCGCATGCTCTTCGTAAGGATCATCGTCGATTTCCCATTCACACAAATTGCCACCGCATTGAAAGCACATAACCTTGTCTCTTGGACCGACATAGAAAAAGCCAGCTTCCGCTAACTTTTCTGCAGATTGCCCGACTGCTACAACCCCGTTTCTAAACGAGTTTATTCGAGCCGACAAAGTATTGTACTCGCAATACTTTGGAGTCGCGGGTTGGTCATTAACAGGAGGAGTGCGCGAATTAATTAATTCACTCGGCTTCGAGGTATTAATTAATTCGCGCGTTTCAGACCTGTCTTGTTCCGAAGAGGCGATTAACTGTATAGCAGGACACGAAGGATTTTGTTCGTCGTGTTTGCTTATAGGGTTATAACTTCCATCGGACCAGTTTACATACCGCGAATCGCAACCGCAACACGTAATTTCTCCAGATTCCGCGTCGGTCACAAAAAAACCGCGTCGTGCGAGATGTATTTGACTAATTTCAGACTTGATGTTATTCAAACTCGCAAACGACGCCATCCTGCTCAATTCGGTAGTTTTCATGATATTAGTAGCCATAATAGCATATGAATAGTTAATAATATAACTATGATTTACTATTAAATCACATTTGAATAATAATCAATACACTTACATCGATAATAAATAAAATACGATATGGGTGTGTCAGATTATATTTTGCACGAGTTGAAGGAGTTTGCAAAGACTAGTCCATCCGCGTTTACACACGCCGCCATACTCGTTAAAAATAATAAACCGATATGGTCTACAATGTCGTATAACGTCGGACACGATCATGCCGAAATGCGGTCGTGCCAGCGATATAAAGGGTTATCGGGTCGGAGAGAAAAAGGTTAATTTAATAGTTATACGAGTAAATTCGAACGGAGAACTAACGTGTTCTAAACCATGTTTTAACTGCTCTAGATTAATTAGAAGAAACTGTGTATTTATAAATAAAATATACTATTCGAATTGGAGCGGACAAATAGAACAAACCACGCGATTATATATTTCGTCCGAATGGAGATCGGCATTTAATAAACACAGATATGATAAAACATAGTGTAATACGTATATTTTAGGTTTTTATTTCTATGCCAAATGTTACTATATTTTTAAGAACCGATAAAGTATTTCAACACCACATTTTGGTGTTGAAATAAGTTTTACTTACTCAATTTCAACCTCGGTAATGGCCGTGTCCAAATTCATAGGACACGGTGGATCCTCACAATCGCAAGGTTTTATTTCTGCAACATACCGTTCGGCGTCTTCTTTATTTAAAAAAACGCGAGTTTTAAATATTTGTTGACATTTTTCGCATAAAACGCCAACAACTCCGTACCACGTTTCACATGTAACAACAAAAACAGTTTTTGAAGCCATGTTTAAATCTCTATGTAATATAATATCTTATTTTTACTTTTGAATTGTTAATAAGTTCAGTTTCAAACGTTTCGTGAAACAAACCGCGTATAACCGTTTCACTTATGCTATTATTCGATCGGTTTTATCGTCGATAACGCCATTATAATATTTAATCAGCGCTCGTCTAATCAGATTATTATTCGGATCTGCTCGATAAAACAACGTTAAAGATGAATGTACTTTTACGGAATCCGCTGAAAATATTTGACGACTCGATAGTCCGGATAATTCTAACAAAATAGATACACATTCTATATATCTCGTTCCCAATACTGGATGACGAATATAAGCTTGCGCCTCTGCCAACGATTGTATCGCATAATATTTGGACATTTCGCTAATTCCCAATCCTTTAAATTGTGGAAAAATGTACCATATCCAGTGGCTAGTTTTTTTGCCAGTTCGTAGTTCGTTAACTACCATATCATAATTACTTTGGCCAAACGTCTTTTTATCCTGTGCCGTTATAAATCTATTTAAATTATACGTATCGTATGTGTTTATATATCGCGATTGAACGACCTGAGTAGGATTTGCACGCTGATAATGATGCATTTTTAAATCTGGTCTTTTTCTTTCGAGTAAATTTACAGGTACGTTTGTACGTTGATTAATATGGTTATTATATTGATCGGAGCAATTCACTTTTGAAATACAAAACTTGTATAATTTGTTATACGTAGGTCCGGAGTGTTTTATAGCTCTACCAGTGAATGGATTTCTTAACGCATTTTTGAACCATATATTACACTTATGCATTTTCTTACCCTATATAAAAAGATGCAGATTTTTGTTAAAACATTAACTGGAAAAACCATTACATTAGAATTAGAAGCTAGCGATACGATTGCGACGGTGAAAAATAAAATTCAAGATAAAGAAGGCATTCCTTCCGACCAACAGCGACTTATTTTCGCGGGAAAACAATTAGAAGACGATCGATCTATTTCTGATTATAATATTCAAAAAGAATCTACCATTCATTTAGTACTTCGTTTAAGAGGAGGATAAATTAAACCGTGTGTTTGGTGACTTCAAAGATGCAATTTATTCTAACCAAAATTTTGTTTAGAATAATAGTTTATATAGATTTAAAAGATGAATATAGTATAATTTACGTTAATACGTTCGTTAAGAATGGATTGGCACTTGAAATTTGCTAATATATCGATTTGTCCCGCAAAGGACAACACGGAGCCGTTAAAATGTAAGCATACGGATATCTCCGAAAGCGCTGATTTTAACATATGTTCGGATTGCGGTTTTGTACTCGGTAGAAGGTTTATAACCGAACCGCAGTACTCTACAAATGCTGTACTGCGCAGAACCACTGCGTCGTGTCCGATATACGATGACATACCGAACGAATTTGATCCGGTTGTCAAAAATTTAGCCGTAATTATATATAAAACAGCCACCGTTAAAAAAATATATAAAAGCACTTTAAGAAAAGCTATAATCGCCGCATGCGTTTATAGAGCCGCCAATTTGTTAAACATGTCGACTCGTAAATGCTTTTCTTCGATGGGATTAACGACCGCTGAAGCGAATAAAGGTATAATGTTTGTATCTACGAATCTTCCTCACGGTGAATATCGTATACCGTTATTTGGTGGTAAAAGCGAAATAGAGGCCGCGTGTTCTATATCTGGATTAACAGAAGAAAGTGTAGATATTGTATTTAACCTTTTCGAAAAGATTAAATTAGATTGCGAGTCTGTATTCGCCGCGTCGCAACGAGTATCGATAGTTTACGGATGCGTTTGGACGTTTATAAAATGGTTTGTAAACGAAATACCATCTCATCTTACTACAACTAAACCAATGCGTTTACAAACCTTAATCGCTAAACTGATTGAAGAAAATTCAATTAAAAACGCTCGATCGAGAGCGGTAGTCTCAGCAGTTACGATCGAGCGTAAATATTATGAAATTATGAATTATATTTTAAGTAGAGTAATGAAACGCGTTTTTGCACTATGTATCGCGCAGATACCGCATACATCGCATCCATCGCATTCCCCAATAACGATATTACGGTCTGTAACACCCAAAATACCGGTTACTGTTTACAATTGTAATAATCCAGATCTTATACGTATTATCGCAGACGATGGATTCGTATATCCGATTGAAAATGTGGACAATGTGTTTGATTGGAACATAATATTCGATATGAAATTCGAGGCAATCGGACACTCTAATATAATACATTTACCGATAACGATATCGCATAAATCTAGATCTATTATCGTTAGTTTCTCGAATTGTTCATCACCAATTAACACGATTGGTGATGAAATTCTTCGTAAAGAAGTTAGATATTTTATTCATTCATAAATAAAATGAACTTAAGTTTTAGCCTCCCGATCGTGTATTTATCAAACAATGATTTTACACCGAATGGCGATTTAAAACCACAAACATCACATAATTTACCCGTATTCGTTATGATTCAATCTAATTCATGTGGTCATTGTACGCAAGCTAAACCGGCATTTCAAACGCTTGCGATTGCGCTTGCAAATAAAGGAAGAATTAAATGTATGACGATTCAGGCCGATGATCCAAGACAGTCTGTGCGCGCATTAATGGCTCGAATTAATAATATTTATCCTAACCTAGAAGGATATCCTAGTTATATATTGTTTAGACCCGATGGAAAAAGAATCACCTATAAAGGTAAAAGAGATGTAAACTCTATGCTTACATTTGTAAACACTTATAGTTAAAGTGTATGTCGTTACATTAACAAATGTGTTAATGTAATTATTATATATGACTATTAAAATGTCAGTTATAGCTTGTCCGGATAAAAATTTGACATTGAAACTTACAGTTCCGGTGTGTGGTACTTCAAATTGTTGTATTACTGGACCCACTGGTGCAACCGGCGCAACGGGAGATGTTGGACCTACAGGCGCAACTGGCGCACAAGGAGATGTCGGACCAACCGGCGCAACAGGCGCACAAGGAGATGTCGGACCTACAGGCGCAACGGGCGCAACGGGAGATGTCGGACCAACCGGCGCAACGGGAGATATCGGACCAACAGGCGCAACGGGAGATGTCGGACCAACAGGCGCAACGGGAGATGTCGGACCCACTGGTGCAACGGGAGATGTCGGACCCACTGGTGCAACCGGCGCAACCGGCGCACAAGGAGATGTCGGACCCACTGGTGCAACGGGAGATGTCGGACCCACTGGCGCAACCGGCGCACAAGGAGATGTCGGACCCACTGGCGCAACCGGCGCACAAGGAGATGTTGGACCCACTGGCGCACAAGGAGATGTCGGACCAACAGGCGCAACCGGCGCAACGGGAGATGTCGGACCAACAGGCGCA
>Ga0213878_10000204_pt1 | contig 24961 bp, 28 predicted proteins | sample VelepicoBEBS_R02_FD_161053 | JGI IMG/M metagenome (GOLD analysis project Ga0213878, IMG submission 161053) | Vellozia epidendroides bulk soil microbial communities from rupestrian grasslands, the National Park of Serra do Cipo, Brazil - BS_R02 | ecosystem: Environmental > Terrestrial > Soil >... | reverse complement strand
ACGGCAGCGACGCCACGCTGCTGAAGAAGCCGCTGGTCTTCACGATGGACGAGCTGATGCGCCTGCCCAGCGTCAGCCGCTTCCACTTCATCGAGTGTGGCGCCAACACCGGCATGGAATGGGGCAACGTGGCCGTGCCCACCTGCCAGTACACCCACGGCATGCTGAGCTGCAGCGAGTTCACCGGCGTGCCGCTGCGCGTGCTGTTCGATCTCTGCGGCGTGGACTACAAGCGCGCCCGCTACGTGCTGGCCGAGGGCGCCGACGGCTCCAGCATGACGCGTACCGTGCCCATGGAGCTGGTCGAGAGCGGCGAGGTCTTCGTCGCCTACGGCCAGAACGGCGAGATGCTGCGCCCCGAGCAGGGCTATCCGCTGCGCCTGGTGGTGCCCGGCGTGCAGGGCGTCAGCTGGGTCAAGTACCTGCGCCGCCTGGAGGTGGGCGACCAGCCCTACGGCACCAAGGACGAGACCATCCACTACGTCGACCTGATGCCCGGCGGCCTGCACCGCCAGTACTCCAGCACCCAGGAATGCAAGAGCGTCGTCACGACGCCCTCCGGCGGTCAGGTACTGTTGGACAAGGGCTACTACCAGATCAGCGGCCTGGCCTGGTCCGGTCGCGGCAAGGTCAAGCGCGTTGACGTGACGACCGACGGCGGCCGCAACTGGCGCACCGCGCGGCTGCAGGACCCGGTCATGAGCAAATGCCTGACGCGCTTCACGCTGGACTGGCAATGGGACGGCAAGCCGGCCATCGTGCAGAGCCGCGCGATGGACGAGACCGGCTATGTGCAGCCCACCACCCGCCAGTTGCGCGCCGTGCGCGGCACGCGGTCGATCTATCACAACAACGCCATCCAGTCCTGGCTGGTCGAGGAGAGCGGGGAGGTGCGCAATGTCCAGCTCTCTTAAGCATTACGCCACGGCGCTGCTGGCGCTGGCCGCGCTCGGCCCGGCCGCGGCGCAGACCCCCTACCCCGGCATCGGCCGTGCGGCCACGCCGGCCGAGGTCAAGGCCTGGGACATCGACGTGCGGCCTGACTTCAAGGGCCTGCCCAAGGGCGCCGGCTCTGTCGGCCAGGGCCAGGACGTGTGGGAAGCCAAGTGCGCGTCCTGCCACGGCGTCTTCGGAGAAAGCAACGAAGTGTTCTCGCCGCTGGTGGGGGGCACCACGGCCGAGGACATCAAGACCGGCCGCGTCGCGCGACTGAACGACACCACCTTCCCCGGTCGCACCACGCTGATGAAGGTCTCCACCGTCTCCACGCTGTGGGACTACATCAACCGTGCCATGCCCTGGAACGCGCCCAAGTCGCTGAAGACCGACGAGGTCTACGCGGTGACGGCCTATCTGCTGAGCCTGGGCAACATCGTGCCGGACGACTTCACGCTGAGCGACACCAACATCGCCGACGTGCAGAAGCGCCTGCCCAACCGCAACGGCGTGACGACCGCGCACGCGATGTGGCCGGGCAAGGGACTGGGCAAGGCGGGCGCCTTCGACGTGAAGGCCACGGCCTGCATGCACGACTGCGACGCCGAGCCCAAGGTCGCCTCGCTGCTGCCGGACTTCGCCCGCAACAACAACGGCAACCTGGCCGAGCAGCAGCGCCTCGTCGGTCCGCAGCGGGGCGTCGACACGACACGCCCCGCCGGCGCGCGTCGCGACGGTCCGATCAACGTCGCGCCGTCGCCCGCACCCGCCGCCGCGCCGAGCGCCGCCGCCGCCGCGCTGGCGCTGCTGAAGAAGCATTCCTGCACGGCCTGCCACGGCATGGACCAGAAGCTTGTCGGCCCCGGCTTCAAGCAGGTGGCCACCAAGTACGCTTCGCGCGGCGACGCCGAGGCCTATCTCGCGGCCAAAATCAAGGCCGGCGGACAAGGCGTCTGGGGCCCCATCCCCATGCCAGCCCAGCCGCTGTCCGACGCCGAACTCAAGGCCATCGCCGGCTGGCTCGCCGCCGGCGCCGCCAACCGCTGATCCGCGGAAGCACCGCAAGGACTTCCCGCATGCACACCCCCCTCACCTCGCCAACATGGCCCCCCTCAAGGAGACCCTCATGCTGAACCGTCGTACCGCGCTTGCCCGCTCCGCCCAGGTGGCCCTGATGCTCGGCGGCCTGGGCCTGATGCCCCGTGCCGCTTTCGCTGCCTACCCGACGGCGGCCTTCGAGGCCAAGACCATCGCTGACCTGATGAAGGCCCTGGGCGCCGGCGCTCCGGTCGAGAGCAAGGACGTCACCGTCACCGCGCCCGACATCGCCGAGAACGGCGCCGTCGTGCCCGTGGGCGCGTCCACGACGCTGGCCGGCGCCAAGCGCCTGCTGCTGCTGGTGGAGAAGAACCCCAGCGTGCTGTCGGCGGCCTTTGACGTGAACGAGTTCGTCGAACCCAGCTTCACGACCCGCGTGAAGATGGGCCAGTCGTCCAACGTGCTGGCCGTGGCGCTGATGGCCGACGGCCGCGTGCTCTACGCCCAGAAGGAAGTGAAGGTCACCCTGGGCGGCTGCGGCGGCTGATCGCCGTCGCACCCGCATTCCCCATTCGCACCTCGAAACAGGAAACAAGACATGCCAGATCCGATGCGCATCCGAGCCCAGGCGGCCGGCGACAAGACCACCGTCCGCGTGCTCATGAGCCACGAGATGGAGACCGGCCTCCGCAAGGACGCCGCCGGCAAGACCATCCCCGCCTGGTTCATCCAGGAAGTGACGGCCCAACTCAACGGCAAGCCCGTGCTCAGCGCCGAGTGGGGCCCTTCCGTGTCCAAGAACCCCTTCCTTCAGTTCATCGTGAAGGGTGCCAAGGCCGGCGACAAGATCGCCGTCACCTGGCGCGACAACCGCGGCGAGACCCGCACCGACGAAGCCACCGTTTCCTGATCACTCCACCGGAGGGGACATGCGCTCAACCAGAATGATGGCCGCCATCGCAGCGGCCACCGCGGCTTTCACGGCCGTGCCGCTGCTGGCCCAGACCCAGCAACCCAAGTCCGCCGCCGACGGCATTGCCGAGTACCGCAAGATGCTCGAGGACGGCAACCCTGCCGAGCTCTTCGAAGCCAAGGGCGAGGATCTGTGGAAGACGCCGCGCGGGCCCAAGAACGTGTCGCTGGAAGCCTGCGACCTGGGCCTGGGTCCGGGCGTCGTCAAAGGCGCCTGGGTGCAGCTGCCACGCTGGTTCCCCGACACGCGCAAGGTTCAGGACCTGGAATCGCGCCTCTTGAGCTGCATGCAGACGCTGCAGGGCTTCGACGCCGCCGAGATCGCCGCCACGCCCTTCGACAAGGGCGAGCAGGCCTCGGTGACGGCGCTGGCCGCATGGATCTCGTCGATGTCTCGCGGCATGAAGATGGCGCTGCCGCAGAAGCACCCCGAGGAGAAGCGCGCCTACGAACTCGGCAAGCGCGCCTTCTTCTACCGTGGCGGGCCCATGGACTTCGCCTGCGCCAGCTGCCACGGCGAGGACGGCAAGCGCATCCGCCTGCAAGACCTGCCCAACCTGACCAAGAATCCCGGCGACGGCGTCGGCTTCGCGGCCTGGCCAGCCTACCGCGTCTCCAGCGGGGAGCTGTGGAGCATGCAGCGCCGGCTCAACGACTGCTTCCGCCAGCAGCGCTTCCCCTACCCCGGCTTCGCGTCCGACGTGACGGTGGCGCTGGGCGTCTACATGGGCGTCAACGCCAAGGGCGCCGAATCCATCGCACCCGCCATCAAGCGCTGAGGAGAACGACGATGAAGATCCGCCACCTCACCGCCCTCGCGGTGATCGCCGCCGGCGCCGCCCAGGCGCAGACCGCCAGGCAGCTCGACCAGCAGACCGCCGCGATGATGCGGGCCAGCTTCCGCGACCAGGGCATCGCCACGGTCGAGCGGCTGAACCAGGACGACGCGCAGAAGGCCTGCTCCCAGGCCAAACCGCCCTCCGCCGCCGTCGCGAAGAAGATCGAGACCGCGCAGCTCGCCGCGGTGAAATGGCCCAGCGATGGTCAGTTCATCGGCGACTGGAAGGAGGGCGAGAAGCTCGCCCAGAACGGCCGCGGCATGACCTGGACCGACGCCAGCACCGCTGCAGCCAAGAACGGGGCCATGTGCTACAACTGCCACCAGATCGACAAGAAGGAGATCTCCTTCGGCACGATAGGCCCCAGCCTGTGGAACTACGGCAAGCTGCGCGGCGTGGCGGACCCGGCGGACCCGGCCTCGGCCGCCATCGTCAAGTACACCTGGGGCAAGCTGTGGAACAGCAAGGCCTACGCCGCCTGCTCCAACATGCCGCGCTTCGGCCATGCCGAGCTTCTCAACGAACAGCAGATCCGCGACGTGATGGCCCTGTTGCTCGACCCCAAGTCGCCGGTGAACCAGTAATGTCGCTGTCCAAACGGGATTTCCTGCAGGTGCTGTCCTGCGCGGCCGTGGCCGGCCTGCCGCTGGCCCGCGAGGCCGAGGCGGCGACCGACAAGGCCGAGGCCCGGCTCTACGATCTGCCGCCGTTCGGCAACGTGTCGCTGCTGCACATGACGGACTGCCACGCGCAGCTCCAGCCCATCTACTTCCGCGAGCCCAGCGTCAACCTCGGCATCGGCAGCATGCGGGGGCAGGTGCCGCACCTCGTCGGCGAATCGCTGCTGAAGGCCGCCGGCCTGCGCCCCGGCACCGCCGTGGCCCATGCGCTGACCGCGCTGGACTTCGAGACCGCGGCGCGCCGCTACGGCCGCGTGGGCGGCTTCGCCCACCTGAGCACGCTGGTCAAGCGGCTGAAGGCCAGCCGCCCCGGCGCGCTGCTGCTGGACGGCGGCGACACCTGGCAGGGCTCGGCCACTTCGCTGTGGACGAATGCCCAGGACATGGTGGACGCCTGCAAGCTGCTGGGCGTGGACGTGATGACCGGCCACTGGGAGTTCACCTACGGCATGGAGCGCGTCAAGGAGATCGTCGAGAAGGACTTCGCCGGCAAGGTCGACTTCGTCGCCCAGAACGTCAAGACGGCCGACTTCGGTGACCCTGTCTTCAAGCCTTACACGCTGAAGGTCATCAACGGCGTGCAGGTCGCCATCGTCGGCCAGGCTTTCCCCTACACGCCCATCGCGAACCCGCGCTACATGGTGGCGGACTGGGAGTTCGGCATCCAGGACGCCAACATGCAGAAGGTGGTGGACGAGGCCCGCGCGGCCGGCGCCCAGCTGGTCTGCGTGCTGTCGCACAACGGCATGGACGTGGACCTGAAGATGGCCTCGCGCGTGCGCGGCATCGACGCCATCCTCGGCGGCCATACGCATGACGGCGTGCCCGTGGCCGTGCCGGTGAAGAACGCCGGCGGCACAACGTTGGTGACCAACGCCGGCAGCAACGGCAAGTTCCTCGGCGTGATGGACTTCGACGTCAGGGGCGGCAAGCTCGTCGACTTCCGCTACCGCCTGCTGCCCGTGTTCGCCAACCAGCTGCGCCCCGATCCCGAGATGCAGGCGCTGATCGCCAAGATCCGTGCGCCCTACGAGGCCAGGCTGGGCCAGAAGCTCGCCGTCACCGACGGCCTGCTGTACCGCCGCGGCAACTTCAACGGCAGCTGGGATCAGCTGATCTGCGACGCGCTGATGGACACGCAGGGCGCCGAGATCGCCTTCTCGCCGGGCTTCCGCTGGGGCACCAGCCTGCTGCCGGGCGACACCATCACGCGCGAGCTGTTGATGGACCAACTGGCCATCACCTACCCCTATGCCACGTTGACCGAGATGACCGGCGCGACCATCAAGACGGTACTGGAAGACGTGGCCGACAACCTCTTCAACCCCGACCCCTACTACCAGCAGGGCGGCGACATGGTGCGCGTGGGTGGCCTGAGCTACACCATGCAGCCCACCGAGGCCATGGGCCGGCGCATCACCGACATGCGCCTGAATGGCAAGCCGCTGGACGCCGACAAGCACTACAAGGTGGCCGGCTGGGCACCCGTCGCCGAGGAAGCGAAGCGCACGCCGGGCATCAAGCCCGTGTGGGAGCATGTCGAGACTTGGCTGCAGGCCCAGGGCGGACGCGTGAAGCCACGCGCCATCAATGCGCCCAAGCTGGTCGCCATGCAGGGCAATCCCGGCCTGCTGGGCGGCTGAGCGAGGAAGAAAAGGCCATGAAGCGACTGCTGATGCTTGCCACGCTGGCGCTGACGGCCTCGGCCCACGCCGCCGATGCGCCGCCTCTCTACAGCGCACAGCAGCTGACGCCTGAGACGGCCCTCGCGGCGGCGCAGGCCGCGCTCGCCCACTGCCGCCTGGCCGGCCACCAGGTCGCCGTCGCCGTGGTGGACCGCAGCGGCCTCGTGCAGGTGCTGCTGCGTGACCGCTTCGCCGGCGCCCACACGCTGGACATCGCGCCGCGCAAGGCCTGGACTGCGGCGAGCTTTCGCATGCCGACTGCCACGCTGGCGGCCGAGACCCAGGCCGGCAAGACCATGAGCGGCATCCGCCAGTCGACCCAGGTCATGGCCATAGGCGGAGGCCAGGTCATCGAGGCCGCAGGCAGCATCGTCGGTGCCATCGGCGTGTCGGGCGCGCCCGGTGCCGAAGCCGACGACGCCTGCGCGCTGGCCGGCGTCCGGGCCGTGACCGCCCTGATCGAATTGCACGACTGATTCCCAACCGCGCCAGGAGACCCCCATGCGCAAGCGCTTCCTGCTCGTCCTCTTCACCATGCTTCTCGCCTCCCCGCTCGCCTGGGCCGGCGACCTCGTCGTCTACCACTTCGACAACGCCGCCACGCAAGGGCTCAAGGGCCTACGCAACATCCGTAACCACCTCGACACGGATCCCTCGGCCCAGATCACCGTCGTCACCCATGCCGAGGGCGTGGACCTGCTGATGGAAGGCGCCAAAGCGCCCAACGGCACCGAGTTCGCACCACTGATCTCTGCGCTGAAGGCCCGCGGCGTGCGCTTCGAGGTCTGCGAGATCACGCTGAAGAACCGCGGCCTGAACAAGGACCAGTTCGTGCTGGAGGCCGACTACACGCCCTCCGGCGTCGTACGCCTCGTGAAGCTGCAGAAGGAAGGCTACGCCTACATCAAGCCCTAGGCCGACGGGTACGCCGGCCAGTCCCCGGGGAGATGGTGGGCCGGCTTGAGGCCCCCGGCGCCCGGCCCGCTGCCGCCCGCCCACGGAAGTTCGCTGCATGTTTCTTGAATCCGCCATCGACACGCTGGGCGAACCCGGCACGCTGGCCCTGGGCGCCGCACTCATCGGCGTGCTGTTCGGCTTCTTCACGCAGCGCTCGCGCTTCTGCCTGCGCGCCGCCGTCATCGAGTTCTCCCGCCACCAACGCACCGGCGGCCGGCTGACGGTCTGGCTGTTCGCCTTCGCCACCGCGGTGGGCGCCACGCAGGCCCTCGTGCTGCTGGGCTGGTTCGACGCCGGCAACGCCCGCCAGATTGCCGCCCGCGGCAGCCTCTCCGGCGCAGCCCTCGGCGGCGCGCTGTTCGGCATGGGCATGATCCTGGCGCGCGGCTGCTCCAGCCGGCTGCTCGTGCTGGCAGCCCAGGGCAATCTGCGCGCGCTGCTGTCTGGACTGGTCTTCGCCGTCACGGCGCAGTCGGCGCTGACCGGCGCCCTGTCACCGCTGCGGCTGGCCATCTCCGAGTGGTGGACCATAGACGGCGGCGGCGCCCGTGACCTGCTGGCCCGCACCGGCATCGGCCATGGCGGCGCACTGCTGTTCGCAGCCGCCTGGTTCGCCGCCGCGGTGTTCTGGGCCAGACGCCAGCGCGTGGGCGCCTGGGGCTGGGGCGGCGCCATCGGCGTGGGCCTCACCGTGGCGGCCGGCTGGTGGTTCACCTACGCCATCTCCAGGCTGGCCTTCGACCCACACCCCATCCAGTCGCTGAGCTTCACCGGCCCCTCGGCCGAGGTGCTGAGCCGCGTGCTCTTCGTCAGCGACAAGCCGCCGAGCTTCGACCTGGGCCTGATCCCCGGCGTCTTCCTCGGCGCCTTCCTCGCGGCGGCGCTGTCGGGCGAGCTCAGGCTCGAGGGTTTCCAGGGCGGCGCCAGCATGCGACGCTACATCGTCGGCGCCGTCTGCATGGGCTTTGGCGGCATGCTGGCGGGCGGCTGCGCGGTGGGGGCCGGCCTGTCTGGTGCTGCGGTGTTCACGGCCACGTCCTGGGTCACGCTGGCCGGCATGTGGGCCGCGGCCGCGCTGACCGATCGGCTCGTCGACCAAGGCGACGCGCCGCCGGCCGCCACCGAAGCGGGAGCCAGGCCATGAAGCGTCTGGCCACCTTGCTGCTGGCCTGGTGGGCCGCCGCCGCCATCGCGGCGCCGCTGACCCTGCAACCCGTCGCGCCCAACGTGTGGTTCGTGCAGGGCGAGGCAGCACTGGGCTCGGCGCAGAACCGCAACTTCATCTCCAACGCCGGCGTCGTCGTCACGCCGGCCGGCGTGATCGTCATCGACGCCCTCGGGTCGCCGGCGCTGGCAGAGTCGCTGCTGGAGGCCATCCGCGCGGTCACGCTCCAGCCGGTGCGCTACGTGGTGCTGACCCACTACCACGCCGACCATGTCTACGGCCTGCAGGTGTTCAAGGACCGCGGCGCCACGATCATCGCCCACGAGGCGGGGCGCGAATACCTGCAATCCGACGCCGCGCAGCTGCGCCTGCAGGCCAGCCGCGAAACGCTGGCCCCCTGGGTCGACGCGCACACCCGGCTCGTGCCGGCCGACCGCTGGTTGCACGACGACGAGGTACTGGAACTGGGTGGCGTGCGCCTGCAGCTGCGCCATGTCGGGCCGGCCCACACGCCGGAGGACCTGACCGTCTTCGTCGAGGGCGCGCGCGTCCTCTTTGCCGGCGACCTGGTCTTCCGCGGACGCATTCCCTATGTCGGCCAAGCCGACAGCCGCGGCTGGATCGCGGCGCTTTCACGCCTCATCGCCGCCGCGCCTGCGGTCATCGTCCCCGGCCATGGACCGGCCTCCACGGAGGCGCTGGCCGACCTGAAACTGACGCGCGACTACCTGCAGTACCTGCGCGACACCATGGGTCGTGCGGCCGCCGACATGCAGCCCTTCGACGAGGCCTACGCCGGCACGGACTGGTCGGCCTTCGAGGCCCTGCCGCTGTTTCGAGCCGCCAACCGCATGAACGCCTACAACACCTACCTGCTGATGGAGCGCGGCGCGCCATGAGGTGGCGGCCCCTTTGCGCCGGACTGCTGGCCTTCGGCCTGGCCCAGGCCGCACCGGGCGCCGACACCTGGCCGGCCCTCTGCCCCGGCGGTCCGCCCAAGACCGACGTCCAGGGCCGCCCCATGGCAGCCGACTTCTGGCGCCGCGGACCGGTGCTCGCCGTGCTGTGGTCGGTGGACTGCGGCTTCTGCCAGCGGCACAACGAACGGCTCGACCGCCTGCTGCGCGAGGCGCCGGGCGCGGCCGTGCTGGGCGTCGCGGTCGACGGTCAGCCCGACGCCGTCAGCCGCGCCGTAGCGCGGCGCGGCTACGACTTCCCCGTCATCGTGGACGGCAGCGGCGACTGCGCGCTGCGTCCGCAGCTGACGCCGCGCCGCGTCGTGCCCATGACCTGCTGGCTGGGCGACGCGCCGACGCAGCCACGCTGCATCCCGGGAGAGATGAGCGACGAAGACCTGCGTGCGCTGCTGCGGGCTCAGGCCCGCGCCAGGCGCCAGTCCTGGTAGCGCAGCCCCAGCCAGGCGCCGGCCACCATGGCCGCGAGCACGATGAAGCTGCCCAGCGACAGCGTCGACACGCCCGTGACGCCCTGGCCGATGGAGCAGCCCATCGCGACGATGCCGCCCACGCCCATGCAGACGGCGCCCGCCAGATGCAGCCCCAGGTCGCCCACGCTGCCGAAGCCCTCCCAGCGGAAGCTGCGGTCACGCCAGGCCATCAGCGCCGCGCCGACGACGATGCCGGCCACGCTGACGATGCCCAGCGTCAACGTCTTGGACTGGTCGCTGAACATCAGCAGCCAGTCCAGCGCATAGGCCACCGGCGCGATGGTGCTGAGCGACTCCATGTGGCGCGAGTTCGTCGCCAGATAGAGCGGCTCGAGCGTGCGCGGGTCCTCGGGCAGGAAGCCCAGGTGTCCGGACACCCACCACAGCGCCGAGATCAGCAGCCCCACGCCCAGCCCGGCGAGCACGATCTCGGCGGTGCGCCCCTCGCGCGGCAGCAGGGCCCAGCCCATCAGCGCCGCCGCCGCCATGACGGCGATGCCCAGGCCCCAGGCCAGAGGGCTGCCCGGCAGGCCGCCGGCCAGCAGGCTGGGCAGCGCCTGGCCCGCTGGCAGCTCCACGAAGACCTTCTCGACGGTGGCCACCCGCAGCACGGCCGTCAGGCCGCGCAGCGTGGCGCCGGCCGCGACGGCCGCCACCACCAGCACCACCAGCGACTTCAGGTTGCCGCCGCCCAGGCGCACCAGGTTGCGGCTGATGCAGCCCGAGCCCAGCACCATGCCGAAGCCGAACAGCAGGCCACCCAGCAGCCCGGACAGCCACAGCAGGCGCGGCCCCGTGTAGATGCTGGCGGCCGGGTCCACCAGGCCCAGCGCCGCCAGGCCGTTGAAGCCCAGCATCGCGACGGCCACTGCGAGCATCCACATGCGGGCGCGCCGCCAGTCGCCCATGGCGTAGATGTCGGACACGGCGCCCATGGTGCAGAAGCGCGTGCGCTGGCACAGGGCGCCGAACAGCACGGTCAGGCCGAACGCGGCACCAAGGACTTGGTGAGTCAGGGCGGGCAGGCTGGATTCATCCATGGCGGTCAGCGATCAGCAAGAGTTCTGGCCACCACATTCTCCATTCCCTGCAGCGCACATCGGCGCTTGCTGATACAGTGATTTTCCTGCCCCACCCGAACGCCGCCGCGATGACCGACGCTCCCGAGGAAGACCGCGTTTTCGAGTCCGCTGCCGAACTCTTCGGCGTCCTGGCCACGCCGATCCGGCTCAAGATCATCAGCGCCGTCTGCAACGGCGAGCGCAACGTCTCCGAGCTGCTGGAGCAGATCCAGACCACCCAGCCCAACATGTCCCAGCACCTGTCCACGCTCTACCGCGCCGGCATCCTGGGCAAGCGCCGCGACGGCACGCAGATCTACTACCGGCTGCAGAGCGAGAAGGTCGCCATGCTGTGCCGCGCCGTCTGCACGCAGTTGGCGGTGGAACTCGACGGCGACGCGCCGGTGCCCACCGAGGAGCGTCTGCTCGTCGGCGGCCTGCGCTGACATGGCCGGGCTGGACCGACGTCACTGGTGCCGCGGCGTCGGCGCCGCGCTGGCGCTCGGCATGGGCGGACCGCGGGTGCTGGCCACCGAGCCGCTGAAGAATGTGCCGGTCCTGGGCAGCATGCTGCGACTGCCCGACCTGCCGCTGCTCGAAGGCGGCGAGTTCAAGGCCTCGTCGGCCCAGGGCCAGGTGGTCGTCGTGTACTGGTGGGCCAGCTGGTGCCCGTTCTGCGCCCAGGTCACGCCCGCCATCCAGGCGCTCTGGCGCGCGCAGCGCGAGCACGGCCTGCGCGTGCTGGGCCTGTCCATCGACAAAGATCCCGCCGCGGCCAAGGCCTATCGCGCCAGGCGCGGCTATGACTTCCCCTGCGGCTGGGTGACGCCGGCCGTGGAGGCCCAGCTGCCCAAGCCCCAGGGCCTGCCGGTCACCGTGGTGCGGGGTCGCGACGGCCGCGTCGTGGCGGCTGAAACGGGCCAGCTCTTCCCGGAAGACGTCGAGCAACTGGCACGCTTCCTCTAGCGCGCAAGGGCTGGGCTGCAGCCGTCGCGCACCGGACGCTAGTACTCGTCGCGCTCCACGCCGACGTAGCCAGGCGCGAGGTTCTCGAACTTGGTGTGCATGCGCTGGAAGGCCAGCTTCACGGTCCCCACCGGGCCGTTACGCTGCTTGGCGATGATGATCTCAGCGACCCCCGGCTCCTTGCACTCGTCCTTGGTGTAGCACTCATCACGGTAGATGAACATGATCATGTCTTTGCAAATTTCCTAACTTGCAAGGCTTCAACGCGCTTTTGAGGCCGAAATCGCCCGATTTACGCCGATAGGCCGATTTCTGCGGATAGGACAGGTCGGATCGCAGATTTGGCAGCGGCTGCTCACCGGAATTTGACTCAATTGGTGGAGCCTGTGGGCATGTGGGCGAAGACCGAAGCGGTGGGCAACTGCGAGCAGTTGTCCACGGCTGAGGGCGGTGCGCCATTTGGCGCATCGTCCACATGTCCACATGTCCACAGGCCGCCGGGCGCGCAGCGCCCGGCCCCCCCCGGCGTCGAAATTTGCCTCTCGGCTTTTTGGTTGTAGTTCTCTCCGCCGCGGTTGGCGCGATGCCACTTGGCCATGTCATCCTCCAATCACGCCTGGTCTCGGCGCTTCGAATGGGAGCACGATGAATGCCGTCGCAGTCCGAGCAAGCGAGAAGAAACAGCAACCCCAAACATCGGAATCGTCAGGACTGCAGCACCGGCAGAAGTTGGTCGGCTGCACGGAAGGCCGCACCCAGGGTTCACATGGTTCGCAGCGTCAGTGGTAGTCGGCCTCATGCTGATGCCGAACGGCCAGGACGATCACCAGCTGGGGCGAAGCGATTTCGTACTTGAGAACGTACCCAGAAGCGCCGAACGGTACGACCAGCTCGCGCCGTAAAGGGCTGCGCGACCCGGCCGCCTTGCGAAACAGGAACGGCGCCCTTGCAAGAGACGACATCGCAGCATCTATGGCCTGCAGCGCGCGATCCGCAGTCTCCAGATCCTCGACGTATTGCGCGCGTTCGAGCAGGTGCTCGTAAAGCCTCAGCAGGTCAGCCTTCGCGTGGGGATCGACAATGACCGTGAAGGTCATGCGTCGGCCGGGCGATGTCGACCTTGCAACTCGCGGCGCCGTGCTTCGAGCCGCCCACGCATCTCAGCTACGACCTCTTGGGCTGGCACTCCAGCGCCGGTTTGCTGGAACCGCGCCCAAGCAGCATCCGCACGGGCGTCAAACTCGGACTGCATGCGCCGGTAGTCCACCGCCTGGCGCACAGTCGCTTCGAGAAAGTCGGACAGCGTTTCACCTTCGCGTAGCACCGATTCGAGGTCGGCCCGCAGCTGCGGCTCAACGCGCACTTGAGGAAGGATCGCAGTCTTCATGCCCGCAAGTGTGTTGCAAACGTGTTGCAAGGTCAAGGCGCTGAGATCAAGCCCGTGGCCCAGCGCCGTCAACTGCTATTCGCCGGCAGGGCCGCGATGGCTGAGGCTGATGGTTCCGGTTGGCTTTGCACCTGCTGTTGCCGCCATGGGGCGGACCTGTACGGCAGGCGGTGTCGCCTTACCCTCCGAACATCAGGCAGCAAGCGGATTTCCCGAACGACGTTCCAGGAAAACGCCGCGCCGAGGCGTCACTTTCCAAAATAGCGTTGCGTGCAACAATTTTCGTTGGGGCAAGCGCAGCGATTCACGGACCTGAACGGGAAGCCCACGAGTAGGGTCTCGGGAGCGGTGCCGGCGATGTTGCCGACGCGGTTCCTGGCGCCTGCGACGTTCGCGGGCATGGGAGAACTGCGCGTTCGCCCGCGTGCAAGGCCGCTCAGGTGCTCTCCGGCGGCGATCCGTCGTTTCGAATTTCTACGGCGTTTTCTACATGTCCTACCGCTTCCTAGCCTCTCGGGTAGGACACCGAGTCAATTTGGGCTGAAGCGGCGCCCGCGCGAGCACCAAAATCGAAAGGGCCACTGATGCACGTCGCGCATCAGTGGCCCCTCTAAATTCGTGTCGGTTGACGATCAGTATTCGTCCCGCTCGACCCCCACGTACCCAGGAGCAAGGTTCTCGAACTTGGTGTGCATGCGCTGGAAGGCCAGCTTGACGGTGCCCACCGGGCCGTTACGCTGTTTCGCAATAATGATTTCAGCGACCCCCGGCTCCTTGCACTCGTCCTTGGTGTAGTACTCGTCGCGGTAGATGAACATGATGATGTCCGCGTCCTGCTCGATGGCGCCGGACTCGCGCAGGTCGGACATCATGGGACGCTTGTCGGGCCGCTGCTCCACCGAACGGTTCAGCTGGGACAGCGCGATGACGGGGCACTTCAGCTCCTTGGCCAGCGCCTTCAGGCCGCGCGAGATCTCGCCCAGCACGGTCGCGCGGTTCTCCTCGCTGCCACCGCCGTTGCCCGTCATCAGCTGCAGGTAGTCGATGACGATCAGCCCCAACTGGCCGCAGATACGGGCCTGGCGGCGCGCACGCGCGCGCACTTCCGACGGCGAGAGTCCCGGGCTCTCGTCGATGAAGATGCTGGCCTTGCCGAGCTTGTCGACGGCCTCGGACAGCCGGCCCCATTCGTCGTCCTTGAGCTGGCCGGTGCGCAGGTGGCTCTGGTCGATGCGACCGATGGAGCCCACCATACGCAGCGCCAGCTGCGCGGCGCCCATTTCCATCGAGTAGATGACGACGGGCAGACCCTCGTTGATGGCGACGTTCTCGGCGATGTTGACCGCAAATGCCGTCTTGCCCATGGAGGGGCGCGCCGCCAGCACGATGAGGTCGCCGGGCTGCAGACCGGCCGTCTGCTTGTCGAGGTCGTAGAAGCCGGTGCGCACGCCGGTGACGTCCTGATGCCCGGCCTCGGCGAGTTCGTTGACGCGGTCGATCAGCGCGATGACCAGCCGGTCCATGCTCTGGAAGCCCTGCTGGCTGCGCGAGCCTTCCTCGCCGATCTTGAAGATCTTGCCCTCGGCCTCGTCCAGGATCTGGTTCACGGCCTTGCCCTGCGGGTTCAGCGCGGCGGTCGCGATCTCGTCGCTGGTGGCAACCAGCTTGCGCAGGATGGCCCGCTCGCGCACGATCTCGGCATAACGACGCAGATTGGCGGCACTCGGCACGCTCTGCGCCAGCGCGTTCAGGTAGGCCAGGCCGCCGCATTCCTCCGCACGGCCGATGGAAGTCAGCTCGTCGAAGACGGTGACGACGTCGGCCGGCTTGCCCGCGTTGATGAGCTTGCCGACGGCCGAGTACACATGCTTGTGCTCGAAGCGGTAGAAGTCACCCTCGGTCAGCAGGTCGGCCGCCTTGTCCCAGGCCGAGTTGTCGATCAGCAGGCCGCCGAGCACGCTCTGCTCGGCCTCGACCGAATGCGGCGGCACGCGCAGTCGCGCAACCTCATCGTCTTGCGGCGCGGCGGGGGAGGAGGCGGGAAAGATCGCGGACATGCCTGTGGATAAAGCTGTGAACGGATTGTTGGCAAGCGGTGGAGCGTGCGGGAAAACACGCTCCGGAAAGACAGAAGGCCGAAACCCGGAGGGTATCGGCCTTCTTTCGATGTTGCGGTGACTGGCCGTCACCGCGCATCAGTGGAAGCGAGCTTTACTCGGCTTCCGCAACCACTTGGACGCTGATCTCGACGACCACGTCCGTGTGGGCGACGACGCTCACCGGGAACTCGCCGACGGTCTTCAGCGGACCGTTGGGCAGGCGCACCTGCGACTTGGCGATGGACGAACCCAGCTTGGTCAGCGCATCGGCGATGTCGGCGTTCGTCACCGAGCCGAACAGGCGGCCGTCAACACCGGCCTTCTGGGCGATGCGCACGGCCTTGCCAGCGAGGGCCTCGCCCAGCTTCTGGGCAGCAGCCAGCTTCTCGGCGGCGGCCTTCTCGAGCTCGGCACGGCGGGCTTCGAATTCCTTGATCGCGACTTCGGTGGCGCGGCGCGCCTGCTTGGTCGGGATCAGGAAGTTGCGGGCATAACCGTCCTTGACCTTGACGACGTCGCCGAGGTTGCCGAGGTTGGCCACTTTTTCGAGCAGGATCACTTGCATGTCGTCAGCTCCTTAGACCTTGTGCTGGTCGCTGTACGGCAGCAGGGCCAGGAAGCGCGCGCGCTTGATGGACACCGTCAGCTGACGCTGGAAGAAGGCGCGCGTGCCGGTCAGGCGAGCGGGCGTGATCTTGCCGTTTTCGGCGATGAAATCGCGCAGCGTGTCGATGTCCTTGTAGTCGATCTGCTCGACACCGGCGACGGTGAAGCGGCAGAAACGCTTGCGGCGGAACAGCAGCGACTGTTGGTTGCGCTTGGGCTTCTTGTCCTTGGAGAAGCGACCTTTACCACGGGGCGGGGGCATAGTGGACCTCTGTTAAATCTATCCGGATTCAAAAACTTCCAGGTTCCGCGGCAGCGGGCTCGATCACGGTGACATGGGCGATGAAACCCCTGCCATTGCGCTGGTGGGTCAGAAAGCCGCGGAAGACCGCCTGGCCGCCAACTCCCAGCGCCTGCAACTGCCTGGCCACTTCGCCCACCGCGACCGCCTTGATCTCCAGCGAGACCTTGCGGGGCTTGCCGGCCTCGATGACTTCGGACTCGGCCTTGAGGCCAGCGTCCAGGGCCATCAGCCCAGCGGGGGTGTAGCGAACTTGTCCGAGTTGCTGGATCTGTGCCTGCAGGTGAAGCTGGTTCACGCCGGAGGCACGCTGCTCGAAAAACCTGGTTCTCTAGCGATGACCTGCGCTCAGGCCGCTTCTTGCTGCGGCGCCTTGCGGGCTTCTTCGCGCTCGACGGCCTTCATCATGACCGAGGGGGTCGTGATGGCCTTGTCCTGGACCACGGTGAGGTGGCGCAGCACGGCGTCGTTGAAGCGGAAGCCGGTCTCGAGCTCAGCCAGGACTTCCTTGCTGCACTCGATGTTCAGGCACAGGTAGTGAGCCTTGGCGAGCTTCTGGATCAGGTAAGCCATCTGGCGACGGCCCCAGTCCTCGACCCGGTGCACGACACCACCGCCGGTGGTGATCAGGCCCTTGTAGCGCTCCAGCATGGCCGGAACCTGTTCGCTTTGATCCGGATGGATCAGCAGAACGATTTCGTAGTGACGCATGTGTACTCCTTGTGGATTCCAGCCCGGCAGGGTTGCCCGGCTGTGGAAGCCGCCCCACGGCGTCGACACGTGGTTGCGGCAAGGGGGAACCCGGGATTCTAGCCCGGGAAGGCCGATCCGCCAAATCCGGCCCGACTCAGGACTGCCGAGGGCGGCGCAGCGCGTCGATGAAGTCGCGCTGCCGCGGGCTCGGCGCCGCCGTCATCAGGCTGACCAGCACCAGCGCCAGTGCCCCGGCCGGCACGCCGAACAGCCCGGCCGACGCCGGCTGTATGCCCCAGATCATGACGGCGGCCCCCGGCAGGCCGGTCATGGCCCTGAGCCCCGGATGGGCCATGACGAGGTAGACCAGACAGACGCCCAGCCCGGTCAGCATGCCGGTCAGTGCGCCGGCGCGGTTGGCGCGGCGCCAGAACACGCCAGCCACCAACGCCGGGAAGAAGGTGGAGCCGGCGATGGAGAAGGCCGCCGTGACGACGGCCAGGATGTCCGCCGGGCGGCTGGATGCGACGGCCGCGGCCGTCAGCGCCGCTGCCAGCAGCAAGGCCTTGGACAGGGTGACGCGCCGCGTGCGCGAGGCCTCGGGGTTGATGGCCTTGTAGTAGAGATCGTGCGACAGCGCGCTGGAGATGGCCAGCAGCAGGCCGTCGGCCGTGGACAGCGCCGCCGCCAGCCCGCCGGCGGCCACCATGCCAGAGATGACATAGGGCAGGCCACCCAGCTCGGGCATGACCAGCATGACCAGATCCGGGTGCAGGCGCAATTCGCCCAGCTGCAGCCGGCCATCGCCGTTCAGGTCGATGGCGGACAGCAGTGCCGGATCGACGCGCTGCCATTGGCGTATCCAGGCCGGCAACTGCTCGAAGGAAGTGCCCACCAGGCCGTTGAACACCTCGGTCTTGACCATGACGGCCAGGGCCGGTGCCGTCAGGTAGAGCAGGCAGATGAAGACCAGAGACCAGGCGACCGACTCGCGCGCCGTCGCGACGGAGGTCGTCGTGTAGTAACGCGTCAGCAGATGCGGCAGTCCTGCCGTGCCCACCATCAGGCACAGCGCCAGCGCGATGAAGTTGCGCCGCGCCTCGCTGGCCTGCTCCTGCTCGGCAGGGCTGCCGTCGGGGTTGCCGGCGAAGGGCTGGGTGTGCGGCACCAGGCCCGACAGCGGCCGGGCCAGTTGCGCCTCGCTGGCCTGCTCGCGCCGCCAGCGCTCCTCGGCCTCGCCGGTCGTGCGCGGCAGGGCCGCGCGCTGCTTCTCGGCGACCTGGATCTGGGCCAGCGGCGCGTTCGCCGCCTTCAGCGCGGCAACACTGGCGGCCGCCCTCGCCTGCTCGTCGGCCAACGCCTTGGGCACGTCGGCCAGGCGCGCCGCCGCGGCATCGGCGCGCTGCTGATGGATGGCGCGCACCTGCAGCTCGCCCGGGTCGCGGATCAGCTCGCGCTCGCGCTCGGCCAGCCGGTGCAGTTGCTGGCCATAGACCAGCTGGGGCAGCGGCCAGCCGGTCTGCTTGACGCTCAGCCAGATGACCGGCACCAGATAGGCCAGGATCATGATGAGGTACTGGGCCACCTGCGTCCACGTGACGGCGCGCATGCCGCCCAGGAAGGAGCAGACCAGCACGCCGCCCAGGCCCACGAAGACCCCGACCTCGAAGCCCAGGCCCGTCAGCCGCGTCGTGATCAGACCCACGCCGTAGATCTGTGCGACCAGGTAGACGAAGGACACGAGGATGGCCGCCGCCGCGCCGACGAGGCGCAGTGTGCGGCTCTCGAAGCGCTCGGCCAGGAAGTCGGCCAGCGTGAACTGGCCGAAGCGGCGCAGATAGGGCGCGATGCACAGGGCCACGAGGCAGAAGCCGCCGGTCCAGCCCAGCACATAGGCCAGGCCCGCGTAGCCACTGGCGTAGAGCGTTCCGGCCAGGCCGATGAAGCTGGCCGCGCTCATCCAGTCGGCGCCGGCGGCCATGCCGTTGTAGAGCGGCGGCACGCGGCGGCCGGCGACAAAGTACTCGGCCGGGTCCGTCGTGCGGCAGAGGATGCCGATGACGGCGTAGACGAGCACGGTCGTGCCGAGGAAGGTGTAGCCTATCCAGGCCTTGGGCAGGCCGCGCTGCTCGGCCAGGCCGAGGGCGATCACGAGGGCGATGAAGCTCAGCGTGAACAGAGCGTAGCGGCGGTGGAGGCGACGGGCGGACACGGCCGCGATCATGGCAACAAAAAGCCCGGATTCCCCTGCGGAGAACCCGGGCTGATCAGGAAAGACGCCGGTTTACTTCGCAGCCAGCCGCTGCCAGGTGTCGATGACGGTGTCGGGGTTCAGCGAGATGGACACGATGCCTTCCTCGGCCAGCCATTCGGCGAAGTCCGGGTGGTCGCTGGGGCCTTGGCCGCAGATACCGATGTACTTGCCGGTGGCGCGGCAGGCGCGGATGGCGCGCGAGATCATGGCCTTGACGGCCGGGTCGCGCTCGTCGAAGTCTCCGGCCAGTTGCTCCAGGCCCGAGTCCCGGTCCAGGCCCAGCGTCAGCTGCGTCAGGTCGTTGGAGCCTATGGACATGCCGTCGAAATGTGCCAGGAACTGCTCTGCCAGGATGGCATTGCTGGGCACCTCGCACATCATGATGACGCGCAGGCCATCCTGGCCGCGCTTCAGGCCCTTCTCGGCCAGCATGCTGACGACCTTCTCGGCCTGCTTCACGGTGCGCACGAAGGGCACCATGATCTCGACGTTGGTCAGGCCCATCTCCTTGCGCACGCGCTTCAAGGCTTCGCACTCCATCGCGAAGGCATCCTGGAACTCGCCGCTGATGTAGCGCGACGCGCCGCGGAAGCCCAGCATGGGGTTCTCCTCGTCAGGCTCGTAGCGGGTGCCGCCGATGAGCTTGCGGTACTCGTTGCTCTTGAAGTCCGACAACCGCACGATGACCGGCCGCGGGTAGAAGGCAGCCGCGATGGTCGCGATGCCCTCGGCCAGCTTGTCGACGTAGAAGGCGCGCGGCGATGCATGGCCACGGGCCACCGACTCGACGGCTTTCTTCAGCTCGGCGTCGATATTGGGATAGTCCAGGATGGCCTTGGGGTGGACGCCGATGTTGTTGTTGATGATGAATTCCAGCCGGGCCAGGCCCACGCCGCCGGACGGCATCTGCGCGAAGTTGAAGGCCAGTTGCGGGTTGCCCACGTTCATCATGATCTTGATGGGGCAGTACGGCAGCTCGCCACGGTGCACCTCGCTGACCTCGGTCTCCAGCAGGCCGTCGTAGATGTAGCCGGTGTCGCCCTCGGAGCAGGCCACCGTGACCAGTTGGCCGTCCTTGAGCTTGTCCGTCGCGTCACCACAGCCCACCACGGCCGGGATGCCCAGCTCGCGCGCGATGATGGCCGCGTGGCAGGTGCGGCCGCCGCGGTTCGTCACGATGGCGGAAGCGCGCTTCATGACCGGCTCCCAGTTCGGGTCGGTCATGTCGGTGACCAGCACATCGCCCGGCTGCACACGCTCCATCTCGGCGACGCTGTCGACCAGACGGACCGGGCCGGTGCCTATCTTCTGGCCGATGGCGCGGCCCTCGGCCAGCACGGCACTGTGGGCCTTGAGCTTGTAGTGATGCTCGACCTGGCCGGCCTGCTGGCTCTTCACGGTCTCGGGGCGGGCCTGCAGGATGTAGAGCTTGCCATCGACGCCGTCGCGGCCCCACTCGATGTCCATCGCGCGGCCGTAATGCTGCTCGATGATGAGGGCGTAGCGGGCCAGCTCGGTGACCTCGGCGTCGTTCAGCGAGTAGCGGTTGCGGTGCTCGGGCACCGTGTCCACCGTCTTCACCAGCTTGCCGCTGGCGGCCTTCTCCTCGGGCGAAGCGAACTCCATGCGGATCAGCTTGGAGCCCAGGTTGCGGCGGATGATGGCCAGCTTGCCAGCCTTCAACGCCGGCTTGTGCACGTAGAACTCGTCCGGGTTCACGGCGCCCTGCACCACCGTCTCGCCCAGGCCGTAGCTGGAGGTGATGAAGACGGCGTCGGGGAAACCGCTCTCCGTGTCGATGGTGAACATGACGCCGGCCGAGCCGAGGTCGGAACGCACCATGCGCTGCACGCCGGCCGACAGCGCCACGTCGCCATGCGCGAAGCCCTTGTGCACGCGGTAGCTGATGGCGCGGTCGTTGTACAGCGACGCGAACACCTCGCGCATCTTGTGCAGCACCTCGGCTATGCCGACGACGTTCAGGAAGGTCTCCTGCTGGCCAGCGAAGGAGGCGTCGGGCAGGTCCTCGGCCGTGGCGGACGAGCGTACGGCGAAGGAAGCGCCCGGGTTGTCGGCCGTCAGTTGTTCAAAGGCCTGGCGCACGCCGGCCTCCAGGTCGGCCGGAAAGGGCTGGCTCTCGATCCAGCCACGGATCTCGGCACCAGCCTCGGCCAGCGCGCGCACATCGTCGGTGTTGAGCGTGGCCAGGCGCGCCGCGATGCGCGCATCCAGGCCCTCATGCTTGAGGAATTCGCGGAAGGCATGCGCCGTCGTGGCGAAGCCGCCGGGGACGCGCACGCCGCTGGCGGCGAGCTGCGAGATCATTTCGCCGAGGCTGGCGTTCTTGCCGCCGACTGCCTCGACATCGGTCATCCTCAGGTTCTCAAACGGTACGACCAGGGCGGCCGCCTCGAACAGGGTGGACATGAAAAAACTCCGGGAGGTTGAAAAACCGGGGTCGTCGCGTCGTCCGGGCCATCCATGGGGGTCACCGCCGAGTCGATGTGCTCAAGGCAGGCGCGGCTCCATCCATTTCTGAATTCTTCTTGGAGGGCGGAAGCGCGCATGGGGCTGATCGCGAGGAATTGAGCCGGATTCTAGGCGCTCCGTACCTGCATGTAACTGCGCACTGTGCACAATTGCCGATGTGACCACCGAACCCGCTCCCGAAGTCAACGCGCATTACCTGGACCATGTGATCCACACGTCCGAATCTCGGCCGGTGGAGGCGATCGAGGATATCGTCGGCCAGAACGGCATCAAACTGCTCGCCAAGGGCGCGCAGGTCAACGAGAAGGTGCGCGAGCGCCTGCTGATGCACAAGCTGCAAAAGCCGCTGGAGGACTGTCTCCAGGTGACCAACGGCGTCATGCCGCAGAGCTTCGGCCCCATGGGCGAAGCCCTGCTCGAGCAGTACCCGCTGCTCAAGGCCATCTGCGCCCACGACCTCTACCCCGCCGCGCCGACGACGCTGGCCACGCTCAAGCTCAGCTACCCGGTGCAGTCCCTGCTGACCGTCTACGCGGAGTACCAGAGCGACCGCCTCAAGCACACTGCCGGCGTCGCCATGCTGGCGCTGGCGCTGGCGCGCCGCCTGCTGCCCGGGGAAGCTGGCCGCCACCACACGCTGGCCCTGGCCGGGCTGCTGCACGACGTCGGCGAGCTCTATATCGACCCGCAGTACATGCGCCCGGGCACCCCGCTGGGCCCGCAGGAATGGCGCCATGTCGCCTCCCACCCCGTCATCGGCGAACGCGTGCTGCGCAACATGCCCGGCGCCGGCCGGGAGATCGCCAGCGCCGTGCTGCACCACCATGAGAGGCTGGACGGCTTCGGCTATCCCCGGGGCGTGCAGGGCGCCGCCCTGCCACTGAACGGCCAGATCCTCGCGGCCGCCGAATGGCTGATGGCGCTGATCGAGAACAGCAAGACACCGCTGACGCGCGCCAGCGTGGCCACCAAGCTCATCCCCGGCGAGTTCAGCCGCGAGCTCACAGAAGCCATCACGGTCGCGGCCCATGGTGGCGCGCCGGCCGCTGCCGCGGCCATCGACCCGGTGCCGTTGGAGTCGGCGATCCCGCGCGTCGTCGCCATCGTCGCCACGCTGGGGCGCTTCCGCGAGACCCGCCCATGGATCGAAGAGCGCATTGCCGCGGCCCGTCCCGGCCTGCGCGCAGTACTGGAGGCCGCCCTGCAGCGCCTACTGCGCATCCAGACCGCCTTCTCCAGCACGGGCCTGGACGCCCACGACCCCGACGCCCTCGTCGCCAGCCTGGCCGAGCAGCGCGATGCCGAGCTGCAGGTCGAGTTGATGACGGTGGTAGGCGAGCTAGAGTGGCGGCTGCGTGAGCTGGAGCGCGAGACCCTGCTGCGCGCCGGCCTGCTGCCGCCAGAGGACAGCGCCGTCATGCGCGAGATGCTGGTGAGGCTCAAGGCCGAGGCCTGAGCCTCGCTGGCTATCATGGCCAGGCCCCCCTGAACCGACCGGAGCCGCCGCCATGACCGCCAGAACCGTCTACTTCGTCTCCGACGGCACCGGCATCACCGCCGAAACCTTCGGCAACTCCATACTCGCGCAGTTCTCCATCAAGGCCCGCCATGTGCGCCGGCCCTTCATCGACTCCGCCGACAAGGCCCATGCCGTCGTCGCCGAGATCAACGAGGTCGGGCTGCGCGAGGGCCAGCGCCCCATCGTCTTCGCCACCCTGGTGGACCGCGACGTGCTCAGGGTCGTGCGCGAGCACTGCCAGGGCCGCGTGATGGACATGTTCGGCACCTTCATCGAGCCGCTGGAGGACGAGTTCGGCATCAAGAGCAACCACCGCGTGGGTCGCTTCTCCGACGTGGCCGAGAGCCAGGAATACCACGACCGCATCGAAGCCATCAACTTCTCGCTCGCGCACGACGACGGCCAGTCGTCCAAGAACCTCGACACCGCCGACGTCATCCTTGTGGGCGTGTCCCGCTGCGGCAAGACGCCCACCTCGCTGTACCTGGCGATGCAGCACGGCATCAAGGCGGCCAACTACCCGCTGATTCCCGAGGACTTCGAGCGCCGCAAGCTGCCGGCGCCGCTGCTGCCGCACAAGCGCAAGTGCTTCGGCCTCACCATCGACCCCGATCGCCTGGCCTCCATCCGCAACGAGCGTCGGCCCGGCAGCAAGTACGCCGACACGCTGAACTGTCGCTACGAGGTCAACGAGGCCGAGGCCATGATGAAGCGAGAGGGCATCGCCTGGCTGTCGTCCACGCACAAGTCCATCGAGGAGATCGCGACGACCATCCTGCGCGACATCCGGCCGGATCGGCTGATGTACTGAATGTCGGGCCCGCACGCGCCCCGGCGGCGGACGGGCAGGCATTGAGATGCCCGCTTCCGCCCTCGCCCTGGTCCTCGTCGCCGCCCTCCTCCACGCCACCTGGAACCTCGCCGTCAAGAAGTGGGGCGACGGGCCGCATTTCGTGCTCGCCAGCTCGGCCGGCGTCTCCCTGCTGTGGCTGCCCGCCGTACTGTGGGTGGGGCTGGACGAGCTGCCTCATTGGTCCGGCACGGTCTGGCTCTGTGTCGCCGCCAGTGCCGTCGTGCACCTGGCCTACTTCAACTGCCTGCTGGCCGGCTACCGTGCCAGCGACCTCACCGTCGTCTATCCCGTTGCGCGCGGCAGCGGCCCGCTGCTGTCGGCTATCGGCGCGGTACTGCTGCTGGGTGAGCACCTGGGCACGGCAGGCACGCTGGGCCTGGCCGGCGTGGTGGGTGGCATCCTGCTCATCACCATGGGCCCACGGTTGATCGGCCGCGGCGTGGCGCATGACGCGGCAGCCGCCACCCGCCGCCGCCACGGCCTGTACTGGGGTGCCGCCACGGGCGCGTTGATCGCCGGCTACACGGTCATCGACGGCTATGCCGTCAGGATGCTGGCCGTGTCCCCGCTGCTGCTGGACTACTTCGGCAACCTGCTGCGCGTGCCGCTGCAACTGCCCGTGCTGCTACGCGACCCCAAGGGCTTCATGCCCGAACTGCGCCGCAGCTGGAAGGCCGTGCTCGCCTGCGCGGGCCTCGGGCCGCTGGCCTACATCCTCGTGCTGATCGCCGTGCGCGAATCACCGCTGTCGCGCGTGGCGCCGGCGCGGGAGGTCTCCATGCTGTTCGCCGCGCTGCTGGGCGGGCAGTTGCTGGGCGAAGGCGAGCGCGGCTGGCGCCTGGCCGGGGCCGCGCTGATCGGCGCCGGGGTCGTCGCCGTGGCGCTCTGAGGACCATCCCTTTCAAGGTCTTTCGAGCTTGATTGGCTAAGCTAGTGATTGCACGGGGATTTCGTGCGATTGGGAGTTGAAGATCTGGCAAGAAGTCATTGAGCGGTTCGAGCAGCAAACCCCC
>Ga0213878_10000203_pt1 | contig 24967 bp, 22 predicted proteins | sample VelepicoBEBS_R02_FD_161053 | JGI IMG/M metagenome (GOLD analysis project Ga0213878, IMG submission 161053) | Vellozia epidendroides bulk soil microbial communities from rupestrian grasslands, the National Park of Serra do Cipo, Brazil - BS_R02 | ecosystem: Environmental > Terrestrial > Soil >... | reverse complement strand
CCTACCAGGCGGCTCCGGTGTGGTGCTCAGCGTTTTCCCAAGGAGAATCGGCTTCTGGCCAGGGTTGCGCGTTTTTATCTGTCTTTAGCGTCTCAGCGATTTGATCCCAGCGAGCAGCGTCGCGGGTTCGATTGTCGCAACCATTCAAAGCAAATGTGGCGAGGCAAAGAGCGGTAACAATGAGACGAGTCATAGGGGATGCAATGGCTATAGGACTGGCTGAACGTGAACTTACATGGCATAAAGCAACGAAATAGCAAGTAGACCGGCAGGGACGCGTTCGCGGCCTCGCCCTACCGGCCTCGTCTGTAACCAAATCGTCCTCGATCTCTGGACGGAACGTTTCGGTTAGTGGCAGTTTGCAGACAGAGAAACGGTCTGAAGGGTGTTGCGCCGTCGCAAAGCCATAGCGGATATGCGCAGCGCCCGGGGGTCCCAAGCGGACTTCCAGAGAATCGAGGACGAGGACGAGGACGAGTTCGAGGACGATGAGAGAGGCATCCTGAAATACGCGGCCCTACCAACCTCAGAACTCCAGCCAAACGGTCTTCAAATAGTTGTCTCCGGTAAAATCGGGTGGCATCGAACCGGCGGCCGCTTGAAATGGGCGATCGATCGCTGTCCTTAGGATGCGAAGAAATGCATTCGACGTCATGCCGCGGCAATTTGTGCAACAAAGCAGCCATCCATTTCGCTGCAAACAGGCTGCGGCGTGACTTGCCAAGTCACCGTAATCGTCTTGAACCCTGAAGACCCTCGACTTTCGGTCCCGAGAGAATGTTGGCGGATCGAGCACAACCAAATCAAATTTTCTGCCACGTCGTTGGAAACGCCTCAGCCAGTCGAAGACATCGCCATAAAGAAACTCGTGGTCCTTCAAATCGATTCGATTGAGTTCGTAATTCCGTTTACCCCAGTCCAGGTAATGCCGAGACAGATCAATGTTTACTGTGGCCGCTCCTCCCGTGGCTGCGGCTACCCCGAAAGCACAAGTATAGGAGAATGTATTCAGGAGCGTTCTACCCCGGGCCAGGCTGCGAAGCCTCGCACGGTTGATTCGCTGGTCTAGGAAAAGACCAGGCGAATAACCGGCCTGAAAATCAATCTCGAATTCGAGCCCGGACTCTGACGCGCAAAAGGGTCTGTCGGCCGGTTCTCCAGCCAGATGTTTCGGGGCGTCTTTGTTCGTTTTGACGAGTCGTTTCCAATAGAGCGAGCGGTATCCCAAAGCAGGGTCGAGGGCGGGATCGTTTTCGGTCGAAGTCTGGATGATCCAACGACCGGCAAAATCATCGATGATCACACCGGCTAAATCGTCACCTGACCCGTCAACCAGACGGAGCGCGTTCGTTTGCTCGCCGCGAATCGGGCGCCGCTTTTCCACCGCGGTCACAACCTTTTCAGTCGGAATCATAACCTGCATCGCTCAAAAATCTCTAAGGATTTGTGAGCGATGCAGGCTAAAGAGTTACATTGTACCAGACACGACAACCGCAAGGTGCGGTAAAATGCGCACCACCGAGATTAGTTAGAATCCGATCGGGATATCGAGTGGCTATTTTGTGACGGGTGATTGGTACGTCTTCTGCACGGTACCGCTCTTTAACAGCATCCAGCGCTATTTCGCATGCAGAAGCTTTACGGCTTTCCTCGCGAAATTCGACCTTCTGATGATCCTCGCAAATCAGTTGTACGAGAAGTCTATCAACGGCGTAACGCGCAATCTCCTCATTCTGAGCAAGGTGAACTACGTAAAGCCAATGGGCCATCAAGTAATCGTCACTGCTACTTTTGTCTGCGTCAAACAGTCTTCCGACCGGGTCACGGGATTTGTGTTAGTCGTAGTTCTTACTTCAAACCTGATGTATGCTGGCTGTCTGTCTGATTTACCGCGTAGCGGGTTGGAGGTGCTTTCAGGGCGGATTCGCTTGGCGAACCTACCCAGGGCTGAAGCCCATAAGCGCTAACCTAATCGCGGTTTGTTTCCTTGTCCCGGAGGGACTGCACGAGAGTAGCCCGACTCCGCAAAGCCTACGTCGCGACCGCAGAAGATGGTTGCGCAAACCTCTGGCTATCGGGCGCGCCGTAGTCTGCGAAGGCGGCCTGGCACGAAGTGCCGGGAATACGTAAGAGGAAGGAGCCCGTCCCGGAGGGACGGTGTGATTATGTATTCGCGCGTTGGTGTACAAAGATCGTGTTGGCATGTGCTAAGCTTCGTGATGGAAGTCGACAGCGTCTCCTACCCAATCATCCTGTCCCTCCGGGACGGATCGCTTCTTTTTACGCCATTCCTGGCACTTCGTGCCTGGCTACTCTCATGAGTCCCTCCGGGACAATAAGTCGCCGGGCGATCATCCAGTTAGCCTTTTTTAACTCCGGGCACCAAGCGCAACATGTTCCAAACTTGTAACGTCGAGAACGTGACGAGACGTGAACAACCTAAGGCCAGTCTGTGCGATCTCTCGAAGGCTGCGACAGCCTGGAACCAATTCTGCTTGTGCTCAATAGCGGGACGTTACAGGCTAGGTCCATGAGCGACCTGCGCGAAACTCTGGAGCACGCCCATAGGGAAGACCGGCTCTTAGCAAGCACTCTCGCCAATATCTTGCAATTTCTTTCTGGTGGGAACGATCCGGTTTATAGGGCGGCTATTGGTGAATTGGTAGAAAAGGAAGCTTGGACTGAATTGGACGATCGCTTCTTTAAAACACTGGCATTCGGCACGGGAGGGTTGCGGGGTAGAACGATCGGAAAAGTGGTGACGCGGGCTGAAGCTGGAAGCCAAGCGGACGGCGGGTGTCCTGAATTTCCGTGCGTGGGAACCAACGCGATGAATTTCTATAATGTCAGCCGCGCGACCCAGGGCCTGGTCAATTACATCAAAGAATATCTGAAGAAGCATAGCCCTGAAACCAGACCCAGCCTCGCGATAGCCTATGATACGCGCTTTTTTTCCCGTCAATTCGCCGAACTGACAGCTAAAGTAGCGACTGAAAACGGGTGTGACGTTTACCTGTTCGAATCGGCACGTTCAACTCCCGAGCTCTCTTTTGCGGTTCGCTACACAAATTCAACAGCCGGGATTGTAATTACGGCGAGCCACAACCCGCCCCATGACAACGGTTACAAAGTCTACTTCGCTGACGGAGCGCAGGTCGTCGAGCCGCACGCCGGCGCTATCATGAATCAAGTTAACAAGGTGACCGACGAAGTTTATCCAATGCTCTCGAAATCTCAGCAGGGTAAGCTCATAAACCTCGGTCCGCAGTTTGACGACCTTTACAAAGCCCGTCTTCGCACGCTGGTTCTCCGGCCCGACATGGTTTCGAGCCAAAAAGATTTGAAAATCGTCTTCACGCCTATCCATGGAACTGGCGCGACCATTTCAGTACCGGTGCTGCGGGAATTGGGGTTCCAGGTTTTGACAGTTCCCGAACAAGAGGGACCTGATGGTTCCTTCTCAACGGTCACGTCGCCGAATCCGGAAAACGCGGAGGCTCTGGCCATGGCCATGGCATTGGCGGAGACAGAGAAGGCAGATCTCGTCATTGGCACCGATCCTGATTGTGACCGCATGGGAGTGGCAATCCGAGGTCGGTCCGGAAGGATGGAGCTGCTCACTGGTAACCAGATCGGCTCTCTCCTGGCTTACTACCGGACGAAAACGTTCAAGGCACAAGGTTTGTTGAATGACCAGAATAAGGATCGTGGAGTTATCCTTAAAACTCTTGTGACTACGGATCTCCAGAAAGTCATCGCCAAAACAGAAGGGCTCCATTGCGTTGAAACGCTTACCGGATTCAAATACATCGGTGAGAAACTGGGAAAATACGAAGCCGCATTACCCGAGCAAATTCGCAGAGTGTACCGAGAATTGCCCGAACAGGAGACCCGGTCGGCTCGATTAAAGAACTCCTATTTCTGCGTTTTCGGCGGAGAAGAGAGCTATGGGTACAGCGGGGCCGATTTTGTCCGGGACAAAGACGGCAATGGCGCGGCGATCATGTTCGCAGAAGTGGCTGCCTACGCCAAGTCGAATGGCGTGACGCTGGATCAGTTGCTGGATGAGATCTACCTCGAATATGGTTATTACCTGGAGAAGAGTGGTTCGTTGGCCTTTGAGGGGGCCGAGGGTGCCCAGAAGATTCGGCGGCTGGCTGACTCTTACAACGCCAATCCACCTGCGGAGATCGACGGTTCAAAAGTTGTTACAGTGAAAGATTTTGCTACGGGGAAAGTTCGGGATGCCGAAGGGGATCTGTTACCCAGAGAAAAAATGACAATGTTTGAACTTGCGGATGCGCGACGGATTGCGGTGCGGCCGTCCGGGACTGAACCGAAAATCAAGTTCTACCTATTCGGGACGAAGCCCGGCGTTTCGGCAGAATCGTTAGCTGAGGCAAAGGCAAGTGTGGCCGCTGCGCTGGAGAGCCTATGGGCCTGGTTGCAGGAAGACGCGAAGAAGAGAGTTAGTTAGTGCTCTGCGAGGGTTTTCAATTCATCGTGGTGCTCGTACGTGGAGTTTTGCGTTTTTTTAGCGCCGAAGGCGTGACGTCAAGACAGCCTAGCCCGTAGGGCTAGGATTCAACGATAGAACAATCAGCGCTGAAAGCGCGCCATAATGCGGATTATACTTTGCATATCAAGCCATGGATCGAGGGTCTTTTGCACACCGCTTCTTCTGTCGCGCTTTCAGCGCTAGCCCTTCTTTTTTGCGTTCACCTAGGGCTGCGCGACGGGCCGAAACCGGCCAGTCGCTTGCCCTAGGCTATCTTGATATCGCGCCTTCGGCGCTGACTCCCGAAAGGCGTATCCCTATTGGACGCCTGCGGCTTTGGCACGTCGTTTTACTCTTGCTCATTCTGGTGCTGCCGGTTGCAGCACAAGAAGGCCGGCTACCAAGACTGGACGATAGCGCACAGGTTTCACTCATCACCTACACTCCCGGCGAAGAGCTTTACCAGGCGTTTGGTCATAGCGCGATTAGAATCAAAGACGATCTCCTCAACATGGACCGGCTTTATAATTTCGGAGTGTTCGATTTCGAGACGCCGGATTTCTACCTTAAATTTGTTCACGGCGATCTGTTCTACCAAATCGCCGTGACTCCGGGTGAAGAAGAGATCCGCATGGTCGGAGCGTACGGCCAAGGTGTCAGCGAACTGCTCTTGCGTCTGTCGCAGGATCAAAAACAAAGGCTATTCGAGGCCCTTGAGACCAATCTTCTTCCAGAAAACCGATACTATCACTACGACTTTATCCTGGATAACTGCTCGACTCGTCCGCGAGATGTTCTTGAGCGGATCACGGGATCTCAGATTCTCGAGCGTGGCGCCGGAAATCAAACTTTTCGGCAGATGCTGGATCCATACTTTACCCGCATTCCGTGGATCGGCTTCGGGATTTCCTTGCTCTTGGGTGCAAAGGTCGATCGCCCGGCGAGTCCGAGAGAAGCCTGCTTTTTGCCGGCGGATCTGGAGCGGGCCGTGCAGACAAGTGAAAACGGGGAACAGAGTCTGACCCTTGAAAGGAGGGAACTCTTTCCACCTGAAGCATTGGCTGATTCTTCACCTCTGCTTGGCCCGGTCCGGGTTTTCTCTAGCGTCGGTATCGTCTGGTTTCTTTTCTGGCTGTTTCGCAGAAAGGGACATTCCATATTTCCGACCGCGCTTTGTCTCACGATCTTCGGCCTGACGGGTACGTTTCTCCTGATAGTCTCGTTCTGGACGCGCCTCTGGGTCCTGCACGAGAACTACAATCTGTTATGGCTCATCCCTTCTCACCTGATTGCCGGTCTCTGGATGTTCTTCGCCGCGAAGCGCCAGCCGTTCTTGCTTCGCTGGTATTTGAAATTTGCGTTTATAACGGCGTGCCTTTTTCTGGGCAGCTCTTTCCTGCTGCCACAGAGATTTAGTCCTGCAGTTTATCCGCTGTTAGCTATCCTCGTCTGGCGATGTGCCCTGGAGCTCTTCCCCGGGCGGACCGGCGTTCGATCATGAAACCCCTCCTCATTCATCTATCGACTATCTGCTTGAGTCTCGCCGGGGGCGTCCTTCTCTCCCTGGCATTTCCTCCCTGGAATCAGTACTGGCTCGTCTGGATTGGATTTACGCCTGTTTTGGCTGGGTTGCTCCTATTCCCTCGAAACTGGTTTACTTCAATGATCGGGGGCGCAGTTTTCGGAGGGACATTCGGCGGGTTGGTTTTTTCATGGCTATTAACCGGAGGGCTTACCACCGATTGGCTCTGGAACTTCGGGAGCTTTTTGTTGCTTGGGGCTATCTGGGGCGCCTTCGTGGGACTTGTCGTTCATCTCCCCGCCGGGAATGGTCGTCGGCAGGTCACCCCGATAATGCCAGGATATGGATTCAACGCGGCCGCTTGGAACAAGTCTATCTCTCATTTGCAGGCGGCCCTGGTCACGGCGGCGGCTTGGACAGTCCTCGAGTGGGCCAGAGGAGTGCTTCTCCCAGGTTGGAACGCCGTTGGTACAGCCTTGCAGGCCAATCTTCCACTGTTCCAACTTGCTACTGTTACCGGTGTCAGCGGACTCTCTTTCATTGTGGTATTTGCAAATCTTATTGCACTGACTACGGTTCGCCGGATCATTCTCGAGCCCGGCCGGATGACTTGGGCGTCTCGATTCGATGTGACGATAACTCTCGCGGTAATCTTCCTAGCGGCTCTCGGCGGTTTCTGGTGGCTACAGCGCCAAGAAGCGGGTGACCGGCAAAATATTGCAATAGTCTATCCTGATACGACCGATTTCGGTCGCCTGCTGGAGCTCAGCGAGGAGCAAAAAGAGAAGGGAATCGATTTGTTCGTTTGGCGATGTGTTCGATTCGGTCAGGGTGATTACACAAAACTAGGCGACACATCGATTGGAAAAGCGGCCGGTCTGGTGGCCGGGACTACCTCGGGAGAAAACGGGCTTTTGAGCGGTGCCTCGATCATTATTCCTGGTGCGATAAAAAATCTTTTCCTGATGCCGAGGCAACGCGACCATTTTCAGCTGGGAACGAGCGGCAGGACGGTGAATCCCTTTGCATTCAAGGACGCGAGTTGGGTCATACTGGTTAACTGGGAAGCAGGAGACCCTCTCCTGGTGAGGGGAGCACTAAACAAACAGATTCAGGTGATCGTTGCCCTTGTTGACCCACTTCCGGGTGGTCCGGGATCAACCGAACAGCTGTTTTCGAACCTGCGGTTATGGTCAGTCTCTCTAGGGCGGCCCGTAATTTTTGCCAGCACCAAAAATTTTGCGGCGATCGTGACCCGGTCCGGGAAATTGATCAGCAACGCGCGCCTGACACCGGCCGCGGAGGTTTTGACTGGCAGTATTCAAGTACCGGCGCCGTTCGATTCCACGCTGTACGGACGTTACGGCGACTGGTTTGCCGTTGCCTGCGGCGCGATAGCAATCGTGACCGCCATCTCCGAAAGACTCCGGCGCTTCCATGAAAAGTCTGGTCGTCTCTCTGCATGACGTTTCGCCTCTGACGCAGACTCTATGCGAGAACATCCTGGCGCAACTGCAGGAGTTAGGCATCCAGCAGACTTCTCTGCTGGTGATCCCGAATCATCACCGGCGCGCACCCATCACCGACAATGCTTCGTTTCGAAGCTGGTTGGTGCGAAAGGTTGAAGCAGGCCATGAGCCGGTTCTCCATGGCTATTTCCATCAGAGACAAAGGCAGAAAACTGATTCCCTACTTTCGAGACTGACGACAGAGACTTACACCGCTGGCGAAGGGGAATTCTTTGATCTTTCGACCGATGAAGCCTCTTCCAGGTTGCGGAGAGGTTTAGAAGATCTCGCGTTTTTGCCGCGGAATGTAATTGGCTTTGTCGCGCCCGCCTGGTTGTTGGGCGCCGCAGCCGAGATGGCGGTCCGCGAGCTAGGCTTCTGGTATACAACTCGATTGAGCAGGTTCCAGAGTTACCGGAGCGCTGGTGATGTGAGATCTCGATCGCTGGTCTGGAGCACTCGGGCAGAGTGGCGTGCCTGGACGAGCCTCGCCTGGAACCGGTGTCTGGCGATCGCGACCGCTCGGACGCGCCTGATCCGGATCGGGATTCACCCTTCCGACGTCGGGCACGCTGCGGTCTGGCGCCAGGTCAAACAACTGGTGGCTGCAGCGATGCCGGGGCGGGACTGCGTCTCGTATGAGAAGTTCCTTGAGATTTCGAGACGGTAGGGCGAGGCTCCCGACTCCGCCCCTGTCACCCCTTGCTACGTCGGACTCGCAGGGGCGCCATAGTTCCGCGTCCGCGGAACGACGGCGGCCGCCCGAGCCGTGGCGCGTGACGACGAATCGGTCACGAAGCCGGCGTATCAGCCGATCGCGCGCCACCGCGCGACCCTTTTCGAACGAAAAATTGACTTGTCCCCATTGGACCTATGGGACCTATTGGACCTATGGGACCCGCTTCTGCGCGAACCGGAGACGGTGCACTAGCTTCGGGTCGGACAGAATCGACTTCATTCAGTCGACGGGAAGTGCAGATCTGGAGGGTTTGGCTAAGTACAACCGATTCCGCACTCGGATATTATCGGGCGGCCCTTTGCCTTGATGAGCTAAATCGCGCCGAGCGATTCAGGTTCGAAAATCTGAAACGCTCCTATATTGTGAGCCGAGGTGGGCTCCGCGTCTTGCTTAGTCACTATCTCGGATGCAACCCCAGGGAGATAGAGTTTGTTTGCGGACAGAATGGGAAACCCGCCCTTCGCGGAATGTCGCCTGTTCGGTTCAACGTGTCGCATTCAGGCGATCTGGCCCTCTATGCATTTACACTCGATTGCGAGCTCGGCGTAGACGTAGAAAGGCTTCGAGAGCTTGACGACCTGGAATCGATCGCGTCGCGCTTCTTCTGCGCTGCCGAAGCATCAGAGTTGCTTTCGCTCAGGCCGGAGGACCGTAGGAGTGCGTTCTTTCGCTGCTGGACTCGCAAAGAGGCCTATGTCAAAGCCGTAGGTGACGGTTTATCAATACCCTTGGATCGCTTTCAGGTGACGCTCCTTCCTGAAGATCCATGCCGATTTGTCCACGTCGCCGGCGATAGCCGAGCCGCACTTGCATGGACGCTTCATGATCTCGAGTTAGCGCCTGAATATATTGGCGCCCTGGCGTACCAGGATAGCCCGCGTCCTACCACAATTCATCCGGCGGTAAGAGCGGAACAATTGCTGGCGATAGTCGGGAGCGCATAGTCGTCCTTATGGCTAGGACGCGACGAAGCGCGTCCCGACCGAACGATCCGGTAGGGCCAAGTTTCACCTTGGCCTTGGGGCGGCAACGGAGTGCCACAAAGCGTCTCCTTTTCTGGTAAAGGAATTTGGCTTAAGCTCAATGGCGCTTACCAGATGGCCGCCAAAGTCGATCTCCATATCCACTCGAAATTCAGCGATCGATCCGCAGAATGGATTTTTCGTCGCTTCGAATTTCCAGATAGCTATTCCGATCCGAGGAAGTTGTATCAGAGGCTTAAAGAGAAAGGGATGACGTACGTCACCTTTACCGATCACAACCGAATCGACGGGTGCCTCCGAATCTCTGAGTTTCCGGATGCTTTCATCAGCGAAGAGGTTACGGCCCAGTTTCCAGAGGATCACGTCAACATCCACTTACTGATCTGGAACCTGACCGAATCGCAACACGCCGAGATCCAAGAGGTTAGAAGAAATATTTTTGAGCTCCGGGAGTATCTAGCGGCTGCAGGAATCAGTCACGCGGTTGCGCATCCGCTCTACGACATGAGCCGGCAATTGACGTCCGATCATGTTCAGAAGCTGATCCTGCTCTTCAAGCATTTCGAAGGTATCAATGGGCTGAGAGACTCACTGCTAAGCGACACCGCACGCTTCATTCTGAGGTCACTTACGCCCGAAATCATTCAACGATTTGTGGATCGCCAGGGTCTTGAGCCAACCCATCCGGAGCCATGGCGGAAAATCCTGATCGCCGGATCCGACGACCATGCAGGCATTTTTCCGGCGTCCGCCTACACGGAAGCTCCGGACTGCATTTCGGTGAGCGAATTCTTTCAATTTATCGGAAAGGGGGACTGTGTCCCTCGGGGCCAGGGCGGAACGCCGTTGGTGATTTCCCACGGCTTATACAACACGGCGTATCAATTTGCTAAAGACAAGTTTTCTGCCGCGGTGAGCCCGAATCTGGAATTTTTGGAACTCGTCTTCTCGCGATTCATGGAGGGCAAAAACCCTACCAAATTTAGTCTGGGCGAGAAGATTGCTCTGGTTTCAAGTGGAATACTGTCGGGAAAAATATTCGAACTCGCTAAGCCGGCAAACCTTTCGATCTGGCCAGAACTGGCCAACTATTTTGGTAGTGCGGAAGTGCAGACCCAGATTGCGATGGAAACCGAAGGCGTGAAAGAGCCGGAACGCCGCGCATTCCTGATGGTGGCACTCGTGTTCAACCAGTTGGCATTTCGTTTCTTCCAAAAATTTGTTCAACAAATCAGTGCGGGCGGTGTGGTCGAAGCTGTTCAGGCGTTGAGTGCCCTGGTGCCGATGGGGTTCCTGCTTGGTCCCTATTTCTATGGGTTTCATAGCCAGGCGCCGTTCCGTAAACGATTGACCGATATCTGTGAAGCAACGGTCAATTTTGTACCGGACGTCCTGCAGAATATAAAACGCGCCTGGTTCACCGACACGCTCGAAGACGTGAACGGGGTGGTCACGACCATTCGAAAGATGGCTGCCGCCGCCTACGAGACCGGTGCGGACCTAATCGTGGTTACGTCGCGGCAGCAGATCACCATTCCTGATATTCCGATCAAGAATTTCACGCCGATCGGCGAATTTGAGTTGCCGGAATACGAGCTGCAGAAGCTTAGTTTTCCGCCCGTGCTGCACATGCTTGAGTACATTCAGCGGGAACGCTTTACTGAACTGATTATCAGCACCCCGGGACCGGTTGGCCTGACCGCCTTGCTAGCCGCCAAGATGCTCGATCTCAAGACCGTGGGCATATACCACACGGACTTTCCCCAGTACGTGCGCATCCTAACGCAGGATAACTATATGGAATCGCTGGCCTGGAGTTTCATGCACTGGTTCTACTCCCAGCTTGACCTTGTTTACGTCAACTCCGAGGAATATCGCCGGCGCTGGATCGAACGCGGCATAGCCCCGGAAAAATTGAGGATTCTACCGCGCGGGATAGATACCGCGTTGTTTACGCCCGCCAACCGTAACAGCGATTTTTGGGAGAAGTATGGTAAGAAACCGGGAGAACTCGGATTGCTTTATGTCGGACGTGTGTCAAAAGAGAAGAACATCGACGTAGCGGTCGCGGCTTTTCGGAAACTCTGCGGGGAAGGATTCCCCGTTCGCCTCTTAATTGTCGGGGATGGACCCTATCTACGAGAACTTCGTCAAACAGTGCCGGAAGCCTGTTTCACGGGTTACCTTCGTTCGGCGGAATTAGCCACGGCCTACGCCTCAAGCGACATTTTCGTTTTCCCGAGCACAACAGACACCTTTGGGAATGTCGTATTGGAGGCCAAGGCGGCCGGGCTACCCTGTGTTGTGTCGAATCGAGGTGGCCCCTGTGAGCTCGTCGAAGATGGGGTCGATGGATTTGTGACACGAGCCCTCGATGTGGGGGATTTTGCCCGGGTGCTGCGGCTACTCTGCGAGGACACGGATCTGAGGACAAAAATGGGTCAGGAAGCCAAAAATCGGGTCCGGGAACGGACCTGGAGTAACGCATTTCGACAGTTTTGGAATGAGACGCTTTGAAAATCTCGTTGAATTTTCTTTGTGCTCCGCTACTTTTCCAACCTTCTATGGCAAAGAAGTCTTGGATTGAAAGGAATAAACGGAAGCAGAAAACGGTGGAAAAGTATGCCGCTATTCGCGCCGCATTGAAGGCAAACCGCGACTACGAAGGCCTTGCCCAGCTTCCGCGAGATGCCAGTCCGACTCGGCTAATAAATCGCTGTCAGCAAAGCGGCCGCCGGCGAGGGTTCATCCGTCGTTTTCGTTTGTCCCGGATTGCATTTCGTGAGCTCGCTTCCCAAGGAATGATCCCCGGGGTTACAAAATCGAGTTGGTAGCGCTTCCGAATTCCAAAGCGGAATTTGATCGCCTCATTCGCCCGGGAGAATTAACGACGGGCTACCCCTATTGTGGGGTCGACCATCCGCAGGTTGATGGTGCCTTTGAAAAACCTGCGCATCGTCGGCAGAAGCGATCGAATCAATGAGCATAGAAATTCCCTTCTCGCTTGCCGTCTCAACGGCTTCCGGGGTTGAGACAGAGTTTGCCTCGCCGGGATCGGTCCTGTTCAATCTGCTGGTCATCCTATTACTGGTTTTTCTGAACGGATTCTTTGTTGCTTCTGAGTTTGCTCTGGTCACGGTGCGATCCAGCCAGCTGGACGCTCTTCAAGACGAAAGCAAAAAAATTGCCTTGGCGCGTCACGTTACGTCACATCTCGATGCCTACCTTTCGGCCACGCAGCTTGGCATTACGCTCTCGAGTCTGGCGCTCGGTTGGATCGGCGAACCCTACGTGGCCAGGCTGATTCAGCCTCTGCTGTTACACGTTGGAATTAGCTCCAACGCCATCATTCATGGGGTCTCGTTCGCGATCGGGTTCGGCATTATCACCTATCTTCACATTGTTCTGGGCGAGGTCACGCCGAAGTGGCTGGCGATCCGTCAGGCTTTGGTCACAAGTCTCTGGGTCAGCCCTCCGCTTCACCTCTTTTATATCGTCTTCCGGCCTGCCATCTGGTTCCTGCAAGCGTCGGCTACCTGGATCATGAAATCCATTCTCCGGATGGAACCCCTCGCCGAGACCGAGCTTGTCCATACCGAAGAAGAACTTCGGGTCATCCTGACCGAAAACGAGAGTCCGGCGGATGGGACAGACCATGCCAATGAGCTTTTGATCAACGCGCTGGATTTCCGGCGTCGGGTTGTCCGGGATATCATGACTCCGCGCGGCGACGTCATCTACCTGGATATCCAGGATTCGTTTGAGGCTAATATCCAAGTGGCTATTGAATCGGGTCACACGCGTTTCCCTCTGGTTCAGGGCCACCTTGATAACACGATCGGTCTGATTCACATCAAGGATCTCATGCGCGAAATGAAGAAGCAGAAGCCCGATCTGTTGGTGATTAAACGGGAACTGATGCCGGTACCGGAATTCATGCCGTTGCAGAAACTTCTGCGGCAATTCTTGGCGAAGCGGAGCCATTTTGCGGTCGTTGTGGATGAGTACGGAGGTGCGGTCGGCATTGTGACTCTTGATAACGTTGTCGGAGAACTCGTCGGGGAAATTAAAGACGAATTCGACCTGGAGCAGGCGAAGGACTTCGTGCGTCTAAACGAGGACGAATTTCTCGTTCAGGGGCAATTGAATCTTTACGAGTTGCAGGAACTTGCCGACCTGCACCTGGAGAACGCGGAAGTCAGTACGATTGGCGGTTACGTCATTCAATTGTTAGGCCATCTGCCAAAACAGGGAGAACAGGTTCAGATTGAAGGTTATCTCGTGACCATTGCGCAGACGGATGGGCGACGAATTCTTCAGCTCCATTTCAAAAAGCATGTTGTGGAGCCAGCCGAAGAGCACGAACAGGCTGCGAGACCAGACGAATCACAATAGCTTCGAGATAAATTCGTCTTTATCAAAATATTGAAGATCGCCGGGTTTTTCGCCTGTCCCGACAAATCGGGGCGGGATAGCGAGCTCATCCTGGATCGCAATGACGATGCCGCCTTTACCTGAACCATCAAGCTTTGTAACAACCAAACCGGTCAGGCCCACGGCTTGTTTGAATTCTTTCGCCTGGACCACCGCATTACTTCCGGTGGTGGCATCCACAACCAACAGGCACTCGTGGGGCGACTGTTCGTCGTGCTTTTGCAGCGTCCTGACTACCTTGCCCAATTCCTGCATCAAATTGTGTTTCGTATGAAGGCGGCCGGCCGTGTCGCAGATTAAGAACTCGATATTTCGCTTATTTGCAGCGGAATAGGCATCGTAACAGAGGGCGGCCGGATCGGCACCGTACTCGCCGGTAATGACGTCGACTTGAAGACGGTCTGCCCAGATCTTCAACTGTTCGATCGCTGCAGCACGGAAGGTGTCGGCGGCAGCCAGCATCACGGTGTGTCGGTCCTGTTTAAGCAGATAGGCCAGTTTCGCCGTAGAAGTGGTTTTCCCGGTACCGTTGACCCCGACCATCAGGATCACCTTCGGCTTGCTAGGCAGCGGCCGGAGTCTCGGATTAGCGATTGGAAGAATCTGTTCGATGTGGGATCGAGTAACATCGACCACGTCCTTCGCGGTGATCTTCGTTTGGCGTTGTTGCAGATCCTCAACGATTCGAAGCGTCATGGGTACGCCAATATCGGACCGGATTAAGGTTTCCTCGAGCTCGTCCCAGTCGACAGGCTTGTCGCTGAACCGGTTGATCAGGCTTTTAAAAAATTCGAATGCCATGCGTTCAATTCTGAGCGGTTCGGAGCGGACGATTCAGGTCGAGTTTCACTCGATCCAGGACGCCGTTCACAAATTTGCCGGATTCCTCCGTTCCAAATTTCTTGGCGATGTCTATTGCTTCGTTAATCGCCACGATGGGCGGTACATCATCAGCATACAGCATCTCGTAGATCGCCATTCGAAGGATGTTGCGATCTACTGCAGAAATCCGTTTCAGTTCGTAGTTGGCCGTATATCTAGTGATCTTCTCATCGATCGTAGCCTGGTGAGAAATCACGCCGTTGAGCAGCTTCGTGGCAAACGTGCGGACACCGGCGACCGCCGCGCGAAACTCCCAGAACAGATCTAGTTCACTCACGCTGAGCGGTTGTTGGACATTCAAGTCCCAATGAAACAGAAGCTGTAGCGCAACCTCTCGTCCTTCGCGGCGTTTACCCACGCAACCTAACCTCCTTTCTGAATTTGGCGGAGAGTACGAACAATGCGGACAGCGGCGCGGGCGGCCTCGGTTCCCCGATTTATCCCCGGTGACAAACAGCGGGCTTTGGCCTGGTCTTCATTTTTGACGACGATAACCTCGTGTAGCACCGGCACAGATGCGTCTAAGCTGATGCTCGACAGCGCTTGGGTGACCGCGGTGGCGATTAAAGATGCGTGCAGTGTCTCCCCATCAAAAATCAGCCCAAATGCGAGAATTGCGTCCAGCTTTTGACTCCGGGCAAGTGCCTGAACGGCTATCGGGATTTCAAATGAGCCCGGTACCCGTACGACAGAGAGTTTGACCTGCGGGGCAATGGTCCCCAATTCATCCGTGGCAAAGCGCACCAGGCCGTCCACGTACGCCCGATTGTATTCGCTGGCGACAATCGCGAAGTGGGCCGGCTCGCTCAGCGCTTCTGGCCGTGTCGGAAATTCTGTCGACATGAGTGCCGGACGATACTCCGGAAGCCGGGCCCTGCAAGGCCTGGGAACAGTTTTGAGTGTTGAGTTTTGAGTTTGGGGTTTTTGGGGCCGCTTGACGCCCGCACCCGCGCCACCCAAAACGCAAAACTCAAAACCCAAAACTCAAAACTCAAAAGCGGCCGTCGTCGTCAGAGCAAGTGCCCCATTTTCGCCCGCTTAGTCTGGAGGTACCTTGCGTTGTGGGGATTAGCTAAGGCCCTAATGGGGAGTTGCTCGACAATATTGAGACCGTATCCTTCGAGACCTACGACCTTTTTCGGATTATTCGTAAGGAGCCGGATGTGGCGCACTCCGAGGTCGAACAATATTTGGGCGCCGATGCCGTATTCACGGAGGTCCATCGGATAGCCCAGCTTTTCGTTCGCTTCTACCGTGTCGAGGCCCTGTTCCTGAAGTTTATAGGCCTGAAGTTTTGCGGCCAGGCCAATTCCTCGTCCCTCCTGACGCATATAGACTACTACACCCGCACCGGCCTCATCGATCTGTTGCAGTGCGGCGTGCAATTGATCGCCACAATCGCATCGTCTGGAACCGAATACATCTCCGGTCAAGCATTCACTGTGGACGCGCACCAGGGTTGGTTGGTCACTGGAAATGACGCCCTTGACGAGCGCCAGGTGATGCACGTCGTCAATGACCGAACGGTAAAGATGCAGCTGGAAGTCGCCGTAATCTGTTGGCAAAGAGACAATCTCTTGTCGCTCGATCAGAACTTCTCTGGCCCGCCGGTATGCAATCAGATTCTCGATCGAGCAGATCTTTAAGCCATGTTTCTGCTTGAACTGAATTAAGTCTGGCAACCGCGCCATGGACCCGTCCTCGTTGACGACCTCGGCCAGGACTCCGGCCGGACGTAATCCAGCCAGTCTTGCGAGGTCCACAGCCGCTTCTGTATGCCCAGCCCTTCGCAGCACGCCGCCGTCTCGGTACCGGAGAGGAAAGACGTGGCCCGGCCGGACCATGTCCTGTGCGGCTGTGCCGGGGCCCGCTAACAGGCGAATCGTGCGCGATCGATCTGCGGCCGATATTCCGGTCGAGACGCCTTCTCTCGCGTCAACCGAAACGGTATAGGCAGTCCGCATTGATTCCGTATTTCGCACCGTCATTAAGGGCAACTCCAGCCGGTCCAAATCTTTGCCTTCCATCGGAACACAGATAACCCCGGAGGTGTAGCGAATCATGAAGTTGATCAATTCCGGTGTAGCCTTCTCGGCTGCCAAAATCAGATCTCCCTCATTCTCTCGATTCGCGTCGTCAGTGACAATGACCAGGCGACCCTCTCGGAGTTCGTCGAGAACCTCTTCAATTGAATCAAAGCCAATGTTCATGCGGTCACTTCATTTTCTTAGAATTTTGTTCCCCGTCAAACGGCGAGGCGCACGGTAGCATCAGGGATCCTGATTCGCTTTGGAGAGATTTTGCGGGTCGAGGAAATCGGGTAAGCCGTTTTGCGTCTGGCGTCTGGTTGCTGGAGGGCTACGCTCCGTCGTAGCAGCTACCGCGGAACAGCTCCGCTTCACGCAATGATTGGGGCGTTGCTTGCAACGCCTTTGGCCGACAGGCCGAAAGGCGCTCGACCAAGCATCAAAGACAAACCCGCGAAGGAGCTGCAAGCAGCTCCCTCCAGGTCCATTCTTTGGCCGGACTTTCTCGCTATTCCCGCCGGTTCCGCGGTGGCTGCTACGACGGAGCCCTCCAGCGCCAGCCAGCGGGTAATGGCAATTCCGCAACATCCCTCCGGGCGGCTTTGGACGGCGACGTCGAGTCCCGCGGGACTCAGCGTCCCTACCAAAGATCAACGCCTGCGCTATTTGACGGAGCGCAAAATTGTAAGTACCAAAGAGGTCCAATGATGTTCCGATCAGTCTATCTAGCCGGCCACAAGGGGCTGGTGGGAAGCGCGCTGCTGCGTAACTTGCAGAAGAATGGGTATCGAAACATTCTAGTTCGGACCCGTCAGGAATTGGATCTCCGGCAATCCGACGACGTCCACAATTTTTTTTCACAGGCCAGGCCCGAAGCCGTGGTGGTCGCGGCGGCAAAAGTCGGCGGAATAAAGGCCAACAGCGAATACCCGGTCGATTTCTTGTTAGAGAATCTTCAGATCCAGAATAACTTGATCGCGGCGAGCTTCGAGTCAGGTGTCAAAAAGCTGTTGTTCCTGGGAAGTTCATGCGTTTATCCGAAACTGGCGCCGCAACCGATTCGCGAGGAATCTCTCTTAGCGGGTCCCCTCGAATCCACAAATGAGCCGTACGCGATCGCCAAGATCGCCGGCATCAAACTCTGTCAAGCCTACGCGAAGCAGTACGGAAGGAATTTCGTTTGTGCTATGCCAACCAATATTTATGGCCCCGGAGACAATTTCGACCTGGATAAATCGCACGTTCTGGCCGCGTTGATCCGGAAAGTCCATGAAGCAAAGTCGAGCAACCGTCACGTGGTGGCGATTTGGGGCACCGGGACGCCGCGGAGAGAATTTTTGCACGCTGACGATCTAGCCGACGCGCTCCGATTTCTTTTGGAAAACTATGATTCACCTGAAATCATCAACGTGGGTTGCGGTGAGGATCTGACGATTCGTGAACTTGTGGAGATTGTCGCAAAGGTCATTGGTTTTGAAATCGAACTGGAGTTCGACACGACCAAACCAGACGGGACTCCCCAAAAGCTTTTGGATACCAGTCGGCTGCTGGCGCTGGGCTGGAAGCCTCGAATTTCTTTGCATGATGGTATCCGGCAGACATATCAGTGGCTCCTCGAAAGCAGCGCCCAGCTGAGAGGATGGGGTAATTGAAGCAACCTGACGTCCCGGAGGCGACATACCGTGAGTTCTGATTCCAACGCGTTGAAGATAGCAATTTCCAGTCACAGCGGGTGCGGGAATACGACGGCCACAAATAATGTGGGAAGAACCTTGGGGTTGGAAGTTGTTAACTACACATTTCGTGATCTTGCCCAGGATCTCGGCATTTCTTTCGAGGAAATTCAACGAGAGGCGGCGAAAAGCCGAATCTACGACTTCCTGACCGATTTGAAGTTAATGCGTGCCTCTTTGCGACCACGCGTTGTTGTAGGATCCAGATTGGCTGGTTGGCTCATCGACGCTGATTTGCGAGTGTGGCTACATGCGCCGCTGGAAGCTCGAGCCAAAAGGATCTTTCAGCGAGAGGCCGATATACATGCCAGCTACGAATCTGTTCTTTATCGGACCTTGCAGCGCGATGAGCAGAACAGGAAACGCTACCTTGAGGTCTACGGCATCGACATCAATGACCGGAGCGATTTCGATATTATCATCAACACCGAGAGACTGACGGCCGAACAAGTCTCCAGTCTCATTGTTGCCGCCGCCCGTTGGGCCAGCCAGAATCGATTGGATCGAAAGAACCTCCACCTGCAACGGATTCGCAAAATCATCTCTGATCAGTTAGGAATCGATCCTCGGGCATTGACAGATAACTCCATCGAGCTCGACCCAAAGCGGATCTATTGTAAGGTGGCCGGGGCGTCTCGCCCGTGAGCTCGGTTGTCCTGTAGGCGAAGCGTCCCGCTTTGCTTCTTCATGCAAAGCGGGACGCTTCGTCTACATCACGCCAGCTCCGCAGACTCGATAATGGACGCCCCCGCTTTACGCATCTCCGCAACGGCTGTGGCTGAATCGTCCGGCTTCAAATTGACTCCGCGGCATGCGTCCGCAATCACGGACGTGCGGATGCCTAGGCTGGTACTGTCGAGCACGGAAAACTTGACACAATAATCCGTTGCCAGGCCGCAGATAAATAGTTCGTTGATCTTCCGTTCGCGTAGATAGTCGCTTAGCCCGGTAGAACGTTTTCGGGCGTTGTCAAAAAAGCTGCTGTAACTGTCGATCGCGGGATCTACTCCTTTCCTGAATACTTTGGCAAAGCGGTCCGTGCGCAATTGGGTAGAGAAATCGGCGCCTGGTGATTCTTGAACGCAATGAATCGGCCACAAAATCTGCATGGTTCCGTTCAAGTCAATAACTTCGCCAGGGTGACGATTTGGATGGTTGGCGGCGAAGCTCCCATGATTAGCCGGATGCCAATCCTGGGTAGCCAGGATGAGATCGAAATGTTCCACTAACCGGTTTACGATTGGGATTACCTTGTCCCCATCGGGCACCGCCAAGGCCCCGCCAGGCAGGAAGTCGTTTTGTATGTCGACTACGAGGAGGACGTTCATAGTGACAATTAAACCCAAATCCCGAAATTAGAAATCGTGCTCGTGCTTGTAGTCCTTGGTCCTCGATCTTGAACATTTGATTTCGCGGGCGCTCAGGCTCTCCGGCTCGGTAGGGCGAGGCTCCCGACTCCGCCCCTGTTAGCGACGTCCGAAATTCGAGCACGTAGGACGACGGTACGGCTCCTGGGCGTTGCAGGCAACGCCCTCCAGCCAAAACAGGTCGCTGACCTATTCCACCTCTCCCGCTGCACTCCGGGCGCACTGCATTAACCGCGCTTTCGATTCATGAAGCCCGAGTTCCAAACCGACCGGATAGATATGCGGATTAAGGAGGCGCTTAACGCCGCTGGAAAACCGACCTAACTCCGTCTGTGCCAGGGTGCGGCTCTCGGAGATCGAGGGGCGTTCGTAGACCAGGTTACCCTGCCGAAAAATTGGGACCAGCAGGTCGCGACACTTCGCGTTCGTTGCGATCCTTCTCCGCATCGTCACATCCGCGATATCCACGATGACGCGACCTTTCGAGATTCCCGACAAGTCGTCGTAAATCATGTCCGCCAGGTACTCGTTTCGATGTTCGAATCGCCGAACTTGCAGTGAACCGGGATTCGACACTTTGACGGCCTGCTCCGACAGTTTCACCTTTCTTTGCCAAGCGCCGCCCTTGACGCGCGTCGCGCTGAGCTTATAGACGCCTCCGAGAGCTGGTTGATCGAACGCCGTGACCAGCTTCGTCCCCACACCCCACAAATCGATTAACGCACCTTGCTCCTTCAGGCTGCTGATCACGTGTTCGTCCAGGTCATTGCTCGCAAGGATTTTTGTCGATTGAAAGCCGGCCTGATCCAGGATGTCGCGCGCCTGGATGCTCAGATAGGCCAGATCGCCCGAATCCAACCGGATTCCGATCAGTTCCTTGCCCATCGACTTCAGCTGGCGGCCAACCTCTACGGCCTGGTGAACGCCTCCGATAGTGTCGTAGGTGTCCACGAGAAAAATACAATTGCCTGGCATGGCTTCGGCATAGGCTTGAAAAGCTTCCAGTTCCGTTCGAAACGACATGATCCAGCTGTGTGCATGCGTTCCGCGTACCGGAATTCCAAAGACCTTCCCGGCAAGCACGTTCGAGGTCGCTACGCAGCCGCCTATATACGCGGCACGGCTCGCCGCGACAGCGCCATCAGGTCCATGCGCCCGTCGCAGCCCGAACTCAATCACGGGCTGTCCGCGGGCTGCCAGGCAGATCCGCGCCGATTTTGTCGCGATCAATGTCTGAAAGTTGAGAATATTCAGGAGGGCGGTCTCGAATAATTGACATTGAAGAAGTGAGCCGTGAACGCGGAGGAGAGGCTCGTGCGGGAATACCACGTTGCCCTCAGGAATCGCATCAACGTTACAAGCAAATCTCAGCGCGTGGAGATAGTCTAGAAACGCGTTCCCGAACAAGGGTTCGCCGTCCGATCCGCGGAGTTCGGCTAAATAGGTAAGATCATCCGGATAAAACTCAAAGTTCAGGAGGTAATCGATAGCGTCATCCAGACCGCATGTGATCGTATAACCGCCGTTGAACGGCTGCTGGCGAAAAAACAGGTGGAATACCGCTTCATGATCCAGCATTTGCTCTTTCCAGTAGCCATAAGCCATCGTCAGCTCGTACAAATCTGTCAGAAGTGCTGGCGGAACCCTGGCTTTCTGCGTCATAAAAAGCGTCAAGGTGGTCAAGGGTATGCTAGCCCTTTTTCATTAGGCCGCGTGCCGACGGCCGCGCAGGAGCGCATCCTTACCTAGTGCACCATTATATTCGAGACGGTGCACTACAACTCCGAACTAATTCCCAACTCGAACCCATTTGATAAACTCTGTAGGACCGCCCTTTAGGTAGCCTAATTGGCGTCTTACTTCCTTGCCGGAGGGATCCAAGAGCACGTAGGTGGGGAACCCCTCGATGGTATATTTCTGTTGGAGCTTCTGGTTCTGTTCGGCCTCAGCCGGAGGAAGTTGCTTTCTTCTGGGAAAGTCAAGCTTTACCAGGATCAGGTTGCTTGCAGCGAACTTCTTAAAATCCGGCTGGCTGAGAACATCCTTGTCCATTTGGATGCAGGGCTGGCACCAATCCGACCCAGCAAACTCCAGAAGCACGCGTTTGTTCTCTTGGGCCGCTTCCGCCAAAGCTTGCTTGTAATCGGTTTGCCAGATTTCAGGAGCTTCGGCAGCTAGGGCTGGTCCGACTCCCAGCGGTGCTACAATCAGCACCCCCAAAACTGCTGCTATAACTGGTCTGAACCTCCGCCGCTGTGGTTTCGTTTTTAAATGCATTGAAGTTGGGTGCGAATTTCGGTCTACCCGAGGAAAAAATCCACCTCTTCGTCGTACACGTTAAAAGGATCGGGCATAGGCAAGTAATCCTGGCTCTCGAGAGCAACCGAGTCCCAGTTAATGATATAAGGAAGATTCTTCTTCTGGAATTGTGCTACGGCACGGGAGCGCCCCTTGGCCCGGGTGTTTTGAGGCGGAGTCCGCATCGCTTCCTCGCGCCGAACAGCCGAATTGAATTCGCCGATAGCCTTCGCCGGTTTCAACGCGAAAAACAGACCCTTGCTCGGATTGATATTGTGGTATTCGAGATCGAGACTTTGCAACCAGGGATCCTGCCAGGTCAGACCTTCGTCCTGCATGAACAAATTCAACAGCCACCTTTTCGAGATCCAATCGACGCCGCCGATCAGGAGCTCAGGTTTGTTCCGGATGGCGTCTAGCGTAAAACTCCAACTCTCGAGAATCCAGTCGGTTTCCTCGTCCTGACCGGCGAGATGGTGATGCGCGCATTCGAGGAATTGGTACTGGATCTCCAGAGCGTCTCGCCGGGTGCCGTCATCCATTTCGACAAGCCATTTGCCATCCGGATCACGGGAAATTTCTCTCGTTGCCAATACCGCGTCGCGCAGCGCGATGTGCGTTGGAAGCAAGTTCTCCTCAAGCAATGTAAGGACACAAACGGTCGTCCCGACTTTCAGCGCGGTGGCGAAAGGGCTCATATTGGAGTCGCCGATCAAGAGATGGAGCCGCCGATACTTCCGATAGTCGGCCAGGGGCTCGTCACGGGCGTTGATGATTGCGCGATTGAACTGCACCCATTGGTAAATGTCGTTCACGATATGGTCAGCCCGTTGGCTGATCTGAAAGTTAACGTGACCCGGCCGGTCTGGTAATTCGAAATCAAAGGCTAATGGGTTCGCTTGTCCAACGCGGCCGGCCCCGGCAAAAATTTGTCGGGTAGCCAGGAAAGCGAGCAGAGAGGCCAGGACCTCCGGCGTGAACTGCGCTTCCCTGCGCATGAGATAATTCTCGTGACAGCCAAACGTTGCGCCCGTGTGATGGTCAACGTTGTTCTTCAGGAAAGCGACTTGATCCTCGACGCCCATTTCAGTAAGCGCCCGGTTCAGCATCAGATCGCCCGCAATATCAAATGACACCAGATCTCTCAGGTTAATGCATTCCGGAGATGAATACTCCAGATGCCCCATATCAAGGTAGAGTCGACCGCCGTTCAAAAGAAAACCGCCGTTGCCCGGCGGTTCTTCGTAGTCCCGATAGTGCAAATCTATCGCTCCGACGTGACATTTCCTGAACAAATAATTTTTGACCTTTAACGGCCAGGCGTCCGCCTGGCTTTGAGCCTGATCTTCGGAGATCAAACATCCATACTCTGTCTCGAGACCGACGATTCGGTTCATCGGTTCGCAGCTTCGGATGAAAATCGTGCCCAGGCAACCTAGAAGTCGTTCCGTGGTACGCGCTTCGTCGCATACTGGCTGCCCAGGCCAAGGTGAAACTTGGCCCTACCGTTTGTTGGCCGGGCGTTCGGTAGGGACGCGCTTCGTCGCGTTCCCTACCGGCTTTATTGCTGTTGGCCGGGCGAAGGAGTCTTTTCTTCCTTCTTCTTTTTCTCCTCCGGCGGCTTTTTCTCCTGTGGCTTAGCTTTTTCAGCCTCAGCGCGCTGTTGCTGTTGCCTGAGGGCCTGCTCTCTCTGTTGCTGCTCGGCTTGAAGTTTCTGCTGGGTCTCCTGCTGGAGACGGGCCTGCTGCGCGGCTTGCTGAGCTTTTTGAGCTTCCAGTTGTCTGGCCTTTTCAGCTTCCGCCTGTTGCTGTTGCCTGAGCGCCTGTTCTCTCTGTTGCTGCTCAGCCTGAAGTTTCTGCTGGGTCTCCTGCTGGAGACGGGCCTGTTGCTCGGCCTGCTGAGCTTTTTGAGCTTCCAGTTGTCTGGCCTTTTCGGCTTCCGCCTGTTGCTGTTGCCTGAGCGCCTGTTCTTTCTGTTGCTGCTCAGCCTGAAGTTTCTGCTGGGTCTCCTGCTGGAGACGGGCCTGTTGCTCGGCCTGCTGAGCTTTTTGAGCTTCCAATTGTCTGGCCTTTTCAGCTTCCGCCTGTTGCTGTTGCCTGAGCGCCTGTTCTCTCTGTTGTTGCTCCGCTTGAAGTTTCTGCTGGGTCTCCTGTTGGAGACGGGCCTGCTCGGCTTGCTGAGCTTTTTGAGTTTCCAGTTGCTTGGCCTTCTCGGCTTCCGCTTGTTGCTGTGACTTTAGAGTTTGTTCCTTTTGTTGTTGCTCCGCTTGCTGAGGCAGATTCGGTTGACTAGGCAGATTCGGTTTCTGATTCTGCTGCGCGGGCGGATTGGCCGGTTTCTGTCCAGTCAAAAGAGCCTGCCTCTGTAGCTCCAGTTGCGTTTTTTCAGCCTCGATCTTTGCACGTTCAGCGGCGATCTGGCTGTCGTTCGGAAGTGTCGCGGCCTTTTGAGGCTGTGGGACAGCCGCCGCCGTTTGTCCGGTTTTCCGCGAGGATACAGCAATCATCGGCTTCGGAGGCGGCGTCGGTTGTGGCGGCAAAGCCTTCGGTACAGGTGGAGCACTTTTTTGGAATGCCTCCTTTATCTCTTGCGCTTTTGCCGGATCGAGATTCTGCCAACCACGCTCAACCTGAGCGTGTTGGATCTGGCGTGCGGATTGCGGCTGGATCGTTGCCCGAGGTTGCAGCTGGGGGGCAGGCGCAACAACCTGGAGTTGATTTCCAGCTACAACTGTTTTGAAATTCGCATTGGGCTGAGTTTGCTGCTGATAATTGATTTGATAGCGCTCGAGCCTGTTATTCGTTGCCTGAGCCAACTGCTGATACTGAGGACCGAAACTGTTAACGATATTATTATTGTACGTAATATTTGTGACATTTCTGGTCTGAGTAATGACCGTTAAGCTCTGTTGCGGTGGCAGGATGGCTTCTCGATAAGTAGGGCGGACCAGATCGGCGATCTTCAAGAAGACAAAGG
>Ga0213878_10000202_pt1 | contig 25112 bp, 26 predicted proteins | sample VelepicoBEBS_R02_FD_161053 | JGI IMG/M metagenome (GOLD analysis project Ga0213878, IMG submission 161053) | Vellozia epidendroides bulk soil microbial communities from rupestrian grasslands, the National Park of Serra do Cipo, Brazil - BS_R02 | ecosystem: Environmental > Terrestrial > Soil >... | reverse complement strand
TGACAAAAACGTGACAGGTTATACTAACGTCATGGGTGAGTTTATATCATGCGAATACGAAAGCGATGATAGTTCTGACGACGACGATTTTGCAGATTTGACACCCGAAGAATTACAAGAGATGAGCAAACATAAGGAACTATTGAATAAACTCGACACACTAGTCGAACGTCAAGCCGCATCTTCGCCAAAAACAACTTGCGTCGAAGAACAATCGGAATTACTTCAAGCTCGATCAAAATTGATCGAGTGGATATTTCGAGATGAATAGATTATAATTATTAATTATCTATACAACATATTGTATAGATTATAATTACCAATGCAATTACATACAATTGTATCTAATATACATAGCCATTTGTCTACATATCATTTTTTGGTGTTCATCAAGTTCGTCGTATTTAAGATTAGATCGTGCCAGTTTATTTCTGCTATTTAAACTTTTTCCAGGCGCGACATAAAGAGATGAGTTACCATTTGCAGATTTCCATGGCTTATGAGTATACCAATAGGAATAACACGCTCGCCATCCATCGTGAACTGCTGCTGCGATTTCATCGATCGAAGACTTATAATTAGTGGTCTCGAGTGCATGACCTATTCTACTAATGTTGATATCGACTCCCCATTGTCCAGGGGCATGTTTATGATGTTTAGCGTCGACCCACCTATTTATTCGTTCTATATGGTCATTCATGCCGATCGAGTGATCGTATAGCGTTTTATTTAACGATCGCGTCGAAATAATTGGTATATAATATTTATATTTACCGTCCGCCGTACATTCAGCCATTATACTTATATTTAATCGTGGTAAAAATACGTGCATTAAATTTCATTTTTCGTCTCGGATGATTCTGCATCGATATTTGCTTGATCTAATACGATATTTTGATGATTTAAATCGACGTCATCTTTAACTGTATTATTTTGTTGAGTTTCTGTTTCGTACAGTTTCAAACCGGGTATAGGTGTCACCTCGCAATCCACACAGTCGTTTTTTTGAGATTCCATAAAAGAATAAAGTTCTTGTCTCGGGGGTGGTCTGCTTAAAACGCGTTCGATGTCCATTTGGTGTGAAATAACGGTATCGATCGATTGTTGCTGACTTACTATCCGATTATACAAATAATATCCACCGATTGCGATAGCAATTAAACATACACACCCTAATATGATTCCAATGTATGTTGTCATTTTGTGTATACAATATCTATTCTTTACCTTTGAATTTATTTGATACTTTTGCAATACACGAGCGTTAACGGATGCATTACAGTAGTACCATTGGCCGTATATTTAATTTTTCCAATTTCCGTTCTATATTGTTCTTCCGTCATATAGCCTCCGTATGCGATCATAAGTTCTATAGGCGGAGAAGGTACGATGTCTATAAGTTCACCTTGTTCTTTGGATACAATAATAGATAAATATCTAGAACTGTTTGAAAATAATGGGTCGGATTCTCTAACTTGTGCAAAGGCTTTTGCACAATTGTACGAACAAAAAGTCCCATATGTCATATATTCGTTAGAAGATTGTTTATTGTTATGTTTAATATCTATATGTTTTGGGATTAAATATATGGGACACCCTATAACATTGTTTGTTATCAACGTACAATACATACATCGATTCGCAGTATTAAAATTCGGTGTAACATCGACCACACACGACGACGTATTACCGTGTGTGTAGTTACACACATCTGTTATTACTAATTTAGTAACCTTTCTATTGGTCATTTTAATTTAATAACGACATATCGAATAAGATATACAAAATAATATAAAACATGATTTTCGAACATAGTCAGTATTATTAATTAATAACTATTAAAATGGCGGAGTTAATCGATACTTGCGAAAAGTGTTTTTCGGAAATCGAAGAAAAACTCCCAGAATTAGCACAGCAGATAGTAGCCATCTGCGGATCTACAAAAGGGTCCGCCGTTGAAAAAAGTATAGCTTCCATGTCTGAAACTGAAGGGGAAATGTTAGACGCAAAATATCGTTTGTATAACAAAATGCTTTACATCGCGGATTTGGCGTTTGATTATCGCGAGTATATTAGCGGTAATTTTTTTTAAAATGTAAATTAAGTAATTCTACACTATATATAGTGTAGAATATGACATAAAATAACCTTTCTACTTATTTTATATGTCTTGGCAATTCACCCATTTCTATTAGTTTGTCTATCGAACACATTTGTTCGACGACTTTCATTGCCAAGTTTTTAAGAGATTTTACGGCAAACATATCGTGCACGCAATAAACCAAATCGATAACAGTATCAAACCATTTCAGCGGTATCCATCCCGAATCGATTATTATTCCCATTTCATCATCGGCTAAATCGCATGTATATTTCATCTCGTTCAAATCCATTTCGGCTTCGCTGTCGAAAGGAATTACCTCGTTGAATTTAATCAATCTTAAATGATTTATGTTATCGTAACGTTTATTGGTACGATGTGCTATTACGAATGATAGCACGTTTAATTGATCACTTATCGGTGAAATATAAAACGCATATTTCCACCAATCGTTTATTTTTCTACAAAGAATATATATTTTTTTGACATTTTCGGATACGTGTTTACTGGACGATTTAAACGAGGATGTGTCCACACTTCTTGGCCAACCGTATACTACAGGATTTAGATAGTTTTTTTCTATACATCGTATTATTGTCCGAATATTTGACGCATCGAATAATGACATTTTGTTGTTAAAACGATGTTTTTGAGTTAAACCTTATTCAGTTTTTGTTTAGAAATAAACAAAATATTAAGCCATCTTTCTACTTTACATTTAAAGTAGAATACATAATTGTTTAAACAATATTATTAGTTTCAGAAGATTGCAAACTTTCTGCGTCTTTTGGTGCCAAAATTTCCACGGATTGACAATTTCTTTCCTCTGGAGCTTTTATACCGAACGCGAACGTTCGATCCGTTTGAATTTCATCTACGTATTTATTAATAACCAAACTCAATCGTATAAATGATCTAATGGTCTCGATCGAAAAATTTTCGAGCGTAAATTGTAGCTCTTGTGGATATTTAGAATTCGTGCAAACCTTAATCAAATTATTTTCAAGAATTAACGTTAGTATACCTAACGTTAAATCCACGTGTTGGTTACCTACGAGGTACGACGAATCACAAATATCGTAATCGCATTCGGATCCGTAAGAAATTGTACATTGTCCTTTGTACACGCGTAAATTTAAAGCGCTCATGTTTAATTAATAATTTTGAATTTAATGCGAATCACAAATTCACATTCGATTTCGAAAATGCAAAGAAATTGCCCAATTTGGTTCCGTATAGCGAGTGTATCGTTCCGTTTCGAGTCATCGTCGATTCGATATTTTTAAGTAAAGGCATATACATATATGGATTGTCTAAAATCTTATTCATAACGGGATCGTAATCTATCGTATCTGGATTTACCGCGTACGATCCTATACAATCTCCGACGTAACGAGTTATAAACGGACTCGCTGGATTTAAAGAGCTAAACTGTTGAGTAATTAATTTACAATCGTGAGAACCGTACGGATTGGTTCTCATATCTACTCTATATTTCTCCATAGCGGTATTTCTAATCATGAGATCTCCGCTATCCATTCCGACTGCAAATGATCCATCGTTATATATCGGAACGTTTTTAGAATACAAAGTACCATTTTGTCTACTCGCGGTTTCACATGCACCGTCCCACATTTTAGAACACCGCTGAGCCAATAATATTTGACATTCCGGAGAGTTTTGTCCGTAAGCGGACGTATCGCCGCCGCGATTAAAGCGTTGCATGGGTTCGGACCCGACACAAACCGTAATCGGATCGTTTGCGAATACAGGCAACGAATTATTAGGCGAATTTCCAAACCCCAATATTCTTTTATAAGACATTTTTACTGTTCGATAAGAATATATTCTTAAGAAATGACCGAGGTTTTATTTGATATCTTTCCGCGCCATATGTGGAGAGGAAAACCGTTTTCGCTAAATTATTTCGCGATTAAATTTGTTCTGCAACATTGAATGCTTCGACGCAATCAACCGCATTCATTTTATACTCCATCGAACACCCCGTACCACACCACGTAGAAAACACAACTATGTCATTTTCTACAGAAATACCACAGCCATCAAACTCCAGCTTCTTATTCGAGCGATTTTCACACGCATCGATCAATTGTCTCCATTTTTGTTTATTTAAAATAGTTGGCAGGTTGATCGTGAAATTATCCGTGGAAAAGGAAAGAGAAGTGGATTCGTTTTCTTCGTCGATTTCAATTTGCGCGACTAGTTTGCTTTTCATGTTTATGGTTAATTGTATTTAATTCGGTTTAAACTTAACGTAAATTTTCATATTTATTAGGTTTGAAAGAATATATAAAATAAGATTAAGAATAAGCAAATTTTAAAAAATGCATAAACCACGCAAACTTATAGTTAACGGTGTGTCAATTCACATCGTATGGTCCAAGCGCATGACCAAATCACGTGCGAAAATTATTGTAAACGGTAAACACTTTTGGATACAATTGAGCGAACCGCTCTTACAGTCCAAAGAAGACATTTCAGATGCGGTTACTGAATTATTTCATAAAAGCGCTCTGATATTAACCGATGATAAACAGTTACACGTTAGAGGTAAGAAGATGGGATCTGGAGGTTTTTCGAGTGTATATTTGTGCGCGGACAATCCGGAATTGGTTATTAAAACAAACGAATACGTTAATCTTAAAAACTTTACTAAAGCCAATCCATTAAAAAACGAAATATTAGCCTATACTATATTCGAAAAAGCTAATATAGACTTCGATAAAAGATTTGTTCCTAAATATCACGGTTGTTCGGGTGACGAATGTATTTTACTCGAACGATATCACACGGATTTGCGCAAAGTATCTAAAATTATGGACGATGATAAAATAAATGCAATTATAATAGATATTATTACTAGTTTAGAATTTATACATTCTTCGGGACTCGTACATTGCGACGTTAAACAGGGTAATGTTTTTTTAGACTCAGATCATCGAGCAGTGTTGGGGGACTTTGGATTTTCAAAACCGTATATTACAAAACCATCTGGTATATCTTATACAAAATCTAGATACGGTACGTTAGCGTATATGAGTAGAGACGTTCACGATCGAATACAACCTACCAGAAGAACGGATATAGAAACATTAGGATGGGTTATAATAGAATTACTAAAAGGAGTATTGCCGTGGAAAACGTGTATGTCGGTGGATACGGTGGGATTATACAAACATAATGTTTTTCGAGACGTAAATAAATTTTTATCCGAATGTTTTGTGGACGCGGTACCACCCTCTATAATTCAATATTTAAATTACGTACAAAAAATGGCATATCACGACGAACCACATTATGTCAGTCTTAAACAAATGTTTAGTTCAACGTAAATAAAGCATAATAGTAGCATCTTAAAATGGATAAGATAGTGATTGAACGAATACCTCGTATGGAAGCGAATGAAATACTTGCCGCACCGTTTAAGAAAATGCCTATATTATATTTAGAAATAATAGAAAATAAACTTAGAATTAAACCCGATGTAATAAATAAACCGTACGATCCTCCGAAATCTATGTCTATCGATATTCAACCGAACAAACGATCTACCGTACCGAAACCCGATCCAATAAAATATATAGATAAAGACGAAGCGTCGATTGAAGAAGAACAGATTGAATTCGATGAGGACGCAGATATGGACAATCACGATACAGAATATAACGAGGCGGATGATTTCGAAGAAGATAAAGAAATATCAGAAAATCTCGATGGCCGATCGGAGAAAAACACTATAGATCAACAAGATTCGTATAGGCCCCCGACTCTTATAGAACTTCAAGCGTTACATCCGGAAGAAACTATTCTGAAAAAAGAATATAAATATCCTCATTCCGATGATGAGGCGACCGCGAAAAGACGAAACGAAGTATATTTTCAATATCAAGTGCTTAAACGCATGCATCCTTCTGCTCCTATACCAGAATTTACCATGTATTCCGATCCAGAATTAATGGGTAAAAAATACGATATGTTGGCAAAAAATTTATCGTTGGATTCTAGCGTCGAAAATTGGAAACGATACATGATTATATTCGTTATGGGTTTAGAAGTTGTACTCGGTAAATTGTCGTTCGACGTCGAGGGGTTCGCTCAACAGCAGTTGGTTCAAATGAGCACATACGATTCTCTTTTGGTCGAAATGGCTGAAAAATCTTATACACCTAATGGTAAAAGTAAATGGCCCGTGGAAATTAGATTATTGATGCTTCTTACCGTTAATATGACAATGTTTATCGTGTGTAGAATGATACAAAAACGAACTGGAACTAATTTACTCGGGTCTATAAATCAACAACTAAACCACGGACAAGACGAACGTCTTATGCGCACACCGCCGGAATCTTAATAAGATTTTACACGTATAACACTAAAAACGACATCAGAAAGTATTTCGAATTTATCTACGTATAATAAGCGAGACTTTTGGAAGGAAACAGAATTGAATGCTAAACAAAAGAAGAGTCGTAGTTGGTCGCTAATTGGACGAATACGCATTTGAATATATCGATCGAGTAATACATATCTGTTAAGTAATTGCATCATGACGTCGTCTTCTAATGATAGCGTGTTCACGTCTTCTAAAGCGACAACACCTTCATTGTGGCACAGTAAACAGGGAGTGTTGAACTTGGTGACTGTAAACGGCGAATTGGTGGTTGAAAAGAAATCTTCTGTTATAGATTATTCTATAGAGATGGAATACAAGATAGGAAGAGTTCTCAATACGTTAAATTCGGAACATTTTTGTAAATATTACGACACTGTTCAAGATGATAAGACTCCAAATAGCGCTCGAAAAAAACTTCGTATGGAATGGATACACGGACCCACACTACACGATGCCGTTATGACAGAAATAGAACTGCGTAGTATGTTAGGAAGAACGCTAGCTATTACGGCAGTGTTGAACGAAGAATTGTACATCAGCCATAACGATTTACATACTCGTAATGTACTTGTAAAACCGTGCTATGTAGATGTGTGTGTATACATATATTCCGACGGAGAAGAATTGGCAGCGCAAAGTTATGGAAATACTCCTGTAATTATAGATTTTGGAATGAGTTTTCCGGGTATAGCTTGTGACACCATGATGATGCCGATTGGTTACGCGTATATAGGATATTTTCCTCACGAGATCGATACGTACGCAGACGCTCGGCGATTAATCTGTATGTCTAAAGTGTCGGACGATATAAAAAAATTAGTTCGCTCAAGCTATATATCAGAAGAAGGTTGGTTCAAAGAATACACCTTTCAATGTATGGAAACTAAACTACAAGAAGAATTGAGTCATTACGTTTATTCGGATAACTTGATATCGATATTTACCGCGCATATTCGAATGCCTTTGCGTAAAATTAATCACTCTATCGAATTAAGAAAGGCATTCGGTGAGCTGGACAACGAACTTACCGATGCGGATATTAAAAATTTATTGGACGGTAATATCGACTATCTTAAAATAAAATACACACGTCTTGCAATCAAACGATTTCTCGCTCAGTGTAAAAATGTTATTATCGCTTTAAATAATTATATATATCACAACGTCGTAAGTATGTCAAAACAGAAACAATTTTTGTATAACAAACGTAAATATCATAATTCTAGAGACATCGCACGAATCTTAATGGCGGATAAAATAAAGTATATTAGCGGTACGAAAGTATCGATGTATGACGCTAAAAACTTTAAAACAGTTGAAGTCGTATTGACTGCGCAAGATTGTGAAAGGTTAAATAACGGAAACCTGAAATTTAGAAATATTATACAACGATACGAATAAAATAATGGCATATTCTAATGTAATAAATAAATACGTAAATTCGAGATGGATTGTCGCACAAATTCAATACGATGCGGACATGGGAATAAATTTGTGTGATATTATCATCAGATTCGAAAATAACGGATACGGTTTTAATCATCCTTCGTTCACAAAACTCAAAAAAAGAATACAAGAACAAGACGATTATATATCGAATCCTCCAGACGTTGCAGAAGGTGTTGTAAAATGTATCTGCGGTAGCAGAAAAGTTTATTCCGTTAGCGTTCAAACTAGAGCGTCAGACGAACCCATGAGTACTCGAGCGTTTTGTACCGAGTGTAAACGTAGCTGGACTCAAAATTGCTAATCAATACGATTGTAATCTACTTTACATTTAAAGTAGATGATTTCGTTTACCGTTCGTGTGTATTCGTCAATATTATTGATGTGTTAGTTAGCGAGTGAAAATGATATATATATATTTACAGTATTAAATTTAAGTATTGAAGTGATTTAATTACTACTAATTCACAATGAAGGTTTTACTTTTTGAGATATATTTTTCAGTGAATGATGTCACAGAAGAACCCTTCTATGATGATTTCATTAAACAACTCGAGGAGGTAAACTCTTCATGTGACATTTATTTTCCAGATTTATTAAGTGGGAGTTGTAGTTGTGTAGTTTTGCATGTGATAATGGATGATAATGTAGAGTTTGTCATCCCACAGGACTACAAATCCATGTGCGACTTGCATGTTGCAAGTTGTATATGTGTGTAGGTTCTCAAACTTTCTTGACCACATATGGTCAAGAAAATGGTTACATAAAGTAGATAGCGTGTTTTAAAAAATAAACTATTGATAGTGTCTTTATTTTTTCCAAATCTATCGATCTTAAATATGAATTTGTATATGTAATGTTACGATTATATTTAAAGAAGTTAAACATGACTACGTTTGCAATTATTGCAGTGTTGGTAGTATTTAGTTGCTACACCGACGGGTTTTCTATATTTAGGTGTCCTGGAAAAGTCGAACCAAGTTATTCGGCTCATAAAGAAGGAGACGCGTTGAATTTAACGTGTACGTTACAATCATACGTTAAATCTAACTTAACCAGTGCGAATTTGTATTTTGTTTCGGTCTATTTGAACAGAATAAATACAAATTTAAGTGGTACGTACAAAATTGTCGATGATAAATCGGTAATTTTTACGATTTCAAACATATCCAGAGAAACTGGAACCACATTCAAATGTCTCATTAACGATTCCAGTATCACCGGAGATACTTTTGACACGTTCGTTGGAAGCGCAATCGTAGATATAGGAGTGCCTCCGGTACCGGTGGAGGTACTTAAGATAGAATATCGTACCGGTACTATGGTCGTGAATTGGTGTCCCGACGTATTTCAAGAAGATCCAGTTCTATATAAAGCCGAGTGGAACACAACACGATTGAACCAAATCGAAAATTGTTCGCTCGTCGGTAGATGTTCGTGTATCTTTTGTGGACGATTTTCCCAACACGACGCGTGTGTAAATAAATCTATTACATATTTTCCGCACAGAAAATATAATTTAAACATCGTATCTAGAAATATCTACGGGACGAGAAGCGATAAGTTTACTATCCTTGTGAGACCGGATGTGATTTAAAAACCCGAAACATATGTGTTCCAGGGTATATATTTTCTACAACAAATTTGTTGTAGAAATTCTCATTCACATTTGTGTATAGTTAATAGCAAATGTGAATGAGTGTATGTAATGTTATTAAAACCATTTAGAAGTTAACTATGGCTGCGTTTGCAATTATTATCTCGATAGTATTTAGTTGCTACGCCAATGGGTTTTTGTTTCCAGACCAAGTTAACCATTATGCAATACTTAAAGAAGGAGACACGTTAAAATCAACGTGTGTGTTAGAGTCGGCTAGTAAATCCGAATTAACCATTGCGGATTTGTATTTTATTTCGATTCATATGGACGAAATAAGTGTTAATTCGGATAGCACGTTAACGATTGTCGGCAAAGGATTGTATATCTTATGTACACAATCCTTTCAACACGACAATTGTACAAATCAATCTGTTACATATTTTCCACGGAGAAAATACAATTTAAATATTGTTTCTGACACTCTCTACGAAATTGAAAGCGATCAGGTTGTTATTTTTCCAAAACTCGTGTGTATTTACACTAATATGGGTCTTTGAAAAATAACACAAACGCGTCTAAACAAAATATTGTTTAGACATATATTTATTAACCTCTTAAGACACAGTTGTCAGTAAAATGAATAATATATTCGGTCTCGGAAAACTAAACACGACGTTTATCTAGAATATCTATGAAACCCAAATATGAATTTGTGTATGTAATGTTATATTTAAAAGTTAACAATTATGACTTCGTTTGCAATTATCATCGCGATAGTATTTAGTTGCTACGTCGATGGGTTTCTATATCCCGACAGAATTAAACGGGATTTAATACATAAAAAAGGAGACACGTTAGAATTAACGTGTGTGTTGCAATCTGGCTTAACCGATGCGTATCTGTATTTTATTTCGCTCCACATGGATGAAATAAATGTTAATTCAGATGGCACCCACGCAATTGTCGGTACAGGTTCGTATACGTTGTGTAGACGAACCTCACAACATGGCACCTGTGTAAAACAATCTGTTACACATTTTTCTCAGAAAAAATATACTTTAAACATTGTATCTGACAGTTTCTACGAAATTAAAAGCGACGATTCTGTTAGTTTTCCGCGACTTGGATGTGTTATTTTGAACACCTAAGTTTTTGAAGTAACACCAAACGCGTCTAAACAAAATATTGTTTAGACATATAATTATTAAACGTGTGATAATATATACGATTTCGATTTCACGATACTCGCGCACGATACTATCACTCCGGGAATAATTACACCGTGGATGTACGCCATAAATAATAATCGTTCCGGACATATCGCATTTAATTTGTTAATTCCATACGTCGCACATCCAATTACGAATGACGATAAAATTGTCGCGATACCCAACGTGACTTTTGCTAATTTAGTATTATTAACGCATATGCGATTATATAATTTAAGCAACAATAATACTGTTGGTACGTAAATGCATCCGCACGATAATCCCGCAAATAACGTTAAATGACATTCGGATGCAACTGCTAATGAAATCACGTTTACCGAAAAATGTAATATATTTATAACTGCAAATATCATCGACGCTATCGGAGTGGTCATTAATATAAAAGACATCGTTTGTTTTAATTTAAAGTTACATTATTCAATAAAACTAAATAGTTGTGGTTTCCACAGTAAATATATTGTGGAAATTATGTTTAGTACGTTTAACGACGCGTATCATATCTACCAGTTATTGCATATATGCTCGGAAAGCACCAATAAGTTAACATGCCTAAATCTACAAAACATTGTGCACGGTTGCGGCAAAATTTCCAACGGTTTTGATGTTTTTGTATATCCAAATCGGTCAATTCCGCTGGAGTACGCCACATTAAAGGATGTGGCACATCGTCCATCTCATACATTTGTTTAATAGGTTTTAGATTTTGAGGCAATGTTTTACACCGTTCTTGAAATAGTGCGTGCAATTTAGCCATAGCAGTGGGTCTATTTTTGCTCAATTCTTTCAATTCGTGTAATTTTTTTTCATTACGTTGCGCGTCTTCGAAACAAGCTTCGCATAACCCGTGCGTTGCGTAATAATAGTCTTTAACATTTACATCAAATTGTTTTCCGCTTATAGCGCGCACCGATGTATCCGTGCATTTATTGCAAATACCTCGAATCGGTTGTTCTTCGTATTGCGCATGGTGTGAATATTCACAACTATCGCATACTGCGCACGAATTAGAATAAGCACTGCAATCCGATTCGCAACACTCCCCGGCCCAAACGTAGGTTACAATTCCATCGTCGCATTGTCTGCACGAGTGTTTATCTGGAACCATATCACCACCGTTAGAAACGCTATCCGATTCGTAAAAGGCCATTTTATTGTTTTACAATCGTTATTAGTAATGGTAAAGTAATCGATAGTTGAAAAATAAATTATGGTTTTGTTTTATTACTCGCGATACTTATTACTCCGAGAATAATAATTACTACGATGAGACAAACGATTAACGCGAATAGTATCAATGGTAGTATAACAGGAACTGGAGGTATAGGCGGTGGGGGCGGTGGATCGCGCGTCGAGTTATCCGGATACATCGTATAAGTTTTGCCAACGTTATATATTGGTACAGAAGACATTTTAGTCTAGTCATATTATTATTACATACTCTATTGTTTTTGTTTTTGGTTTTGCTTATTGTTTCCGGACACTGTAGTAATTATCGTTCCTATTAGGCCTACGGCTACTAGTGCTCCACCTCCGTACAAAAGCCACGTTGTGCCCGCCATTTCTTTAACGCCAGAAGAATTTATTTGATCCGGAGAATACGCAAAATATCCCGGACCATCTACAGTTCCTTTATAATTCCACGTCGCGGACGAATATAAATATACATTAAACGCTGTAGGATCTTCTGAATCGTATACTACTACAACGTCGTTGTCCGACCCTTGTTGAGATTGTTGTGGTGGTTTATTTTGCGCGGTGAGTTTAGAAAATTTAGAAGTAATTATTGTACCGCGTTGTTTCCAAGCTAACGTTAATTGATACCAAAACGAATTACTTGTATCGATCCAAATATCTCCTCTCGTAAGATTAGGTATCGTATCCGGCGGTTTAGTAGGTCCTGAATACATAACCGGAGCTCTTATTAAATTAGCATTGTCTTCGCCGATACTAGTTCTACAAGATTTTGACACCGATTTATAAATTTTAGTCTGAGGCGGTTTTACGTACGTATAACTTCCAGTGGGCGTGATATTTAACGCCTTCCAATCGAATGCCGCACAATCCGCAGATTTCGAACAATAATCGGCGGCGGTAGCTACGCTTTCGTACGAGGTTAACGGATTAGGATGAGCGGGGTCTGCCAAACATTCCGGAGTATTTTCTATAAATTTAGAATACGCTTTGATGGGAAAATTCGGAGTTTGTGTATAATAATATATAATAATCATTATAACACCCGCTATCATCATAATAGGAAAAAGATATTTTAAGATATCTTTACCGACGACGGCAGCTCCTACCGTTGGTACCCCGAGTACCACAGCCAATATTCCAACGATCACCCAAGGTGATAACCCTTGCGACGTTGCAGAAGAATCTTGCGTTAATTTCAATATAATAGCTTGCAATGTTTCGGAATTGCTTATAGACGTTTGAATACAATTCGTAAATATATCCGCAATTTGCTCGAAAAGATTATTTTCTATAATTACCGATCCGATAACGTGTTCTATTATAATTTTCTGTTCCTGAGATGCTAATGCTGCACAGGACTGACTAATAGTAGTCGTTAATTCTATAGACGTTTGAATAAACACATCTAAATCGTTAGACGCTTCCGAGTACTGTCCAAGGTTTAATCCAGACGTTAACGCTTTTGCAGATTGAGCGAGTTCCAATGCCAAATTTTGTTGAGCGGATTCTGAAGTCATAGCGTTAAACAGCGCTTGCATATTAATAAATGCGTGTTGAATCATCGTATTTCCTCTAATAATTACATCTCCTTTAATGTCTTTAATGTATATAATCTGAGAAGAATCGTAGCTTATCTTGGTATCCTGTACTATTTTTGATGTAACTTTTGCTACCGCATTAATCACGACATTTGTAGCGTTATATGAAATAGAACCTCCCATTTTTCAATCAGACTTATTAAAGTTTAGTTATTTAGTTATTATATTAGAAGCAATAAAATATTTTATACGAGGTTAAACTTTATAAGTTCTGGTACAAAATATGTGATGCATTGTATACGAACAGACGTGCCAGTGTCGTGTTTGCTGCGATAATCACCGAGGCTGACGAAACCTAGTCGGTGTGTATATATTATACGTGATTTGTCCAATTCTGTAGTGGGTTGCACGAGCATACGAGCTGGAAATATAAAATCTGGTGCGTATTGTGGATCTTGAAACATAACGGATATAGCACGATTATTTGGATAAGTATCTAACCTTTTTAAAGGAGGAATTACGGTGGCTCCGGTAGATATAACTTTTTTGTCGCACCATACGGTTCCTGCAATGCCGTAAGACACCATACCGTTTAATTCTACTCGTTGATTAGAATACCCGTTTTTATACAAGTTTTCTAAAAAACTATGCGCCGTATGATCGCCTTCGGTAAATAATCTATCGTTTGATCTTATATTTCTCTTTTGTTCGTAGTCGGTTAAACTCGGATAAACCGTTTTTAATGCTTTAAATAGTCGTTCCTTGTCCACGAATGGTAATATAACGACACCTTGCCACGCATACTTTTTACCGTTTAAATCGACGCGAAATGTTTTTGGATAAAAATCTATAATAGGAGATTTTGGATCGGTCATTAATTTTTGCCAAGACGGTGGTACAAACTCTTTACTGGCTGCGGGAAGAACGCTCATGAGCTGTTCGAGAGGTCTTAACGGTTTGGTGTTTGGTGCAAACTTAATTACGATATTGTCTATATCGATAAAATCCGACGCAAATGGTGCGTAATAATACGGAAAATACCAATCCCAAGACGGGCATCCTTGATAATAATATTGCAGAACCCAGCATATTCCGATTACATACTCTTTAGCTAAATTTCGACGTAGTACTTCATCATCTGTTTCGAATTTATCGACGTAATATCGATGATGCCAACCATCTTCCCATAATTTTACGTTATCGTCTGCATCGTTAGAATGTATAGTAGCCTGTTTACGCGCTTCTTTTATGGCCTCGTGCGGATTAATCAACGGACGCGGACCGTTTCCTATAGCGACCGGTGCAAACTGTTCTCCGGGTACGAATTTATGGGCGTAACGATTTTTTCTGGTGTCGCGTTGGTGGGCTTTTAAATCGGTAACTCTTCTTTTTCTAAAAATCGAGGATTCCATTTCGCCTAAATTCGTAAGAATAAGCTGAAGCAGTTTAAGATTAACCGTACCGCTGCTAGTTAAATATTCTTTCGATGTTTCAACGGTATTTTTATAAATCGAAACGAGTCTATCGATCGCACCCTCGTGTATTTCTAAGGATGGAATATGAGGTAGAAAATCGTTACCTACGAAAAAACACATCAGAACCCAATCATCTATCGCGCGTTCGAGATCTTGCTCGAATTGATTGGGTATCGTTAGTTCCTCGCGAAGATAATTTCGTAATCTATTCAAATGTATAAATATAAATTCGGTATCTGACCCGATTGTTTGACGATGGTGCGTACCCGTATTTGGTATATACCCCGGGCAATCGTTCATTTCGTGTCCTTGCTGACAACATATTTCGCAATTTCTAGGTTGGTTTGGTTTAAATTCTTCTCGAATAATAGTGAAATACGGTTCGTGGGTTGTTAAACCAAGCATTATTAAATCGGCGTCGGCTCCGCAAAAACAATGACGCATATTTGTGTCGTAATATGGCTGCGATCGTTGGCGTCTAATATACTCCATAATTTTATGCTCTCCTTCTCCCGCCACATTGGCATCCGATAATATAACGGTTAAATGCTTCCATCCGGAATCCGTATTTAGCCGGTAATAAATATAATATCGTAAATATCCCGCGAGACGATACATAAATTCTGTTCCGGGTGTAATACAATTACTATCAAAATGATACGTTTGTTTATCTGGAGGAACTTGCAACCCCATATTTCTCATATTATCTTTAACTTTAGCAATTTGTATCGCCTTTTCTTCGCTTTCTGCGGCGGCACGAAATCTACGAGAACGTTGTTGATTCATTTTAGCTCGAGGAGCTACACCATCGATTGCCATGTATAACAAACGCCGCGGCCGTACTATGGCAAATATTCTATCGATATAATCGAATATATTCATCATCATCTCGGTTTCGTTCTTCGGTGGAGGTTTATTTTCCGGATGACAACACGGATGAATAATCCCGTTCATATCTAAATACAAGTTGTCGAATTCCTCACCGTTTGGGTTTTTTAAACTCGTGTCGATCGGAATTTTAACGTCGTTAATATACCTCGTTTTTTGTTCGATACATTTGGATATAATTAACGGATATTTTCGAGTTACCCATCTAAAAAATGCCGGAACTCCCATATTAGTCTTTTAAATCTTAAAACGATTATTTTATGATATTTATACCAAATGTGGTATAAATAATTTACTTATTCTATCGAAATTAAAAAACTAATTGGCCTCCCCACTTTTTCGCCAACAGGTACGCTTCCGTGTGACCGCAATCTACCGCGCAATTTAGCGCTTTATCGAAGTCGGTGGCTCCCCATTCTTTTAACAAACGCATTGCTACTATTTGTCCGCGCAATGCCGCGTGGCATAAAGCCCAATAATAATCGGCGGCTCCCCATTCTTTCAACAAGTGCATTGCTTCTACTTTACCGCCTTCTGCCGCATAGTTTAACGCCGTGTTGAAGTTAGTGGCTCCCCACTTTTTCAACAAAAGCATCGCTTTTATTTTACCGCTTTCGGCTGCGAAAAATAACGCTTCGTCGTAATTAGTGGCGCCCCACTCTTTTAATAAGTTCATAGCTTCTACATGATCACCTTCTGCCGCATAGTCTAGCGACTGTTTGTAATCAGTAGTTCCCCACTCTTTTAATAAACGCATGGTTGATATATGTCCACCCCCCGAAGCATAACTTAGCAAAGTATTTATTCGTTCTTTTACGAAAGAACTATCTTCGCCAATGTCCTTCAATAACGCGTCATGTCCACGCTCGGCCAACGATGTAATGGTCAATATAGGTCGCGATATAGTCATCGTTTCCAAAATATTTTTCCACTCGCGACACGTTCTTTTTAAAACCGGAGCATACTCCGAACACCTAAAAAGAATATCGTGCAGCAATATCGTATTCATGGTCGCGTTAAAATCTAATTTCGTTATTTAAAATGTTAAATCATATTTTAATAATAGTTTACACACTCGGCGTATTTTTAAGAGGCTAGAATGTATTGTTCGTATTAATTTAAATCAATTGTATTTTATTTCGAATATGAAGTTTAATGGGATATAAACGTGTAGCACTAAATCAAACATGACTACGTACTCGGTGGAACGAAATTTCATGGATAATATATATATGACGTCTATGTGCGTTATTACTCCGATAATAGTCACGTTTGCAACCACACTAGTAACATTGTTAATAAATGCGTTTACATCGATATGTAAATTCGTTAAAACGAAAATAGTAGAGTTTTGGTATCCCCAGGAATGTATGATATTTATCGAATACACGGATGATATAAGTCAAGAAAAACATAAATGTTTGGTAAATAGTATTCTTGATTATATTACAACGAAATCTGTATATTGTACGTCGATGAAGTGCACAATAACGGATGGTACGAATCTCAAGTCCACAAAAGATTCTATATTATCGAGAAAACACATATTATTACCAAATACACCCGTTAGTATTGAAAACTTTAAAGTTTGGATGACTACTACCGTTATTGAAAAAAATACAACGTATAAATTAATCATCAGTCATCCGACTTCAACCGAAGAAATTTATAACTTTATGAACAAATGTCTTTCAACGTATGTCAATTCGATATACGTTGAAGATACAAATCAATATTATTACGAATTGATTAACGCTAATGCGTGTGTCTATACATTTAATAAATTTAACATTTCTAATAACACCACTACGTTTGACTCGTTATTTCTTCCAGAAAAAAATAAAATCATCGAATTGCTAGATAAGTTTACAGAAGGTAAGTTAGACAAACTAGCACTATTACTCGAAGGTAAACCAGGGGTTGGAAAAACATCTATAATTAAAGCGATAGCCAAAAAAATGAAATATTCCGTTATTTCCGTCAAGTTATCCGCCGTACAATCGGACAACCAGTTTAAAAAAATATTTCACACACAATTAGTGCCGTACGGCAATGTAAATACTATTGGCACGAATTACGATGTAGTACCATTAAATAAACGTATATATATATTAGAAGATATCGACGCAGAAGGATCGGTTGTTCATAAACGAATGGATCCGTTGTTAGATGCACAGTGTTTATCCACTAAAGACGATTTAATAAATACGTTAAAAGAAGTTACGTCGCAGAGCGCATTAACTTTAGCGGGAATATTAAATACGTTAGACGGCATATTAGAACTTAATACTATATTGATTATAACAACGAATCATAAGGAAAAGTTGGACGAAGCTCTTATTCGTCCCGGTCGAATAACGATGTCGTTACATTTAACAAAAATGACGTCTGAATACGCGAAACAATTAATACACAATAAATTTGGATCGTCTATAGATATTCGAGACGGCATTTTTACACCGGCCATGTTGGCTTCGTATTGTCAGATTGCAACAAATATTAAAGAGCTTAAAGATATGGTAGATAAATACATCGATAAATGCACCGATGTTATCGAGTAGATAATAGTATTCGTATTTATACCATATGTGGTATAAATATATAAATTTGTATCTTCAATTATTGAGTTCTCGCGTTTACGATAGCTCCGCATTCTGCGATTACTAAATTGTGTAACCGTCTACGTTCTTCTTCTTCTCGAGGAAATAATTTCAACGCCTGCCTGGCCGCTTCTTGTTGCCTGTCGGCTTTCTGAGGAAGTTCTTTTCCAACGCCCATAAATATTTGTTTACCCTGAAATACTCTATATACTGTACTTTCGCGATTGCCGTCTACATACTTTAATACTCCGAGTTGATTTTTAGCCGAATCAAATATTTCTTTAAGTATACTTCTTGGATCGTATAAATCCGAATATTCTAAACTTATATGTATTTTATCGAATATAGATTTCATAAGTTCGTTTACGACACCGTGTCCGACACCTACGACGTAAATTTCATCCAAAATTTTAACAGTTGCTCCGATAAACGCTTCGAGAACGTCTTCCAATAAACTCGGTTTATCGGTTTGTTTTTGAGCATCGGATGCTCTAATATACGGCCAAAAACCGAGATTGTCGGCGATTGTAGAAAACGTTTTTTTAGACACATAATTCTTTCTAAGCTGGTCTAAAATTTTAACACCATATGTACAATCTAAAAATGGAAACCGCCTATATATATAAAATCTTACAAAGGAGTTTAGAATTCCGTCTCCTATAAATTCTAATATTTCATAATTTTCATTTCTATTATACGTTCTAGATGTAAACACTTTTTCATACACATGTTTATGATCGAGTAAAACGTTGATATATTCTGGTTTAAGTTTTGCCAAATTAAGCGTATTAACGATTACATCGGTAATATCCGGTTGAGTATCGAGTTCTATGTTCCATCCTTGCCAGTTTTTTTCACACGGACCGCATAATTGCGAATGATACGATTTTTCACCGCCGCAATTAGAACACGTTACGTTAGTACATTGCAAACACAAACCCCATTCATCCACATTATTCGTTGAATTACATTTGCGGCAAGCCATAACTTCGTTTATTTAGAATACGAGAAAATAGATAATATCACATTTATTCCGTATTTAACAAAATGGACAACGTACAGATCGATCAAGGAAGGAATTCGGCTGTGAAACTTGTAAAATATAAAGGTAAACCGGCAATAGAGAAAAAAAATCATGACTTAAATTATACGATGAATTTGGAAGCGAGGATATTAAAATGTCTTAAAAAACTATCATCTCCTCATTTCCCAAAATTATATAAGTATACCCGCAACAGATATAACGACGAATCGATAATAATCGAATATATCGAAGGATCGACATTATACAGTCTTGAATTAAAAGGTTACGAGGCTCAAAGCGCTATCGTAAGATCATTGTTGGCTGCCGCGATAATGAACGAACAATTGGGAATAGTACACAACGATCTTCACACGAACAATATTATGATACGAAATTCGTCCGTCGACGTTGACGTATACATTTTTCCAGATGCCGATACATACGTAATTCCAACTTATTGTATAGAGCCGGTGCTCATAGATTTCGGATTAGCGTTCTGTGGATCGTGTTGCACTAAAATGGAAACTCCTATAACGTTTAACAACTTAGGATATTTTAGTTTCCTATCTGATAACGTCGGAGATGTAAAACGCGTTTTACGCAACAATAACGCCGAGCTGCCGAAAAAATTTAAACAAAATATCGATAAAATAACATCAAAACTACCGTTAGACACAGACGGATATTATGAGAGTTACATGTTACCGGACGTATACACGGAAATTATCGAAATGATAAAATCGACTGTTAACGCATTTTCACCAACCGATTTTAATTTAACGAACATGTTATGCGTTCGTGATCCATACGATCAAGATGAAAATGATTCGTTAATTAATATATTCACATCTCAATTACCGTTACCTTTGGGGCAACCGAGTGTAAAACATCGCCATAACGATATACCTCAAGCGTGGGTAAACTTCGTGTATGCTTTCTTAAACGTGTCTAGCAATTGTATGGCGTTTCGTAATGATACCGAACGAACGCAATTTCTCATGGATATATTAGAATTAAATGTAGTCGACGTTAAAAAATTATACGCAAAAAATCGATACATAAATACAAAAAATTTTTCAGAATTAAAAGTTGCGTGCGACAGATTAATAAACGCTTTGCATTGGCACGTGTACACTGCTAAACTCCAATCCGAAAATTTTCTTAAAAATACTATCTATCCTAACTATACGTCGGTACGACAAATAGTCAAAGCGATAAATACAGATTACGATTTTATGTACGAATGTGGCGACGTAATTAGATATTATACCGTCGCCACAGCTAAATCTAACAAAATCACGATTACCGAAAAAGAAGCAAATTTATTAAATAACAAAACAATTACCGTAATAGATTTAATGAACCGTCGAGGCGTATCTAAATTTTTTAAGTGACTTACTGACAAACCACGCCTTAAATATGATTTAACGTTTTTAAAATTGTAAAACGACATTAAATTTATAACTCGATTATGAATATTATACCCATCGAAATATTAAGCGATATTCTTTCGAGATGTTCGGAATACGCTCCGGTTTTAAAGAGAACGTGCGGCGAATGGAACGAGGTTATATTCAACACGACGCAAATACTACCTGTAGTATCCGTTGAAACTCTTTTCGAACGCGGTCACATCGATATCGTTAAGAATGATATCGTTAAGTATCATCATTCTCTTAAAACCAAGATGTACATTCTGTTGGGTAATATATTAGGTTTTAAAACACATCGGGGTGATGAACGAGTTAACGCGTTTTTAAAATATGCTGCTAAAGGGGGTCAATTAGACGCGATGAAATTGGCGAAAGAATGGGGAGCTACAAACTACGACGATGCCTTAGTAAGTGCTGCCAATAATGGTCAATTAGATGCGATGAAATTGGCGAAAGAATGGGGCGCTTATCGTTACGACGATGCCTTAGTAAGTGCTGCCAATAATGGCCAATTAGATGCGATGAAATTGGCGAAAGAATGGGGCGCTTATCATTACGATTGTGCATTAGCGCGTGCGGCCGATAACGGTCACATAGACGCGATGAAGTTGGCGAAAGAATGGGGATCGACTAATTACGACGATGCCTTGGTAAGTGCGGCTAGCGAAGGTCAATTGAACGCGATGAAATTAGCGAAAGAGTTTGGAGCTATCGATTACGATTGGGCGTTAATTTACGCGGCCGAAAATAGTCAATTGGAAGCTATGAAATTAGCGAAAGAATGGGGTGCGACTAATTACGACGTGGCTTTACGTTACGCCGATGCGCGTTGTCAATTGGACGCGACGAGATTAGTGAAAGAATGGGGAGCGACTTAATGATGGTGCATGTATTGATGACCTTTTAGACAGTTGAATTAGATTAACCGGTGATAATGTAAATTTATCGTATTCACATTAAATTTAATGTGAATAGAAGGGTTAGGAACATGACTTTTATCAGCAATGTGCACAAATAAATCGTAATAAAGATGGATCTTATCGATTCGTACATTCGTGACAACCTCGTCGCACATCACATCAAAAGCTTTAATCATATGATTAAATTTGGATTACAAGAAATCGTAAATAGAGAACCTTCGTGTTGTGGCGTTACATTCGGTGCGATACACGTCGATAAGCCAGTTTTCATAGATTCAAACCGCAAGGAAAGACCGTTGTTGCCGAATCATGCTCGTAAACAAAATGTAACATACGAAGGCGTTGTAAGCGTAAACGTTATTTATAACGATAAAGAAACTCAAAGAGTTCCGATGGGTAAAATTCCGATTATGCTAAAATCGGCCGCGTGTAATCTTACGTCTACGAATTTAATCGATGCGGAAGAATGTAGTAATGAAAAAGGCGGCTACTTTATCATTAGAGGAAAGGAGCGAGTGTTGGTGGGTCAACTTAGGCCCTGTTATAATCGTATTATGACATTTCAATGTAAAAGTTCCGAAAAATATTCTTATTATTCGGAAATTAGGTCGATGAACGATTCCGGACTAAGCGTATTGGTGAAAGCGCTAGTAAACATAAAATACGAATGCGTATTTTCTCTTCCATATTACAAATCATTACTAGAAGCTGGATTGGTGTTTAAAGCATTAGATGCCGATTTAAATCATGTATTGTCGATAATTCATTGCGATAATAAATTATTTATCGAATGTTTTACTCGACAATATTCGTATCATAAATCATCGACTAGCGCGATTCAAGAAATTGCAGATCGATTACCTACCGAATGCGAAGGTGATCCGATAGATTACATTAAATCGATACTGAACAAAGAAATGTTTTATCATATAGGAGAGCTTACTAATGAAAAAGTTGCGTTTCATCTCGCGTGTATACTTAGACGCATGCTCGGAGTTGCAACTGGTTCGTTAAAAGTCGACGATAAACATAACTTATCGAATAAAAGATTAGATACATCTGGTAATTTGGTAACGTTTATTTTTAACGGATTATTTAAACAATTTATTAAAGTGTTGTCCAATCAGATGAAGGATAAAACAACGCTAAACGAAAAAACAAAAACCATAGCCGCGTCAGTTTATAAACCGTTTTTGGATCCCGTTATTATTATCAAAGGTATAAATACAATTACGTACGGAATGGTTTCGTGTTTTATGTCTGCTAATTGGACGACGCAAAAATCTAGTACGGCTTATTCTCGCGTCGGCGTAAGTCAGGTATTAAGCGTACAAAACTATGGCGCGAGATTATCTCATCTACGTAGAGTTATGCTCCCAAACGGAGTTAAAGGTAAGAATACAAGTGCTAGATTAATACATTCTAGTAATTTCGCCTTCATATGTCCGTACGAAACACCAGAAGGTGAACGAGTAGGATTAATATCGAATTTAGCACTGACAGTCGACGTATCTTTGCCAGTTAATTCGTACGAAGTAATATCAACTGGATTATTCGCAGATTTATATCGGCCCTACGAGTATCGATTTTTAATATTTCTCAATGGAACATTAATGGGGTCGTGTCCCGACGCGTACGCGTTTTGTCAAAAATTTAACGAATATCGTACTAAAGGTCTGATGGAATATTCCGCTTCTATAGTATGGCAAAGATACGCTAATGAAATACATATATGGTCGGATGAAGGAAGATTAATAAGACCGGTTTATAATATTTATCCACGCAACGAAATAAGGAATACGATTGGAAAATCGTTTAAAGAATTAGTATCGTCCAAAGATATAGTGTTTAGAGATGTTCAAGAATTGGAACAATCTGTAGTAGCTATGGACTTGTCGGACCTTAAAAGACACAAATGCGATTATATGGAAATATGTCCGGCTGCGTCCATGATGAGTATTATGGCATCTGTGATTCCATTTGCCAACCACAGTCAGTCTCCTCGTAACGCGTATCAGTCGTCGATGGGAAAACAGGCAATAGGAATACCTAGCGAAGCGTACTTGCACAGATACGATACTACCCTTCACGTTCTGGATTACGCCCAACAACCACTTACTAGATCAAAGATGCTTAATGTACTAAAGTTTAACGAAATGAATCATGGAGCTATGCCTATAGTTGCCATTATGACATTTAACGGTTTCAATCAAGAAGATTCTATCATTTTGAATAAAGCGAGTATAGATCGTGGTTTATTTTCGGCAACTACTTATAATACGTTAGTAATAGAAGAAAAGAAACGTGGTAATGCCGATTTCGAAGCCATATGTTTACCGAAACTAAACTACAGACAGCGCGATATTAATTACTCTTATCTGGGAGAAAATGGAATTGTAAAAACCGACCGCAATATATACCTAAAAGTAGGAGATGCAATAGTCGGGAAAACCCAAAACAAGTCTATAAAAAAGGATGGTATAAGGCATTTAGAAACTACGGACGCAACAGTAATCATAAAATCCGGAGAAGAAGGGTATTTGGATTCCGTACTCGATGTCACAAACAGCGATGGTGTTCGTCTCATCAAAATACGAATCCGACGCAGACGAATACCAGAAATCGGAGATAAATTCGCATCGTGTTGTGCTCAAAAAGGAACTTGCGGAATGATTTATCCGCAAGAAGATATGCCATTCGATAAAAACGGTATATCTCCGGATTTGATTCTTAATCCACACGCTATTCCGTCCAGAATGACCATTAACATGTTAATCGAACAAACTTTAAATTTATTCGCGTGTTACACCGGTAAGTATCAAGACGCGACCACATTTGCCCATTCCGATATTACTACAGAACTTTCTGAAAAATTAAAATCGATAGGATTTACGGATATACACGGAAACCCAGAATACAAAAGTACACTATACTCTGGATCTACCGGTGAAAAATATCCGTGTAAAATAATGATCGGACCGAACTCGTATCAGCGGTTAAAACATATGGTAAGCGACAAAATTCACGCGCGAATGGCTGGTCCGGTAGATATATTAACTAGACAACCGGTTGCTGGTAGAAGTAGAGACGGGGGTTTGCGCGCTGGTCCAATGGAAATTGATGCTATACTAGCTTCCGGCTGTTCGCATATAGTTAAAGAATTAATGTACGAACAGTCGGACAAATACCTACTTCCGATATGCGACACGTGCGGATATACGCCGCACAAACCAGAATATTGTCAAAACTG
>Ga0213878_10000201_pt1 | contig 25119 bp, 24 predicted proteins | sample VelepicoBEBS_R02_FD_161053 | JGI IMG/M metagenome (GOLD analysis project Ga0213878, IMG submission 161053) | Vellozia epidendroides bulk soil microbial communities from rupestrian grasslands, the National Park of Serra do Cipo, Brazil - BS_R02 | ecosystem: Environmental > Terrestrial > Soil >... | reverse complement strand
ACCGACATCAGGAAGCGCGTCATCGTCGGGTCCGTGATCGTCAGCGGCTTGCCGTCCTGCAACTGCTGCAGGAACAGCGGAATCACCGAGCCGCGCGACGCCATCACGTTGCCATAGCGCGTGGCCGACAGCACCGTCTTGGACGGGTCGCACAGCCGCGACTTGGCGACCATGACCTTCTCCATCATGGCCTTGGACATGCCCATCGCATTGATGGGATAGACGGCCTTGTCCGTGGACAGCACGACGACGCGGCTCACCCCCTGGGCAATGGCCGCGCGCATGACGTTCTCGGCTCCGACTACATTGGTCTTGACCGCCTCCATGGGATAGAACTCGCAGGACGGCACCTGCTTGAGTGCCGCCGCGTGGAAGACGTAGTCCACGCCGCTCAGAGCGTCATGCACGCTGTCGTAGTCGCGCACGTCGCCGATGTAGAACTTGACCTTGTCGCTCTTCAGGGCGATGCGCATGTCCTCCTGCTTCTTCTCGTCGCGGCTGAAGATGCGGATCTCGGCGAAGTCGGATTTCAGGAAGCGGCTCAGGACGGCGTTGCCGAAGCTGCCGGTGCCGCCCGTGATCAGCAGGACCTTGTCTTTGAACATGGGTATCTTTCTTGTGGAGTGTCAGCCAAAGGTGCGCATGCGGCGCACAAGCTCGGGCCAGGCCCGCGGCGCATAGCCCGTGGCGGCCCGGAAACGGCTGGAGTCGAGGGAGCGATCGATGACCAGCTTGTCATCGGGCGTGATGTCGTTGCTGCGGCCGTACTCCGCGGCCACGAGCTTGAGCAGGTTGTACTTGTCGATGGCGTCGGCCGACACATGCCAGGTGCCGCGCAGCGCGGGATGGGGTGCGACGAAGTCCTTCATCACCCGCGCCAGCTCCACGGTAGGCAGGCCCGAGAACACAGCCCTCGTGAAGCCGCGCACCGGCCCGGGCTGAGACAGGAACCAGCCCACCAGGCCATGCGCGCTGGCCAACTCGTGGCCGATGATGGACGTGCGCAGCGTGACGGCGTTGTCGTAGTCCACCTCGCCCATCAGCTTGCTGCGGCCATACAGGTCCTGCGCGTCGGATGGGTCCGTCTCCACATAGCCGCCCTGGGCGCCAGTGAAGACGCAGTCGGTGCTGACATGGATGAGCCGCGCGCCGGCCACCTGGGCCAGCCGGGCCAGCCGGTGAGGCAGCAGCGCGTTGATCGGGATGGCCGTCAACGGGTCGTCCGCCTCGGCCAGTTGCTTGACGATGCCGATGCAATTGACCACCAAGCTCGGTCGAACCTGCGCAAATAGACGCGTCAGGCTGTCCAGGCTCTCGACGTCCGCCCCGGCAACGAACTGCGCCGCAGGCGCCTTGGCCTGAAGCGTCGCGATGACGCCAGCGCTGCGCACCGAGCCGAACACCTCGTAGGCCGGATCGGCGGCGAACACGCGCAGCACCGCGTTGCCCAGCATGCCGCTGGCTCCGAGAACCAGCAGGCGTTGCTTGTTGCTACTCATTGCACCTTCTCTTCTTGCCTGTTGCGCGCCGCAACGGCGCCCTTCAAATGTTCTACCAGGACCTGGGCCAGCCGATCCGGCTCGTAGTGTTCCGCGTAAAAGTTCAGTCCAGCCTCACCCATGCGCTGCCGCTGTGCGGCCGGCATGGCTTGCAATGCCCGAGCCGCGGCGGCCAGCGCCTGGGCGTCTTCGGCGGCACAGGCCAGGCCCGCACCGGCGGCTTGCACGACGCGAGCGCCTTCGCCGTCCATGGAAGCGAGGATGGGTCGGCCGGCCGCCAAGTAAGCCTGTATTTTGCTTGGAACGGTACGGCTCAACGCCGGCCCGCCGGTCAGGCTGACCAGCAGCGCATCCGCCTGCGCGAACACCGCCGGCATCTGCTGCGGCGGCAGCCGGCCGGCCAGCGTGACTTGCGTGAGCCCGCGCCGAGCCACCTGTTCGGCCAGCCAGGCGTAGCGCGCGCCGCTGCCCACCAGCACCCACTGCATCCCGCTCTGTGGCCCCAGGCGCTCGGCCGCGTCCAACACGCAATCCAGCGACTGCACCGTGCCCAGGTTGCCGGCGAATACGATGTTGAACCGCGCGGGGTCCAGCCGCAACGCCGTGGGCTCGCCCGTGCCAGGCCGCGCGCGGTCACCGGGGTTCTCATGCACCCGCACAGGCGTGTGGCCGGCCATGGCCTGTACCGGCGCCACGAAGGCGGGCGACTGCACCAGCAGCAGGTCGCTGCGGCGGTAGATCCAGCGCACCACCGCGGCCACGGTCGCCAGCAGCCGCCGGCTCTTCACGAAGCCGGTGATCTCCAGGCTGTCGGGCCAAAGGTCTTGCACCCACACCACCAGCGCCGCGCCCTTGACCCACTTCAGCACGATAGCCGCGATGGCCTGCAGGATGGGGCTAGTGCCATAGACGAAGATGGCGTCGAAACGCCGGCCGCGCAGCGCCCAAGGGCCCTGCAGCGATGCGCAGAGCAGGAAGGACAGGTAGTTCAGCACCAGCTTCCTGGCGCCGCCCTCACCGCGAGGCAACAACGGCACGCGCACGATCTCGAAACCTGCGTGCCGCTCGCGCTGCACGCCGCCCAAGCGATAGCCGGGGAAGAGGTTCCCGTCCGGGTAGTTGGGTTTGCCGGTCAGCACGGTGACCTCGCAGCCCTGCTCGGAGAGCGACTGCGCCACCTCGTTAATACGGAAGGACTCGGGCCAAAAATGCTGGCTCAGCAGCAACACCTTCATGCGGCGGGGTCAAACAGGGCCTGCAGGAAGTCCGACGCCAGCGCCGGCTGCAGCGGCGGCTCCGGCGTGTCCAGGAAGCGGCGCACGGCGCGTGCGATGGACACGGCGGAGCGCACGTCGAAGGCCTGCACCGGCGTGCAGACATCGCGCACAAAGTCCATCTCGCCGGCCAGGATGGGCAGGCCGGCCTGACGAGCCTCGATCAGCGGCAGGCCGAAGGACTCACCACGAGAAGGGAACACCAGCGCGCGCGCCTGCGCGTAAAGCGCCAGCACCTCAGCATGCGGCAGCGGGCCCAGGTTGATGATGGCCAAGCCATGGGCTTGCGCCTGGGCCTGTACCCAATCAGCCAACGCGGTGTCGCGTGTCGACAGCGTTAGCGCCAGAGACGGGCGCAGGCCCTGCTCAGCCAGCAGTCGCCAGGCCTCCACCAGCAGCCGATGGTTTTTGTGCGCCTCGCCATCGGCCACATAGACAAAGTCCCAGCGTGGGACAGCCGGCACCGCAGGTGGCGGGGCTGGTGGCGCGAAAGGCAGTACGCGGATGTCGGCCGGCGTCAGCCCGTACCAGGCCTGTACGGCACGCGCCATGGACGGCGTCTGCACCCAGTAGCGGGCCACGCGGTGCCGCAGCCAACGGCTGATGGCTTGCTCGAAGCGCAGTCGCTGCCGCGTCTTCCAGCCGAAGGCCGCCAACGGCACTTGCCCAAGATAGTTGCGGTTCTGCTGGAACAGCCAGATCGGCGCCGCGTTGGGCAGTAGTGGCGGCAGTCCATGGAAGCACAGCAGCCGGTCTCGCATCGTGCCACTCGCTCGCAGCGCGAACTCCGCGCCCAGCCGCGCCCCCGGCGTGGCCCGCACCCAGTGAACCTTCGCACTGGTCGGCGGACTCAAGACGGCCTGCGCGCGCGCGTCCAACCAGGCCACCAGCGACCGCCCGACTGGCCACGCAGCCAGCAGCGACTGCAGCAGCACCAAACCGCCACCGGTGTGGACATTGGGCGCGTACAGCAGCAGGCGCCCGGCCTGCTTCGTCACGGCTTGCGGCCTTCGTAGACGTCCTTTTTGCCCACCCCCTGCGGCACGATAGCGCGAATGCCTCGGCGCAGGCCGTTGTCCACGCGCGCCAGCAAGCGCAACAGCGGCTGCCCTGGGCGGGCACTGAACGACGTCACGTTGAAATAATCCTGCCCCGTCGGCGAGCGCGGCGAGAAGTAATAGTTGGACACGCAACAGCGCGTGCCGTCCGCGACCACCGGGCTGACCGAGTGCCAAGATGTAGGCGTAGTCTCCATGATGGCCAGCCGGTTGAAGCGGCTGACGATGGTGACGTTCCTGCGCACGCGCTCGTCCCACAGTTCCAGGTTACCGCCGTTCTCGAGCGACCATCCCGGGGTCACGTAGTACAGCAGGTTGAGCGTACGGTAATGGCGGCGCGAGGCCTCGTGAGAGTTGTCGATGTGCGGACCAAGGTGATGGCCCTTCACCATGGCGCTCAGGCCGCCCGCGTACAGGCTGCCATCGGGGATCTGCTCGCGGATGCCCGTGATCTTCTCGACGACCTCGACGACCCGAGGATCCTGCACGGCAAAGGTGATGTCGGCCATCAGCGGATCGAACTGATCGAAGCTCTTGGACGTGTACTTGCACTCACGGAAGCTCTCCATGAGGCGCATGGCCGAGGGCTGAGGGAAGGCACGGTGGATGCGCTCTGCAAGTTCCTGCGGCAGGAGGTCGTCGACTGCGCAGTAACGCACTCCGACTTCGTTCTTGGAGGCCTCGAAAACCTTCTTCAGCGCTTCACAGTCAGCCGACAGACGGGCGACGATGAGTTCGACCAGTTGTTCCTTCATAGCTTCGCATTGTCTCATCGCGCCCTGGCAAGCACGGCCTGCACGACGCCAGCCGGCCCGATCAGCCCCCGCCCTCGGGCGTGCGAAACGGCTTCACAAGAGACGTGACCAAGCGCAATGCCGCCACTGAATCGTCAACGCCGCCGTAACGGCGAGCCCAACCACCGGCTCGGGGCGCCAGCAAGCGCGGCAGCACCCGCCGGACGGTGTGGCGCAGTTCCTCCAATACGGCGAGGCCCATCGCGAACGCGACACGCCCGACACCGAAGCGGTCGCGGGCCTGAGACACCGCGGCGAAGATGTCCTGCCTATAGCTGAAGCAATAGGCCAGGCAACGCACATGGATGCGCGCATACGTCAGCGCCGTGACCGGCAGGCCCGCCGCCTGCATGCCCTCCACCATGGAGTAGCCCCAGACGGTATAGGGCGAGAAAAAGCGCGGCACCAGCGGGTTCCAGCGCAGGCCCTTGAAACGATTCAGATATGGACTGTCATCAAAGGAGACACGGTCGGTGCGCGCCGCCCCCGACCCCGCCTCACTGCGCGGCGAAGCGCCCGGAATGAAGAAGGGGAAATCAAGGTGCACCACTCGCCGCGCGACCTTGGCGATCAGGATGGCGCTGTAGATGTCGGGACTCACGCCACCGAACAGCGCGCCAAAGCGCGCCTTCACCTCCATCAGCGTCGCGCGGCGCACCAGGCCATGGTAGATACGGGGCAGCAGCGCCAGTCCACGGCCGACATGCTGCTCGGCATGGCGCAGTTCGACCATGGGGTCGACCGCGCGGCTGTGGCCACTGGCGGACCAGACGAACACCTTGCCACTGTAGGCGTCGCCGAAGTACTTGGAATCCACACCGGGCCAGTAGTACGCCACGCCGAAACGGTTGCCGTAGGGCACGACCGCGTCGATGCCGGCGCGATGCGCCCAAGCGGCGACGTCTTCGATCTGCGGACCGACGAGGTCGTCATCCCCGACGAAGATGACGTACTCACCCACACAGTGCGTCAGCGCGAACTCGAAATTCTCGACAACGTTGGCGTCGCGCGGGCTGCGCCGGTAGTCGATGCTGCCGGTCTCCTGAAGCAGGCCGGCGACGTGCTGCTCAAGTTCGCCGCCATCGCTGGAGTCCGCGATCACGATCTGCGCCTGCGGCGCCGCCATCCGCGCCGCCGCAATGCAGGCACTCGCGCACTCGAAGCGGTTGCGCGTGGGAATGACGATGGAGAGCAGGCAGGAACTTGTCGAGGGAGGATTCATCACAGCGGCACTCATGCCTTGCCCATCAACGCTCGTTCGCACCAGAACGTCATGAGACAAAAATCGATCGCGCAGCGCAGCGCCCAGGCCATGGCCGCTCCCACCGCACCCAGTTGGCTGGACAACACGACGATCAACACCAGGAAGACGGGGAACTCGGCCGCATGGATCTGCGCCGCAACCTTCTGCCTACGCATGGCATGCAGGGCCGTGAAGGGCACGGCCGCGGCACCGCCAAACACCATGCCCACGCACAGGATAGACAACACCTGGTGGGAGGCGGCCGCAAACTCGTCACCCACCCACAGGGCGAGGATGGGGCGCGCCCAGACCCCCAGCACAGCGCAGATCGGCACGACGAGCAGCAAGACGAGCACCGCCGAGCGCCATAGCACCCGGCGCGCCGCAACGCCTTCAGCGTGCGCCTTCACCATGGAGGGAAAGGTGGCCGTCACGACACTAGTAGGAAAGATCCAGAGCTTGGTCACAATCTCCTGCGACACGGCGTAATACGCCACGATGGCCGGCGTGGCCACATAGGCCAGCACGAAGCGGTCCACATAGCCCATGAAGGCACTCAACAGGCTGCTCAGCGACATCCAACCGCCGGTCGTGGCCAGACCCTTGAGCACCTGGCGGTCACGCTGCGCCAGCCAGGCGCGCGGCGAGCAGGATTCACCGGAGGTCACCATGTAGGCCAGGAGGTTGACGACGCGCCCCAGCACCAGCACCAGAGAGATGCCCACCAGCGATGGCCCGAAGAAGACGCACACGGCCAGGGGTGCCGCAAACGTCCAGATGCCGATCGGCACTCGCACGGCATTGACCATGGAGAAGTGCCCATCGGCCTCCAGGATGCCCTTGAAGCCGTTGGACAGCACCAGGGCCGGAACGCCGAGCAACATGACGGCGCCCGCCCAGAGCGCGTCCCGCTTCCAGGGTAGGGGCTGGGCTTGAAAACCAGCGCCCACCAGCAGTACACCGGCGATGGCAATGATCAGCAGACTCAGCATCCCGAGCAGCAGCATGGCATTGCCCACGACAACCGGGCGAGGCAAGGCAGCGCGCCCGGGCGCCGGAGCAGACAGCTCCTGCGTCACCACCTTGCCCAACCCGAGGTCCAGCAGGCCCAAATAGCTGGCGACCGCCCAGAGCAATGTCAGCACACCAAAGCGGTCGGCGCCCAGGCCGTGGATGAGCTGGGGAATGCAGAAAAACGCTGCCACCAGCGGCAAGCCGAAGCCAAGCAGGTTGGTGGCGGAGTCGCGCAACAGGCGCCCACGGCTCAACATGGGGCCTCCGGTGGCGCCGCTAGGGGGGCCTCATCGGCGAGCACGCGCTGCAGGCACATGAGCGCGAAAAGCCCGGCCAGAAATGGACCGGAGAAGTAGCCGGTGCCGCGAATGAAGCTGCCCAGCAGCAGCACGGCGCACATCCCGACGAGCAGCGCCACGGTGACACGCCGCCCGGGCCTCACACCTCGCGCCAGCCGTCGCAGGAAGCGCACGAACACGATCAGCATGACCGCCCACATCGCCGCGCCCAGCCAACCGAGCTCGCTCAGCACTTTGGAGATGGTGAACGAACCATCGTTGTAGTTGGCGTCACCCAGGCCCATCAACTCGATGATGTCAGTCGTGTCCGTCACCGGACGAGGCTCGCATCCCATGCGATTGAAACCCAGTCCGAAACCACCGGTTACATTCAAGTTCTCGAGCGCGTGCTCCCAGCCCATCACGTAGATGATGCTGGAAGCGTTGGAGCCAACATCCGCCTCCTGCACGCCGGCTATGCGCGCCAGTGCATCGTCACGATAGGGGGACATCCACACCAAGGCCAGCACCGCCACGACCGGCAGCACCAACCGTGTCATCAAGGTCTTGACGCGACGGGCATGGCCCATGGCAAACGCCACGCAGCCCAGGGCGAGCAGCAACAGCACGATAAGCGTGGACGAACTGGACAGCAGCAGCAGCAGGCCAATGAACGCCAGCGCAAGCCCTGCGATCCCCCCCCGGCCACTGAAGCCCAGGGCAACCAGCGCCGGCGTGAGTGCCAACGCGAGGTGGCTGGGTTCAGGGAAGATGCCACTGGCTCGCTCATACGTGGTGCGGCCGCTCATCAACAGCACCATGTGGTGAACAACGACGGCCAGCGTCACGACGGCCGAGAGCGCCACCAGCGTGCTTAAGATGTGGCGGTCATCGAGATCGACGGCTTGCGCCAGCACGGCCAATCCCCAGACCACTCCGATGAACAAGACAAAGCTGCCCATCGACTTGCCACCCAGATCCTGACATGGCGTGCTGAACAGCGACCCCAGGAAATGCAGACTCAGCAAAAGACATGCTGCGGCCGCCATTCGCCAGGAACGCCCCGGCGCAAAGCCGACGCTCAACGCCCAGCCGGTCAGCAGCAGGATGAACAACACGTGGGGCCCCACGGAGGAGCCGTATCCCTCGCCGGCTGCATAAGGCCCCAGCGCGAAGATCCAAAGCAGCGCGCCCAGCAGCCACGACCGATGACGCGGCGCTGCCTTCACCGACAAGGCGGCAGCCGTCATCCCTGGGCCCTCCGAAAACGCCGGACGACCGACACGATGCCGAAGCAGCGGAAGGCCAGCCCGAAGAGGAACGGACGCCAGCTCTGGGCGGATGCCATCAACCGCGGCGCCAAGCGGAACGCCTGCATCAGCCGGGCCGCCCCCCGCAGCGGGCGCCCGGCCTGCGCATGGTTCTTCGCCGCGATGCACAGCGACTTGGCCATCGCCAGATCCGCCTCACCCCCTGGCCGGGTTCGCCAGTGATCGCGCATGACGCCGCAGATCTCCTCGGCACAGGCTACAGGCATGGCCCGAAATGATGCCGAACGGTCATGGATGCGGTACTGGGCGAGAGGTTCGGCCACGCGAAGGAAGTGCCCGCGCCCGGCCGCCCGCAGCCAGAACTCGAAGTCAGGCACCTGACGTAGCTCGGCCCGCCAACCACCCGTGGCTTCAAAAGCAGACCTGCGAAAAAACGCCCCGGGGCCGGGCTGGCAGACCAAGTCCACGCACAGCCGACGCAGGTCGAAGTCCTCGGTACGTACCGTCCGGATGGGCGTTCCGCGATTGTCGATCAGCTCGAAATCGCAATACACCACCACCACATCGGGGCGTGCGTTCAACGCCCGGACCATACAGGTCACGGCCTGCGGCGAGAGACAGTCGTCAGAACTGAGGTAGGCGAGGATGCTGCCCTGCGACACCGCCCAGCCGCGATTGAGGCTGGACGCCTGGCCCGCGTTGGCTTGAGTCAGGACGGTGACCCGCCCCGGGAACCGGTCGGCCACCTGCCGAGCGACCACCAGGGAGTCGTCCGTCGACCCGTCATCGATGACGATGTACTCCAGCGCGGCATAGTCCTGATGCAGCACGCTGAGCATGGTCGCCTCCAGGTATTCCGCCTGGTTGAAGACCGACGTGACGATGCTGACGAGGGGCTGGGGCATGTAAGGGCTGCTCGCAAGGCGCCTCACGCCTCAGAGATGGGATCGCGACTCAGGCGATCAATGAACGAGGGCGACATTGTATTCACTCGCTACGCGCCGCCGCCCTGGCTCGCCGCACGGGCTCGCACAGCCAGAAGAGGACCACGGCGTCGATGCCGATGCGCAGCAGCCAGGCCCAGGCGGCGCCTTTCGCCCCCCATTGCTGCGTCAGCAACCACAGCGCAGAAACGAACAACGGCAGCTCCACGCAATGCAACAGCGCAGGCGCTCGCGAATGCCCAGCGGCCTGCAACCAGGTGTAGGGCACATGCGCCAGACAGTTGATGAGGATGCCCACAGCGAACACCTGCAACAGCGGCGCGCCATGGCCTGCCAGATCGGGGCCAAGCCACCAGCCGAGCAAAGGTCGGGCAAATAGGGCCAACGCTGAGGTGATAGGCAGCAACACCGCGAACAGGATGCCGACCGCTCGCCAGAAGAGCTGCCGCGCTTGCTCGTCCTCGCGAGCTGCCTGTGCAGCAAACATGGGGAAAAGCACCGAGGTCAGCGCGCCGGGGATGATCCAGAGCTTGGTAACGACCTCCAGCGGTGTCACGTAGTAGGCCACTGCGGCCGCCGACACCGTCGCACCGATGACGAATCGGTCCACGTAGCCCATCAGTGGGCCGACCACATTGCCGACTGTCATCCAGCTGCCTGAAACCACCAGGGGCCGCAGCCACTCGCGCCCCCAGCGAAGCCGCCCCCGCAACTGTGGCAAGGCACGCCATGCGAGCCAGGCGTGCGCCAGGGCACCCACCACGCGTCCCGCGGCAAGGGCGATCGTGATCGCGAGCAGGTCTGGCCCCACCCAGCGCAGTACCAGCCAAGGGCCGGCGAACGTCCAGATGCCGGTGGGCAGGCGCACATAGTTCAACACCTCGAAGGCATGACAAGCCTCCAGCATGCCGCGCAGGCCTGCCGTGACGACGATGAATGGCACGGCCAGCCCCATGACCCAGCAGGCGGCGATGGCTTCGGTACGGTCGGGTAGCGCCCGGATCAAGTCGACACCCCAAGGTGCCACCAGGGCCATCGCGGAGCCCGCCACCAGGCCCAACATAGCCATCAGGGCAAGGGCCGTGGCGCTCAGCCGACCCACGAGGCCGTCGTCGCCACGGTCGAGCACGATGGCCAGTTGTTGCGTGAGTGCACGCCCGAGGCCAAGGTCAAACAACCCGAAGTAGCTCGTCACCGCCCACACGAGCGTCAGCAGACCGAATCGATCGGCACCTAGGCCCGCCATCAGGACGGGGATCGAGAACAGCGCCACCAGCAGCGGGGCGCCAAGGCCAAGCAGGTTGAAGAAGGTATGTCGGGCGAGTTTCAAGGCCAGGACCACCCGGAGATGCGGAAGATGCGCGGGGCCAAAAGTCTAGGGCTGGATGGGCCGACGCTCTGCAGACGCCCCGCTGTTAACATCTCGCCCAGTGAACCAGCGCTGTCGGCGCGCTTTCTTAGCACTCTCCATGGTCGTTCTTCGTCAAGCCCTGCTGGTCCTGCTCGTGTTCGCAGCCACAACGGGCCATGCGCACGCCTACATCGATGGCGGCTCCGCGCATCTGTTGATCCAGGGCCTGATTGCTGGGGCCATCGGGGTTCTCTACTACCTGCGCAACCCCAAGCAGATCTGGCTGGCGATCAAGCGACGCTTCAAACGCGACCGCTCCTGATGCGCCGGAGTTTTCGCGACCCGGCCGGCCAACTGGAAGACGACGGCCGGCAAGTTCGTCGCATCGTCCACCCGGCGGCCCGCGAGGCCACCGAGGTGCTGCTTGCCTCGCCGCTGTATGCCGAGCTCGTGCGCGACGGGCTGCTGATCCCCGCAAGCCAGGTCGCCCCGTCGCCCGATGGCGGCCTGCTCATCGAGCACCCGCGCATTGAAATTCCCAGCTACCCCTTCGAGTGGACGCCGGCCATGCTGTTGGACGCGGCCCTGCTCACGCTGGACGTGCAGGCGCGCGCGTGGGTGGCTGGCTGGACGTTGAAGGATGCCGCGGCGAACAACGTGCTGTTCGATGGCACGCGGCCGGTGCTCTGCGACCTGCTGTCCCTGCAGAAACGCACACCCGACGACACGCCGGGGTGGCTGGCCTATGGCCAATTCGTGCGGCACTTCGTGCTGCCTCTGCTTGCCATCGCCGAGCAAGGCCGCACGCCCCGCGACATCTTCCTGGCGCACCGTGACGGCCTCAGAGCCGCTGAACTCGCGCCCTTCATTCCATGGCACTCGCAGTTCGGCCTGGCCATGTGGTTGCACGTTCGGCTGCCGGCCCGGCTGGAGCGCCGACGCATTGCTAGCAACACCGCCAAGCCCGGCAGCGGGCAGCCCGACGCACGCCGCCCGGCGGCCGACGGCACGCCCTGGTTGATCGGCAACCTGCGTGCTTTTGTGCAGCGGCTGGGGCGGGGCGGCACCGCGGTGTCGACGTGGAGCGCCTACACCGGCAATCGCGACCACTACGCCGATGCCGAGCTGAACGCCAAACGCGGGGCGGTCCAAGCCCTGGTAGATCGGCTCGCGCCACGGCGTGTGCTGGATATTGGAGCCAACAGCGGCGAGTTCTCGCTGCTCGCCGCACGTGCGGGCGCCCAGGTGCTGGCCCTGGACGACGACATCAACGCGCTGGACGAATTGCACCGCGGCCTGCGCGGCCAGAACACGTCTATCCAGTGCCTGCACGCCAACTTCGCACGCCCCACGCCGGCCACCGGCTGGCGCCTGGCGGAAACACTCTCCCTGCCGGCCCGCCTGGAAGGGCGCTTCGATCTCGTGCTGATGCTGGCCGTCATCCATCACCTCGCCGTGACGGAGCGCGTGCCGCTGGTGCAGTTGTTCGAGTCCCTCGCCGACTGCTGTAGCGGCATGCTGTTGCTGGAGTTCGTCCCGCGTGACGACCCGCGATTCGTCGAGATCGCAGGCGCCAATGCTGCGCTCTACCAGGACTGGAGCAGAGAGAATCTGCTGGACGCTGCGGCGCCTTGGTTCGGCTTGCAGAGCGAGACGACCATCTCCTCGCACCGCACCCTGCTGCAACTGCTGCGGCGCTGACCCGACATGGCAGCCCTCCTGCGCATCGCCACGCAAGCGGCTCGCTATGCAACGCTGACCCTGATCGCACTGGCCAGTGCCGCACTGGGCGACAGCCTGCTGCAGAGCCCGTCGGCCGTGTACGTCGCCTTCGAGCCCGCCCTCTTCCTGCGCGATGGTGGCGCCTTGGCCATCTTGCTTGCCCTGGCTGCAATCGCCGGCGGCACCCTGGACCAACCCGACCGGCCTCGCTGGCTTGCCGGCGCCACCCGGGCCCTGCTACTGGCCTTGCTGTTCGTTGCCCTCTTCCAGATCCTGCGCCGCCCGCTGGCGGCGGCCTTGTCGTTGGGCTTTGCGCTGAAGGCCGGGCTTCTACTCACTTGCTTGGTGACCGCCGGCTGGTTGGTCTGGCGCGCCGAGGTCGCCTCCCAGTGGCGAGTCGCCACGGCCAGTGGGCTCGCGCTGGTCGCGATGTACCTGCTGCAGCCCGGCATGCCGGGTTATCTGGCGCGGATTGCCTTCGGCCATCTCCCAGCCCTTGCCCCCGCGCCAGCGCCTCACTCAGTCGAAGCCGGCGTGCGCCGGACTCTCGTCGTGATCCTCGATGAATGGGACCAGGAGATCTCAGCCCGCGAAGGCCTCTTCGGGACGCCCTCATTCCACGAACTCCTCGGCCAGAGCTTTGTCGCCACCCAAGCCATGCCGGCCGGGCCCAGTACGCTGAGTTCGGTGCCCGGCATGATGACGGGGCGGCGCTTCGGCCCCGTCGACCGAGGTGGCGCAGGCTACCTGGTGGCTGCCAACGGGACGCGGTTCGATGCCGGAGCATCCAGCCTGTTCAGCGACCTGCAGGCGCGCGGCCACAGCTACGCGGTTGTCGGCTTCTATCACGACTACTGTGCGGTGATACCGGCACCGCGCCGCTGCCATGCGGAGCCGGTGAGGTTCTTCCCCGGATGGCGCACCTCACTGGCTCGCGCCTTCAAGCAACAGCGTGATTTCGACAACCCGTACACCGACTTCCTGCGCCAATGGAGCGGCACCTATGCCCGCCTGCAAGAGGCCGCGCTCGAAGTCGCGCAGGACCCGGGCAACACCGTGGTCTGGCTCCACCTGAACGTACCGCACCCGCCCATCGCTGTGGCGGGCGCCACCCCCAACACCCTGGTCGAGGACTACCGCGCCAACCTGGTTGAGATGACGCGGCTGCTCAGTGAGTTGCGCGCCGCCGTACTGAAGGCCGGCCCCGCATCAGCCATGGTCATCACGTCAGATCACTGGCTGCGTGAGAAGGAGCTTTGGTCGGCCATCTACGAGCAGCAGCGCGGACCAGGCGCCGGCCGTGCCGGCAAGACAGCTGACCAGCACGTGCCCTTCATCGTCTGGTTCAGTGATGCAACCAGCCCCGCCACCCTGGACCAGCCCATCAGCACCACTGCCGTGCGCGACTTGGTACCTGCGCTGGTAGAGCGCCGCATCCAGACACCCGCCGACGTGGCGACCTTCTTCCGATCGCGCGGCGGCGACCCGATCACCCCGTTTCGCGCTGCCTCAGACAGCTCCGGCGTTCATTGACGTGATGGCCATCATCACGGAGACCATCAGCACACCGATCACCGCACCGATCAGCAGGATGGCAACCGGCTCGATCAGCGTCAGGGCCTGCTTCTGCTTCTGACTCGCACTGTGGCTCTGGATCTCGCCCAGTGACGAGAGCATGGCGTCGAGCGTGCCCGCACGCTCGCCGACCCGGATCAGATTCAGCCGCGACGCCGGAATCCAGTGCGAATGGCGCAGGCACTCGTGCAGACTGCGGCCCTGCTCCAGCTCCCGCGCCGCGGACGCAATCAGCACGCCGAAGTCCGTCAGGCGGATCGTGCCGCGCGACAGCTGCAGCGCCTGCAGCAGCGGCACACGGCTCGCCAGCATCGTGCCCATCAGCGAGGCCCAGCGCCCCACCTCGGCATCGCGCAGCCAGGGCCCGACGGCCGGCGCACGCGCGAGGGCATCCATCATTGCCTGCCGGAACGTGGCGCGGCTGAACACCACCACCACCAGCATCATCACGCCGGCGCCCGTGAGGCCCACGGCCAGCAGATGGGTCTTCAGGAACAGTGCCGACCCGATCACCCACTGCGAGAACTCGGGCACCTCGGCGCGACTGCTGCGCAGCAGCGGTGCAAATCGGGGGATCACGCCAATGAAGATGATCAGCACGGCGAGCAAGCCCGCCCCCACCAGCACGACCGGGTAGATCAGCGCGTTGCGGAGCTCCTGCAGCGAACGTCGGCTGCTCTCGAGCTGAGCCGCTGCGGCTGCCAGCGACGCAGCGAGCTGGCCGCTCGCTTCGCCCACCTTGACGAGGGTCAACAGATGCTCTGGCAAGGCCAGGCCGCTGGCCACCAATCCGTCGTGAACCGACTGTCCCGCGCGCACCGCCAGCAGGGCGCGTTGCAGGGCGGCCCCCATCGCTGAGGCCGCATGCCCCTGGGACATGGACAGCAGCGCCTCATCCAGTGGCACGCCCGCCTTGACCAGTGTCGACAGCTCGCTCAACACCACCACCTGATCAGCACTGCCGATGCGGGTCCGGCGCCTGAGTGCCGGCGTGGCCTGGACTGCGGTCGCGACGACCGGCACCAGCTCCGTCAATCGCAGGCCTTGGCGCAGCAGCTCACGGGCTGCCTGAGCTTCGTCACGCGCGGTCACCTGACCGCTTAGCGCGCGACCGCCGACGTCCAGGGCACGATAGGTGAAGGTCTGCATCAGTCGGAGGCGCTGGCCGCGCGCAGCACTTCATCGAAGGTGGTCAGGCCGGCAGCCACCTTGATCAAGCCATCCTCGACCATGGTGCGCCGCCCGGCAGCCTGCGCCAAAGCGACCAGCCGCTCCATCGGTGCCCCCTGCGCAATCTCATGCTGCATGGCAGTCGAGATGGTCACGAGTTCATACACGCCAACGCGGCCGCGATAGCCGGTCTCGCCGCACTGCGCGCAGCCGGTCGCCGCGCGCCAGCCCGGGCGGGCCGGCAGGTCGGGCAGGCCTGTCAGGCGCGGGCGCAACTCGTCCCAACGCTGCTGAAGCGGTTGATCGTCCGCGTGCGGGTGATTGCAGGCCGGACACAGTCGCCGCACCAAGCGCTGCGCCATGACGGCACGCAGCGCCGCGGCGACGAGGTAGGGCTCCAGGCCCATGTCCACCAGGCGGTTGACGGCGGAGAGCGCGTCGTTGGTGTGCACCGTGGCCAGCACCAGGTGGCCCGTCAAGGCCGCCTGCATGGCAATCTCTGCCGTTTCGCGATCGCGGATTTCGCCGACCATGATGACGTCCGGGTCGTGCCGCAGGATGGAACGCAGCGCGCGGGCGAAGGTGTAGCCGATCTCGGCCTGGGTCTGGATCTGCACCAGCCCCGGCAGGCGCAGCTCGACCGGATCCTCCACCGTGATGAGCTTGCGTACGCCGTCGTTGATGTGTGCGAGGGCCGAGTACAGCGTCGTGCTCTTGCCCGAGCCGGTCGGGCCGGTCACCAGCACCAGACCGTTGGGCCATTGCAGCCACTGCTCGAACAGCGCGCGATGGTCGGCCTCCATGCCGATGCGGTGCATGCCGACGTCGCCACGTTCCTTGGGCAGCAGCCGCAGCACCAGCGATTCGCCATGCACGGCCGGGATGGAGGAGATGCGGATATCGATCTCGCGGCCGGCCACTCGCGTGGAGATGCGTCCGTCCTGCGGCAGGCGGCGCTCGGCGATGTCCAGCCCGCCGATCAGCTTCATGCGCGAGGCGATCGCCGGATATCGGTCCATGGAGAGCGTGCTGCGAGTCTGCAGCACGCCGTCGACGCGGAAGCGCAGCACGCACTCCCGCTCGCCCGGCTCCACGTGCACGTCCGACGCGCGCGCCTCCAAGGCCTGGGCCAGCGTGTTGTTGACGAAGGCCACCACGGGGGCGTCCTCGGCCAGCTCCCGCAGCGTGCGCGCATCGAGGCCGGCGGGCGCGGCATGCGCGCGCAGGCGCGCTGCGGCGCTTTCTGCATCGGCGGGCAGCAGGAGGTGCCAGCGCACCTGGGCCACATGCGGCTCGTCGGCAATGGCTTCGCGGACGTCCACATCCAGCGGGTCGGCGCTAGCAGCGCACAGCGCATCTGGCTCGGCCCAGAGCAGCACACCGCGATCCAGCCACCAGTCCATGCCTGGCCGCGTCTGGCCCAGTGTCAGCCTGATGGCCTCCTCGTCGAGCTGCGCCGCATCCAACAGGGGACTGCCCAGCTGCTCGGCCAGCACGCCATACAAGGCCTGGGTCGAGACGGCGCCCAGGCGTACCAGGATATCGCCCAGTCGGCCGCCCTGGGCCTCCTGCACGCGCAAGCCGGCCTCCACATCGGCCGGCTTGACGAGCCCCGCCGCCGCCAGCAACTCACCGAGCTTGGCCATGGTGTCAGTTGCCCGATTTGACGGGCGTGCCCACAGGCTGCGCCCAGGGGCCGAGCATGCGGCGGAAGGCGTCGGTCACGCTCTCCGCGTCATGGTTGTCGCTCAGGATGTAGGGCGTGATCAGCACCACCAGCTCGCGGCGCGTCCCGGTCTTTGTCTGCGTCTTGAAGAGGTTGCCGACAACCGGAATGTCCTTGAGCAGGGGGATGCCTGCCGAGCCCTCGGAGCCATCATTGGAGATCAGGCCGCCCATCAGCACGGTCGAGCCGTTCTTCAGCGTGAGCTTGGTCTCCAGCTTGCGCGTGCTGAAGGTGGGCGACGTGTTGACGCCCGTATTGGTCTGGGCCGCGGCGCTCACCTCCTGCTGCACCTCCAGATCAATCTGGTCGCCAGAATGGATCACGGGCTTGACTCTCAGGATCACGCCGGTCGTACGGTATTGCACGGTCTGCAGCACCTGATTGCCCCCACTGCCCGTCGCCGAAGCCAGCTGGCCGGTGTTGAGCTGGCTGGTGATGATGGGCACCTCCTGGCCGACCTGCATGGTGGCCATCTCGCCATTGCGGGCCTGTATTCGCGGGCTGGACAGGATGGTGGCCTGGTTGTTGGACGCGAGTGCATTCAAAGTGGCGCGAACGCCGCCGACCGTGTCAAGCACGCGGAAGGTCGCGCCCCCGGAGCCGATGGACAACCCGCCCGCCGTGCCGCCGATCACGGTCGCCCCGCTGGACAACAACTTTGTAGCCAGCCATTCGACACCGAGCTGGCTGGTGTCCGTCAGGGACAGCTCCGCCACGGTCACCTCGATCAGCGCCGCCTTGGCCGGGCGGTCCAGCGTCTGCAGCAACGCACCGATCTGCGAGTACTCGTCCGCATCGACTTGGAAGATCAGCATGTTCGAGGCCTGGTCCACGACAACCGACGTCGGCCGTGACGACTGGCCTGAACCGGCTGCCGCCGCGCCGGCGGCAGCGCCCGTGGCGGCGGCTCCGCCACTCTTGAGGCGGTTGCCCGACAGCAGTTGCTCCAGCGTCTTGGCGAGCTCGGCCGCGTCCTTGTGCTTCACCTGGTAGGTGAAATAGTTCTTGCCGATGCCGCGCTCGTTGGGGCGGTCCAGCGTGCGTGCCCAGGTGGTGACGTGCTGGAGCACCTCGTCGGAGCCGGCAAAGACGTAGACCTGGTTCACGCCCGACACCGGCAGCAGCACCACCGGATAGCGGATACCGCCCTGCTGCCCCAGCTGGCCCAGCGGCGCCACGGCATAGCCCTGTGCCGTCAACACCTCGTTGAGGCGGCGCGCCAAGTCGTCCGCCGACCAATACGCGGGCGAGAGCGCCACGCTCTTGCGGCCGGCCATCAACGGCTGGTCCAGCACGCGCAAGGCCTCGAGGGCGGCCTCGACGTTATCGGGCGTGCCACTCAGCAACAACGCATTCCTGCCGATGTCCTCCTGCACCTGCACCCGCCCGCCGAAGAGCGTCTTGAGCCAGCCGGCCACGTCGGTCTGCCGCACGGCCTGCAACTCGATCAGGTAGAAGACCGGGCGCAGCGGCAACGGCGACGTCGGCGCCGCATCCGTGCGGCGGATCTCCGGCAGGTTGCCCAGCTGCGCGTTGTCGGGCAGCACACGCACCAGCCCGCCCACGTCCACCACGGCAATACCGTAGCTCTTGAGCAGCAGCGTGGCCGCCTGCTGCATCTGCACGGCCGGCTGGGCCGTGCCGCTGCGGAACGTCACGAGGTCCTTGCGGGCCAGCACGGCAGCGTCCACATTGACATTGCGCTTCAGGATCTCGGCAAACACCACCTGCACGAAGGTCCCCAGGGGCACCTGCTGGAGGTTGATGGCGGCAATCTCCTCATTGGCTGCTGCCGTTTCCTTCTGGGCCCGATCCTGTGCGTCGCGCTGCAGGCTCTTGGCCGACGGCGGCTTGATGGGCGGCTGCGGCAGTGGCGTGACCGTCAACTCCCCTGCCCGCCCCGCGCCGGCCTCCGCGGCAGAGGCCGCCTGGGCAGACGCTGGCAAAGGCAGACTGGGCGGGATGCTGGGCTCCGGCACGGTTGTGCAAGCCGTCAACAAGCCGGCCAACGCGGTGACCAGCGCGACACGCGGCGTAATGGGAAAAGGGACTCTATTCACGGGATTCGACTCCAATCAGGGAGCGCTTCTTCTTGTCGCGCACGGCGACTTGATTGCCTTCGATGGCTTCGATCACCTGCCCATCGGGTAGCTTGTCGCCCACCTTCAGGCGCTGGGGCAGCTTCTGCGGGTCTTCGAACAGCACCAGCACACCACCTTGGCGCCCCTTGCCGTACAAACCCGCCAGACGCCAGCGCAAGTCCTCGGGCGGCGCCTCGGCGGCCTTCTTGAGCTCATCCGGCCCCCACATCGGCGCACCGGCAAGCTGCGCCGCCAGCGTGACCTGATCGCTCGGCCTGGGCAACGCAGGCAGTGCCCAGGCATCGCTGCGGACCTGCACCACGGCAGGCACGTCCGGCGCAGGGGGGGCGGCGAGCCAGCCCACACCAACGGCGGTCAGGACAGTCAGGCCGAAACGGCGCCCATCAGCAAACCAGGCGGCGATCAAGGCTTGCGCTCCTCTGGCCTGAACAAGACCTTGATCTCCAGTTCGGCCCGCGCCGGCTGAGCCTGCGACTTGATGTGCAGCGATTCGACCATCATCAGCTTGGGCGAGTGATTGATTTCCGACAGCAGGCCCATCAGGGCCAGCCGGTTGAAGTCCACCGTCAGGCGCACCCTCAGCACCGAGACCCCGGGGAGGCCCGATTCACCTGGCGCGCCCAATGCAAGCTCTCGCACGGGCAGACCTGCCTTCTCGCACCACTGGCGCAGGATGTCCTGCAGGTCGGCCTCCAGCAGACCCTGGCTGGAGGCAGACCACACCATGGACTGCGCGGCCTCCAGATGCTTGCGGGCGTCATCGGCACGCTGTGTCCATTGCGTCGCCGCGCGCAGCGGCTTGATCCGCAGCAGCTCCTGTTGAGCGACATCGGTTTCCACACGCCACTCGGCCGCCTGATCCTGCAACACCAACAGGCCCCACAGCCACAACACCGCCACGACGGCGACGACGCCAATGCGCAAGCGCGCATTGGCGCGCCACTCCTCGCGGGCCTGTCGCCAGGCCGTCAGCAGCGGGCTCAAGGCTTGCCCCCGCGCGGTGCGGAGCCTGCCGCCCCGGGGAGCAGGCCCAGGTCGATCGACGGAGGGCCTGCCGGCACATCGCCGGCGGAGCGCGTGAGGCCGGCATCCATGCCGGCGCGATCAGGAGGCCGAGGCCCGCTGAGCTTCATTTCGAGCACGACACCCCCACGGCCGGCGCCATCCTTCACCTCGGCGACCTGCGTGAACCAGCCTCCCGCCTCCAGGTCCCCGACCAGCTTCGCCCGGGTCACGTCGGGCGGCAGGTCCAACCCCAGCTTGACCAAGCCCGCGCGAAGCTCGAATTCCTTGAGCCGCCCTGCCGGCGGCAACAACTGATTCAGTTGGCCCAGCACCTCGAGCGGCGATGGTGCCTGCAATTGGCGCACGAGGGCCGCGGCGCGATCGGCGTCTGCCAGCGCCCGGTCACGTGCTGCTAGCACCGGCGCCACGTCATCCCTGACCGCCTGCAGTTCGGCTTGCCCCGAATCCCGCGCCTGGAACGCATCCCAGGCCCCATGTGCCACCACGGCCGAGCCTCCCGCGAGCGCCACTGCCAGCGCCCCGCCAATCAGCCGCTCCTGACCTTGCAAACGCTGCTGGAGCCCATCCAGCGTAGCCAGCGCACGCCGCGGACGCTGCCAGGGCAGCTCCTGCACCTCCGGCACCGACATGCATTCGGCCTGTGCCTGCCTCGCAAAGTCTTGCCACTCGGCATCCACTGGCCGGGCCGCCCACCAGCGGCTGCTGTGCAGCACGCCGGCGCGCCAGCACTGGCCTTCGACGCCCTCCAGGCAGGCAACCAATCTCAGGCCGTCATCACCCACCGGATGCAGCAGCGTTTCCGGCCAGAGTGCCCGAGCCTGGGGCAGGCTCTCACGCGCCTCCCGGCTCAACGCGAACACCTGGGCCTGCCCGCCATTCATGTCGATGAGATAGTCGCTGGCGGGAAACGGCTGCCAGGCCGTCAGTTGCGCACGCAAGGCACTGACGCGATCCGCCGTCGGCACGCCGGCGAGGTCAATGCATCGATAGCGGGAGACACTGCGAGCCACGATCCAGGCAGCCGAACGCCCGATGCGCAGACCGTCGGGAACGCTGGGGCCTTCACGGCGCAGGCTGGGTGCCTTTTCCGGGGACAGCGACGGCCCGGCTGGGAGTCGGAAACGGCGTTGCAGTGCTGACAGCAGTGGCGAAGGCATCTATACGTTCGGAGCCGTTTTCGGGCTGCCCCGCGACCGGCACGAGGCTTTGGGAAAAGCGGATTTCGTGAATCCACCACGGCGCGTAATTCCCCGCCGGCATAAGCAGCACATTGTACTCAAGGGCCTGCGGAAGACCGGGCGCGCGCACCGTGATTCGGACCGCATTACTTGCATGGAACAACAGGTTCTCGGCCGCCGTGAAAGGGATGCCAGTCGCCGCGGTAGCCGCGGCGGCATCGGCAAACGGCCCCTGACGACGCAGCGTCTGAAACAGGGTCCATTGGTCGGCGCCGACCTGGGGCCAGATCGCCTGGAGCAGCTCCAGCGGCGCGGTATTGGGATTGAAGAGCGGGTCCCGGCGCACACTCAGCCAGGGTTTCATGCGTTGGCGCACGTCCGGTAGCCTGCGCCACACCAGCATTCGCTCAACCTCATCCACCGACAGCAGCCAATCGTTGCGCGGCGGCTGCAGGCCCAGCGCCAGGTAGTCAGCCGCCTCGGCCCCGTTGAGGCGGCGCAGGTTGTCGATGTCGGTGTAGTCCTCCAGCACGTCGATCATGGCCGCCGCATCGTCCGGCGAAGCGCCGGCCGAACGCAGCGCGTTCGTCCAGGCCGCATGATCCGGCGCATTGGCGGACAGCAGGCCGCGAGCATCCTGCACCTGCACCTGCACGCCACCGGACAGACCGTAGGGCCGGCCGTCCAGCACCAACGGCGCCTCATCCAGAAACCCCGCACTGGCCAGCCCAATCGGCCTTGTGCTCAGCCAATAGAGGGCCATCGATCGCGCACTCACAGCCGCCACCCTGGCTTCCGCATAGCCCTGCAGACTCGCCGCCTGCTCTCGCAATGCCTCGATGCGCAACGCAAACCGGGCCGCCACCAGCGCAATCACCGCCAGCGACACCGTCACGAACAGCAGCACATACCCACGCTCGCCACGGCGACCACCGCACCTCATGACCGGCCTCACGCCCGCCCTCATGGCAGCCGGTCCTTGTCCAGCCGCCGCCCCAGGGCTTCGCCTGGCGCCGCCAAGGTCGCCAGCACGACGAGATCGTCGCCACGGTCCAACGCAATCGCCCTGGGCAGCGCCGGGGCAGCGCCCAGCGCCGGCGGCCAGGTCTGTTGCCATTCGCCCGCCTCGTCCAGGTATAGCCACCGCCCCCGGTCCCCAGGCCAGTGCAACAACACCAGCGCAGACGCGGCCGCGGGGTCGAGCGCCGGAAAACCGAGCAGCAACTCAGTCTCGTCCCGGTCAGGCGCGCGGCGCAGTCGCAGTTCGACGAGTTGCGGGCCGTCAGCCAGCGCCCGGGGCGCCAAGCTACTAAGCCCCTGTAGTTCGCGCGCGCCCCCCCGGAAGCGCTCGGATGAATCCTTGGCGCCGGCCTGCATCCCTTCCAGCGTCTCCTGCAGCCAGATCTCGCGCAAACGCGAGGTCTGCGCCATCAACTGTCCGTTGCCAAGGCGCTGTTCGAGCCGACCCAGCTGGTAGAGCGCCTCGAACAGCACACCCGCAACCAGCGCCACCAACACCAGCGTGACCAGCGTCTCCAGCAGCGTGAAACCCCGCTGCAAGCCAAGCCCCCCTCGCGTCATGGCCCAGCCACCGCGGGACTGGTCGCACTGGCCTTGGCCAGATCCTCCAGGCCCGGCAGCATCACCTCGAAATCCACGCTGGCCCCCGTCGCCACCTGTCGGGCATGAGCTTTCACGCGGTAGAGCGCCACCTTCCAACGCAAAGGCTCCATCGCCTGCGTCGGCACACTCGGACGCCGCAGCTCGGTCTGCTCTGACGTCCAACGCAACTGCAACCCGGCAATGGCGCGCTCGCCCTGCGGATCGACCTGCGGGTTGACGGACTCCAGCAGCGCCAGCGCCTGGAGCCGCAGCGCAGCACGCGCCCGCGCCTCTTCCAGCCGGGACGCGTCGCGGGTGTTCTGGCCGATCCAGGCAAACAACGCCGCCCCCGTGCCGGCCAGCAGCACCAGTGCAACCAGCGCCTCCAGTAGGCCAAACCCGCGCGCAGCGCGCACATGCCGAGTCAGCCTCATGGCGCAATGACCCGCCCCGTGCCCGCCTCGATGCGCCAGACGCTGACGCGGCCCTGGGCATCGCGCAGGCGCACTTCGGCCGGCTCGGCCAGGCCGCGCGCGCTGTAGATCAGCGGCGCACTGAGCTCCACGGCCAAGTCTGCCGGCATGTCGGCGACAAGGGCCCGCACGTCCTTGGCCTCAAGCCGCGTCGGGCGGCCCTGTCGGAACGCCGCCAACGGCAGTGCCGTCAGGGAGGCGTGCAACTCCTGCCGCCAGCCGCGCTCGCGCACCGCATCCAGCCAACGCCCCGCGGCGGGCAGCGAGACGCCGGCAACGAGGCCAATCAGGGCCAGCACCACCAACAGTTCGAGCAGCGTAAAACCGCGCTGATGTTGCCGCGGCATGGGATGGGATCGGAAAGCCCCAACGCTCAGCGCGGCATCAGGGCTGGCTGGCCGGGAGGACACCAATATCGGCCGCATCGCCACTGCCACCACGTTTGCCATCGGCACCAAAGGAATACAGCGCAAATGGCTGGCCATCAGCACCCGGCACGGCATATTGATAGGGATGACCCCAAGGATCCTCGGGCAAGGCGCCATCGAGATACGGGCCGCGCCAACGCGCCGCCAGCGCGGCATCGGCCGGCGCTTTGGACAGCAGGCTCAGCCCCTCCTCGGGCGTGGGGTAGCGGCCTATGTCCAGCCTAAGACTCTCCACAGCGCCACGAAGCATCTTGACCTGGGTGGTGGTCGTCGTGACCTTGGACTGATCCACCTTGGAGAACAGGCGCGGGCCAACCAGGCCGGCCAGCAGGCCAATGATGACCAGCACCACCAGCATTTCAAGCAGGGTGAAGCCGGCAGCCCGGCGCATCAGGAAGGGTCGATCGCTTGACAGAGGCATATTCCAGTCTTTGACTTTCAGGGCAGCCGGCATTGTAGGCAACACACCCCCCTAAGTTGCGCCGGATCGAGTCGGGTGAGGGGTGCCCCCTCAGCCCGCTCACACCACCGGACGTGCGGGTCCGCATCCGGCGGCTCAAGTACGACACTGGAGTTGCTGGTGGAGGGCCACCAGCGAGACCAGCCCCATGTTGGCGAGGTGCTTCGGCGGCATTGCGGCCACCATGTGTTTAGCCCCGGCGTTCCACCACGGCCCGCGCCCATTGACGCTCGACTTCCACGCGCGGTGCGCGTCCAAGCCGAGCGCGCGCAAGCGCGATGCCCGTGTGCCTGGGCGCTTCCACTGTCTCCAGGCAATGACACGCATCCGGCGCCTCACCCATATGTCCAGCTCTTCGAGTGCGCGTCGTCCCTGCGTGTGCTGGAAGTAGTTCATCCAACCCCGCAGGACCGGTCGGAGCTGCTCGATGGTCCGCTCCAGTCGTTGCCCGCGCCCTTTCAGACACAGGTCTGTGACCCGTGCCCGCAGGTGTGCAAGGCTTTCCGGTGCGATCCTCAGACGGGTCTCCTTGTGCGCGGTCACGCTGTAGCCCAGGAACTTGCGCTCCCAGGGCCGCGCAACCGCGCTTTTGGCCGCATTCACGGTGGGCTTCAGTTGTTCCCACCGGAACTTCGTCATCCCGGCCATGATGCGTAGCCCCGCCCGCTCGCTCGACACATAGATGTTGCAGTCGTCCGCGTACCGGCAGAAGTCCAGTCCGCGCCGCTCCAGTTCGCGGTCCAGAACGGTCAACAGGATGTTCGACAGCAGCGGCGACAGCGGCCCGCCTTGCGGCGTGCCCTGAGAGCCATCCCTTTCAAGGTCTTTTCCCGAGGGCTAGTTTGAGCACACGGGCGGTGGAGACATGGGAGCGAGCAATGGAGCCTTCGACATAGCCCCTGGCTTGTGCCGCCTTGGGCGCGCGCTTGGA
>Ga0213878_10000200_pt1 | contig 25159 bp, 19 predicted proteins | sample VelepicoBEBS_R02_FD_161053 | JGI IMG/M metagenome (GOLD analysis project Ga0213878, IMG submission 161053) | Vellozia epidendroides bulk soil microbial communities from rupestrian grasslands, the National Park of Serra do Cipo, Brazil - BS_R02 | ecosystem: Environmental > Terrestrial > Soil >... | reverse complement strand
CGCTGCCATAGCCTGCCTCGCGCAAAGGTACGCAAAGGCAGAGGACTCGAAGGGTTTCGCTTAGGGCGACTGATCCACTTGAGGCGATGAATATCTAACGCCCGGCATTCGCCCATCGTCACAAGACCCTTAATTTCCTTCCTCCTTTGTGTACCTTTGCGTACCTTTGCGCGAGGCTTGGGTACCTTTGGGCGAGGCCAATCGACCGAATACCGTAAATTTCTCCTTCGCTAGCAGAACATTTTGATCTAATCGAAATTGGCTGGTGTCCACAATAGCCAGCAAACCAGCAGCCCTTCCCGTCGCCCAAAAGTGGTACTGGCCACTGATGGATCCGCTTAGTGACCTGAGAGTTCGCTACGGGATCAAGGTCGGTCTGGCAGCTTTGCTTTCCTTTTACGTCGCACTGTGGTTGCGGCTTGAACATCCGAATTGGGCTGTCCTGACTGCGCTGATCATGATGAGCTCGCACTATGTTGGCTCGATCGCAGTCAAGGCGATCATGCGAGTGGTGGGTACGATCGGCGGAGCTCTCATAGGTATCTGGCTGGTCGGAGACTTTGTATCGACGCCGGCGATATTCTTGCCTCTCTTTTTCCTTGTCGTCACTTTTGCCGGCTATAAATTCGGCCAATTTCCCGCCAGCCAGGTTCCGTATGCTTATTTTCTGGTCGGTCTGACCACATTGTCAGTCGTGACATATGGAGTTACGGATCCTACTGATGTCTGGCTGACTGGTCTGAACCGAACCCTGGAGATTCTGGACGGGGCGATTAGTTCTCTGATTGTCACGACTCTGGTATGGCCTCGGTATGCGCGGGAGGAGTTTGTGGAGTCAGCCCGAACTGCTCTCAAGACGGCAAGCCACGTTGTCTCGGTGCACCTCGAGGCTTACATCGGCCGGACGAACGTTCCCGCGGAGGCGGGCCAAATTGATCAGGATTTTGCCCAGCGGTTATCCGTTCTAAAGAATTTGGTGCAGAACGGTGCCCGGGAGAGCACCCACTTTAGCGCCCATGTGTCAACCTACAATGCAGCCCTGGTATCGCTGACCAATCTCTTCCATGCCGCACTCGATCTGAGCAGGCATCAGATGGAGTCTTCGATCTTGAGCCGTGTGCAGCATGAAATCCAGGCGGTCGCGGCTGGCATATCCGAAGAGTTTGACATTCTGACCGGACAGCATCGCCCAGGCGAAAAGTTGCGCCCGAGCCGGCTGAATGAGGCCTTCGCTGCATTTGAGGAGAAGGTCAACGAGATGCGGAGCCAGGAGGTTTTTGTCGCTGCGCCGCCCGCAACCGCGAGGGCGTTTTACGCAGGGTTCGCCGCGCTGCGTTTGCTTCGGGATGAATTGAATAACCTCCGGAGCCTGACCAAAGGTTTGCCCAGGGTCGGCGAACCGCCGCCCGAGGCAAAACCTCACTGGGGCCTTATGCCGAGTATCGACTGGTTTTGGGTGAAAGCCGGAATCAAAGGCGGGTTATCTGCCGTTATTGCAATCGTTCTCCTGAATTGGATCAATCCACCCGGGCCAGCTTCTATTCCGCTTATGGCGTGGACTCTGAGCCTGTTCGGACGGCCGTTTTTGCGAGCCGGCGGAACGGGTGACCTGCGATCTTTTCAGAATGCCTTCCTGGCCGCTCTAGTCCTGAGCGGCTGCGCGGCCCTCTTTATTCTGACCACGCCATTTATGGCGGATTATCTCGTCATGAATTTGGCGTTGTTCCTCATTGTGTTCTGGCTCGGCTTCGTTAGCGTTCGAACCGCTGGAATCACCTTCCCTATACAAGTCGCCACTCTAAGCATCAGCACCTTCGTCGGGCTCAATCCACAAGTGCCGGTGCCAACGCAGACCATCATCGACAACTTTGTCGGCTTGATGATCGGAATGGGGATCGCAACGGTGGTTGGAAGACTGATTTGGCCGGTCTTGCCCCAAAAACTCCTCCGAGACGATTTGATCGCGGTTCTTTCGCAGATCAAAGCGTTGCTGGGTGGAGCTGCGAACCGGGAGAGAATTCAAACCCAGCTGGCGATCTTACCGGTAGAGGCTTTGCAGGCCGCTCGCCAAATTCGAATGAGCGGCTGCTCCAAGGATGAGAAGGCCAGGCTGCGAGCCTTGATCCGCGCTCTACAGGCGTTGGTGACCCAGACTACGGAGCTGGTTTATCGCAGACATCTCTTGCCGGAAATCACGGCGCCGATTCTGCGCCCGCACTGCGAGCGCCTGGAAGTCGAGTTTAAGCAAATACTGGACGCGCTGGCCGAATGCTTTCGACGTGGTGATTGCCGCCGCGATTTTCCGAGTCTACGTGGTCCGTTGACTGAGATAGACCAGGCAATCGAAAAAATGGCTGCTGACCGAATCCTATTGAGTCATGGACTGGACGCACCCGTGCGGGTGCTGGACCTCGTCGACCGTTATCACGCAACCGGGGAAGCACTGGAAGAGTGCGGACGGTTGGCTCGAACCCTGGAGCTTCACCGGTATTGGGGCGATTACGCGCTTTAGCTTTTTTCTCCCCTTGTTCACAACTTTCGTTTATAGGTCCGACACGAAAAATAGTGAGTTTGCCAGGCTGTAGGAGCAACACTAACCACCGTCCCCCCGGGTGGTCGAAGACCCAATACGGGGTTAATTTAAAAATCTGCAACTCCCTTATGAAAAAAAACCGCACGCGACTTTTTTGTGCCGCAACCGCATTAGCTCTCTGTTCCCAGCTGACTGCACCCGCAAAGGACATAGTGTACTTGACCCCGGGTTTGGATCTACCGTTTTGGCGCTATCTTTCGGAAGGTGTTGAGAGCGTCGCTAAGAAGGAAGGATACGGCTTCCAGGCGTTCGACAGCCACAACGATGCGCAGACGCAACTGAAGAACGCTCAAGATGCTATCGCTCGAGGCGTGGCCGGAATCGTTATCTCACCAACAGACAGCTCCACCTGCCCAAGCGTTTTAGCGCTTGCTCAGAAAGCGAACGTACCTGTCGTGATCGGTGATATTGGGACGAACGAGGGCGAGTATGTTTCCTTTATTATTTCCGACAATCGTGAAGGAGCCAACGGCGTCGGCAAAGCCCTGGTTGCGGCTATGAAGGAGAAAGGCATGGCGGACGGTACTGTTGGTCTCGTGACGATCTCTTTGACCAGGAACAACGGCAAGAAGCGAACTGCAGGGTTTCGCGCGGCACTGGAAGAGGGCGGAATCAAGGAGTGCGCCCTCGAGCAGATGCAGAATTATACCGCCAACGAAACGTTCAAATACACTCAGGACATGCTTACGGCGAACCCGAACATGAAAGGGATGTTCATCGAGACTGACCAACCAACCATGGGCGCCTTACGGGCGATTAAGGCGGCACGCAGAGAAGGAACGGTTCTAGTCGCTGGCTTTGACGGAATTCCGGAGTTTGTCGACCTTTTGAAACAAGGTCAAATCGTTGCTTCCGGGATGCAGCAGCCCTACCTGATGGGAGTTCGATCGGGCGAAGTTCTCTTCAAGCATCTCAAGGGAGAGCAGGTAGAAAAGCAGATTCTTGTCCCAATCTTGATTGTAACCAGCAAAAACATCGACCAGATGCTCCCGACCATTAAGGAAACGGTGTTTGCGAACGAGATGAAGTAGTCCCACGTCGTTGCCTGGTAGGACGCGCTCCCGCGCGTCCGGGCCATCATGTCCACATGAGTCGAAACGCACACGGCCGGAGACACCGGAGCACATCCCTACCGAGCACGAGGTTCGATAGCATTGCCGGCCCATGAAGGCTGAAGATCCCGAAGCTGCAGCTCAGCCTCAGGCCAATTCCGTGCCGAAGCCTATGCTTATTGCCGCCGGGATACAGAAGGCTTTCGACCGGACACGCGCGCTGGCTGGAGCTGACCTGGATATCTACCCCGGCGAAGTTCTGGGCCTGCTGGGGGCGAATGGAGCAGGCAAGTCGACTCTCTCCAAAGTGATTTCCGGCCATCTCACCCGGGACGATGGCTCAATCACTTTGCAAGAGCGGCCGCTTAACCTGCGTAGCGCTCGCGAGGCCATCGAGTATGGGATCACGATGGTCATGCAAGAGACGTCTCTCGCGCCCGACCTGTCTGTCCTCGAGAATGTATTTCTCGCCGAACTCGGACGCCCCGGACTACTTTCGTATCGTCGGCTGAAGCGGCGGGCGGAAGAGATCCTCGACCGCCTCGGCCAAAAAGAGACGCTACCCTTGGATCGAGAGGTTCGCCTCCTTTCTGCCGCTCAACGCCAACTGGTCGAGATCGCGAAAGCCCTGGCGCTGAACTCCACGCTAATCATCTTCGACGAGCCAACGGCTTCTTTGAGTCCACCCGAGGTTGAGCGCCTCTTTCAAGTCATGACCAACCTCAAGCGATCTGGTCACACGCTGGTCTTTGTTTCACATCGACTCGAAGAAGTCTTTGCCATCACCGATCGTGTCACGGTGATGCGAGAAGGACGCACAGTCGCAAAGTCGCTCGACACCGCGTCCTTGCGTCAGGCCGAGTTGATTCGCCTGATGGTTGGCCAGGAGATCAAATCGGTTCCGGCGAATAGCGCGACCAAAGCGGCGAAGTCTCCCCGCACACGAGTTTTCGAAGTAAAGCATCTGAGCTCAGCGCCGGCCGTTCGCGACGTGTCTCTCACAGTCCACAAAGGAGAAATTGTCGGCTTGGGAGGCCTTGTCGGTGCTGGGCGCTCGGAAACGGTTGAGGCCATCTTTGGGCTGCGCCTACGCCAAAATGGGGAACTCTTTCTTGACGGGAAAGAGTACGCCCCGAGACGCGCCGGGGACGCAATCCGTGCCGGGATCGGATTCGTCGCCGAAGACCGTAGGATTCAGGGAATTGTCCCGGACTTTTCCGTTCGTGAAAATCTGTTGCTAGGACACTTGGCCGCCTCGCGCAAGTTCGGCCTCGGGTATTCCCAACGAAAAGTGAAGTTGGACGAGCTGATTGAAAAACTGGGACTTCCGGCCGAACGCCTTGACACCAACATGCTCAATTTCTCCGGAGGCATGCAGCAAAAAATCATTATCGCTCGCTGGCTGCTGCTGGAGCCTTCGCTCCTGATCCTCGATGAGCCAACCAAGGGGGTGGACATTGGAACCCGCACGTCGATTTATTCCATGCTCCGTCACGTTGCGGAAGCGGGGGTCGGAGTGATCGTTGTCTCCTCCGATTTCGAGGAACTCTTAAGCCTCTGCGAACGTATCGTAGTGATCAGCGACGGCGTGTCGATCGCCGATGTACCCAGCGCAATGTTAAACGAGGAGAAATTGACTCTTTTTGCCGCGCCTCGTACCTCGATGGAGCAGAACAGCGCAGTCCTGCGAGACATCGCACACGATCTCAACGGCGCGGCATTCTGGACGTTAGTTGATCAGGACCGATTGTTTTGTTTGTACGCCGCTGTGACTAACGATCAGGCGGACCCCGGATTCCGCGCAGGCGACACGCCGATGATCAGCGACACTCGGATACCTGCGGCGCTCAGCAGGAGGTCAGACGCCTTGGTGCTCGAGGCCGAAAATCAGCTCGGCACACTGCTGCTTTCGGTCCTAAGCGACCGCGGGCACGACATGGGCTGGATTGGGGTCACACTTGATGGCCGCTCGCCGCTACCATCGGCCGAGCAGCTGCGCGGCCGGATCGAGGGTTTTTTAGGCCGGATCGTTAAACCCCAGTGAAAACCGAGAGGATAAATCCGATTAATGCTGAACGCTCGCTGGTGAGCGAGCTGGTTGGCCGGCTCGAAATCCGCATGCTGGCACTTGCACTCGCACTCGGTGCTGCTCTTTCTATTCTCTCCCCGCACTTTCTGACCTCAAACAATCTCCTGAATGTCCTCGACCAATCAGTGGCGGTTGGCATCGTCGCGATCGGGATGACATTCGTTATTCTGATTGGCGGCATCGACCTTTCGGTGGGTTCCGTAGCCGGGTTGACCGGCGTGTTGCTCGGACGAGGCCTGGAACATTTGGTTATACCGGTGGCAATCGTTCTGGCGGTGCTCGCCGGTATGACGATCGGCCTCTTTTCGGGTTTCCTGATCGCGCGCTTTGGCCTTCCAGCATTCGTCGTGACGCTCGGTGTCATGGCCATCGGGCGAAGCCTCGCCTACATTTTTTCAGGGGCGACGGCGATCGCTGATTTGCCCGAAAACTTCGGCAATATCGTCTACACAAGTATCCTCGGGGTACCCGCCCATGTTCTAACGTTGCTCGTGCTTTACGCGCTCGCCTGGACCTACCTGAACTTCACCAAGGGCGGACGAACCGTGTACGCGATCGGCTCGAACCGGGAAGCTGCGCGCACTGCCGGCTTGAATGTACTGGCGTTTAGTATTCTTCCCTATGTGATCTCCGGCGGACTATCTGCCGTGGCCATCACCTTTGCCTCAGCGCAGGTCATGTCTATCGATCCGCTTGCAGGAACTGGGCTTGAACTTGACGCCATCGCTGCCGTGGTCATCGGTGGAGCGAGCTTGTACGGCGGGCGCGGCTCCATTGTCGGAACATTGATTGGTGTGCTCATCATGGTCATGATCCGGAACGGGCTGAACCTCCTGAACGTATCCCCGTTCTGGCAAGGATCAGCGATCGGCGCAGTGATCATCACCGCTGTGCTGATTGAACGCCTCCTGTCCTCGCGAGCCTTTTCTCGCTGAATCTAACTCCGTTTCCCTATGCCATACGCTATCTCCGATTCAATACGGTTGTACGGCACTAACGAGCCGGTCGAACCGCCGCGACTCCTGCAGGCCGGTCCGCTCTCGGCTGAGTTCGAGGCGGGTAATCTCCGCTATATCCGCTATCACGACCGTGAAATGATGCGAGCTATCTCATTTATTGTCCGCGACAGAAACTGGGGCACTTACGCGCCCCGAATAGCGGAGCTCGAGTTTTACGAGCAGCCCGATTCATTTCGGATCTCATACCAGGCGACCGTCGGCGGAGGAGAGTTCCGCTATCGGGCGGTGATCACCGGCGAATCGAACGGCTCACTGACGTTCTCCGGCAACGGCGTCGCCACCACAGACTTTCAAACGAATCGCACAGGCTTTGTGGTGCTACACCCGATCGAGGGTATAGCCGGCGCCCCCTGCACCGTAGAGCATGTCAACGGCACAACCGAAGAGACGCGCTTTCCCCTATTAATCGATCCGGTTCAGCCCATGACCGCGTTGCGGGCGATCACGCACGAATTTGCGCCGGGTTTCAAAGTGACCTGCAGAATGGAGGGGGACACCTTCGAGATGGAGGATCAGCGCAACTGGACGGACGCTTCGTTCAAGACCTATGTTCGTCCGCTGGCTTTGCCCTGGCCTTACCTGATCGCCAAGGGCGAATCGGTCGATCAGTCGGTCACTTTGAAAGTGTCCGGGTCAGCCGCAGAGATCGAATCGGTCGAAGGCGGCATCACACTAACGATAGACAAACAGGTTGTTGGCAGCCCCTTCCCACCGCTGGGCTTTGCGCTTTATCCAAAAGACCTCGACGGGACGAAACAGAGTCTGGATGCATTAAGGCCATCCGCGCCCTCACACATCGTTTGTCACTATGATTCGCGCCTCGGACATAGTGAAATTGACCTGAGGCGAATGGCCGACCTAGGCAAAGCGCTTGGAGCAGAGTTGTGGCTGGAGTTCGTAGTCCCGAGCGTCGAACATTTTGAGCAAGATATCAGAGACCTGGGACGCACAGTGACCGAGCTCGGCAAACCTTTTACCGCGGTCATGATCTCGCCGGCTCCCGATCTCAAATGTACGTTGCCCGGGAGCCCCTGGCCACCCTGCCCACCACTTGACGATTGCTACCGGGCCGCGCGCGCAGCTCTTCCAGAAGTGCGACTTGGTGGAGGTATGTTCAGCTTCTTCACGGAACTGAACCGGAAGCGGCCACCCGTCGAGCTGCTGGACTTCGTCACATTCACGACTGTAGCGATTTTTCATGCAGGCGATGATCGTTCCGCGATGGAAACTCTGGAATCCATCCCGTATCTGGCAAAAAGCGCGCAATCATTCGTCGGCGGTAAACCGTATCATGTCGGACCGAGCTCCATTGGATTACGCATGAACCCTTACGGAGAAGCTCCCATGGCTAACCCTGACAACATCCGCCAGGCCATGAACGGAATGGATCCTCGCCAACGTGGGTTGTTCGCGGCAGCCTGGTCTCTGGGATTCGTCACACGTTTCATAAAGGGCGGCGCCTCAGCAATCACCGTGGGCGGCGGCGTTGGAGAGTTTGGGATCGCCTATGCAAAGATGGATTACCTGCAACCCTGGTTTGATGAAAACGGAGGCGTCTACCCCGTTTATCATGTTTTCAAAGGTCTGGCCGCGTTGCGAGGCAAACCGCTCGTCGATCTAACAATTTCCACACCTCGCGAGATTCAGGCTATCGCGGCCGCAACTGATGACGGAGTGGAGGTCTGGATAGCTAACCTCACCGATCGACTAAAAATCGTTCAGTTGGTGCCTGAGTTCACAGGTCAGGTGGCGGTTTTGGCCGCAACAGAATTCGAGTCGGTGACCAGAGATTTTTCCGCGATGGACTCCCTGGAACGTGGATTCGCAGATAAACGGCTCAGCCTCGCCCCATACGCCGTTGCCCGCCTCCGGAGCCGGCCACATTGAAACGCCGAGAACGCCGAGAACGCCGGGAACGCCGGGAACGCCGAGAAGTATAAGAGTCAAACAGAGGTCACGACGGTTGTTTAAACGGTATTCCGAATCGATCGATAGCCGATGCAAAATCTCATCAGTGATTTAACCTTGAAAAGCCGTCGCGACCTCCTCTGACCTTCGTGACCTCTGTGTGACTCTTGCTTTTCTCGGCGCTCCCGGCGTTCTCTGACGTTCTCAAATTTCTCTGCGTTGCGAGCCGCTTATGCTACAGTTTTATCCCATCGGCAGCATGAATGGTTTGATTTATCCGGAACGCCTGCCGCTCAAAACATGAGCTAATCAGCTATGCCCTCGGAGAAAGAGATACGGATCCTGATCGCTGACGATCATCCGATTGTTCGCGAGGGGCTGGTGGCAATCCTCGGCCTGGAAACCGATCTGAAAGTTGTTGGCCAGGCTCGCGACGGGGAGGAAGCTTGCCAGCTCTACAATAAACTTTCTCCGGACATACTCATCTTGGATTTGCGAATGCCGAAGAAGGATGGTCTTCAGGTGGTCACCGAGCTGATGTCGCAAAGGCCGCGCCCGCGAATCATCGTGTTGACCAACTCTGCGAAGGCAGAAGACCTTCGGCGGACACTCGCCGCCGGAGCGAAAAGCTACCTCTTGAAGGGAGCTGAGCCCGACCAGGTCTGCGACACGATTCGGGACGTTTTCTCCGGAAAGTCCTCCCTGCCACAAGATCTCACCGCAAAATTGGTGGACTCAATGGCGCAGCCTGAGCTGTCAGAGCGCGAACTTCAGATCCTGAGGCAAATGGCCGTCGGCAAGACCAATAAGGAAATAGGGCAAATCCTATACATCAGCGAGTACACGGTAAAAAACCACGTGAAGTCTATTTTAAAGAAGCTGAACGCTATGGGCCGAACAGAGGCCATCGCGATCGCTTCCGGACGCGGGCTGGTCACAATCGATTAGCTTCAGCTCTAGCCTGCATCGCTCACAAATCTTCAGAGATTTGTGAGCGATGCAGGCTCAGATGATGCAAGAGAATACCAATCGAGAGAAGTCCGAAGACACGGTCCGGGCCAGCGAGGAGGAGTTAAGCAGGCTTAATCGGACCCTCCAGACCCTTTACCAATGCAACCACGCGCTTGTTCACGCTACCAATGAGGATGAGCTTTTTCAGTCCGTCTGCGAGATTCTCGTGGAAGTGGGCGGTATCCGCTTGGCCTGGGTAGGCTATTGCGAAGACGACGCTGAAAAGACGGTCCGCCCTGTGGCAAAGGCCGGATACGGCGTCGATTACCTGGAAAATGCCCGGATTTCCTGGAGTGAAGAGACAGAGAGGGGTCGGGGTCCGACCGGCATCGCCCTCCGGACTGGCAAACCCTGTTGGGTCAAAGACACTCGGACCGACCCCATTTTAGCTCCTTGGCGCACTGAGGCTACCGCGCGCAGCTATGCTTCGTGCGTTGCGCTCCCGTTGATTGCTCTCGGAAAGCGGCTTGGCAGTCTCAGCCTTTATGCCGGAGAGCCGAATGCGTTCAATGAGAGCACCATTGAGCAGTACTCCGAACTGGCCAACAACCTGGCCTATGGCGTCGCGGCGCTCCGCACACAGGAGCAGCGCCGGCGCGCTGAGGAGGCGTTGCACGATAGTGAACAGCGGTTGCAGGACATTGTCGATAACAGCACAGCCGTTGTTTTCGTGAAGGATCTCGAGCTCCGTTATATTTTGATAAACCGCGAATACGAACGGCGCCATCTTGTTCCACGCGACCAGGTCCGCGGCAAAACCGATTTCGACATCCATCCTCGCGATGTCGCCGAGGCGGTACGCGCAAACGACCGGCAAGTGATTGAAGCCGGTGCGCCCATCCAGTTCGAAGAGTCTGTCCCCTCAGCTCAAGGGGAGCGGACTTACATCTCCTCAAAATTTCTGCTCCGGGACCACACAGGAAAACCGTACGCCGTCTGTGGTATCGCAACGGATATAACGCAGCTAAAGCAGGCGGAAGCGCTACAGGCCAGACGCGCGCGCCAGGCGACTCTGCGAGCCGAGATCCGAAACGCTTTCTCCGAAGAAACCGAAAGCGGGCTACAAACTCTCCTCCAGCGGAGCGCGGAAGCGATCGTACACAACTTCGATGCCGCATTTGCGCGCATCTGGACGCTCAACGAACAGGACAACATGCTGGAGTTGCAGGCCAGCGCAGGTCAGTACACCCATTTGGACGGTGAACACGCGCGCATACCTGTGGGCAAGTTCAAGATTGGCCTCATCGCGCTGGAGCGGAGACCGCATCTGACAAACGACGTGCTCAATGACCAGCGCATCAGTCACCCTGAGTGGGCAAAGAAAGAGGGCATGCGGGCGTTTGCCGGCCATCCTCTGATCGCCGAGGGACGTTTGGTCGGAGTATTGGGCATGTTTTCGCGTAAAACCCTGGAACCGGACACGGTTGAAGCGCTCGCGTTGGTGTCGGATGCGATCGCGCAAGGCATCGACCGTAAGGTGGCCGCGGAGAAGATTCGCGAACACGCAGTCAAACTTTCCCGATCAAATGAAGTATTGCGTCGCAGCCTGGATGCGCTGGCACGTGATAAGCGGCTCCAAGGTTTCGTCGACCAGGTTTTGCTTGTGCTGACCGAACAGCTCGGAGGGGATTCGTCAACCCTCTGGATGGTCAACGTTGAGGAACGCAAAGCGTACTTGCATTCGGTCTGCCAAGACGGCCGCGTGGTTGTCGCCGAGGACTCGGATCATCCGAACGCGCACGAACCCCGGCTATGGTCGAGCGACGATCCCGGTTGGATCGCCCTGCAGATGAAGCGCCCTTTTGTACATAACGACCCCGTTCATGATCCACGGCTCAGGTACAGTGCCGCCCAGCGAGCCCGTTTTTGCGAGCTCGGTATTCGGGCGCTTTTATTGATACCATTAGTCTTCGGCGGGCAGCTGATCGGTTTGCTCTCTGTACGGATCGGGACCAAACGCCAGGTCGACGAGGAAGACCTGGCATTTGCCCAGTCATTGGCTCAGCAAGCAACCCTGGCGCTCGAATTGGCCAGACTCGCAGAGCAAGCCAAGCAAACGGCCCTGGCTGTAGAAAGGGAGAAAGCCGCCCGCGAACGCGCAGCGGAGCTGACAAAAGCGAACGAAGCACTCCGTGGATGTCTCGATGCGCTTGCTTCAGTGCCAGAACTGGATGAGTTCCTCGGGCAAGTGATGGGTGCTATGACACGGCAACTCGGCGCCGCCTCGTCCGTTTTGCGGCTGCGCAATTTCGAAAAGAACGTTCTGACGCTGGACCTTGTCTTTCAAGACGGTCGCGTGATGACTCCCGCGGAAGCAAGGTATCCAGAGAGATTGCAAACTATTCCACTCGATGAACGCCAGCTAAACCTGCTGAGACAACCAGCCACGGTTCTTCACGTTCTCGACAATTTTAACCAGATTCCTGAGGTCTTTCGGTCCTACCTCCTTGCGCTAGGTGTAAAGACATCATTGGTCATTCCTCTCATGTCCGCCAGACAGTTGGTCGGCAGCGTGACATTTCGGTTTATCGATGACCGGGAATTCCGTCCGGAGGAGCTCGAAATAGCCCGGGCGTTGGCTAGCCAGGCGAGCCTCGCCATTCAGCTTACTCGATTAGCGAAGGGCGCGCGACAATCCGCCGTACTGGAAGAACGAAACCAGCTGGCCGGCGAAATCCATGACTCGCTGGCCCAACTTTTCACGGGCATTTCCATGCAGCTCGGCGCGGCTAAGAAGATCATCAAAAAGGGAGGTGATAACAGCCTGGCTTACGTGGAAAGAGCAATCGAGCTCGCACAATTTGGACTGGCGGAAGCACGTCGTACCGCGTTCAGCCTTCAGCCGACTATCATCGAGGAGTTAGGACTGGTCCAGGCTCTGCAAAAGTTGGTCGAGCGTTCGAATATCCCAGGGAGACTGCGCTGTAATTTTCATTCCACCGGTGTACCCGAAGAGAGCTTGCCGCCATCGGCCCAGGAAGATCTCCTCCGAATCGCGCAGGAAGCGATGAGCAACGCCGTGCGCCATGCCAAGCCGACGGTCATCAACGTGAGCCTGCGTTGCGATCCCCCGAACCTCGTTCTCGAGGTCACCGACAACGGCTCCGGTATCGCTGATCCTCAGACGGCCTGCATCGAGGGCTTCGGGTTGTCCAACATGCAAGCCCGCGCCGAAAAACTGGGGGCGCAATTTGACGTTCGAACTGCCCCGGGCCGTGGCACCGGGATCGTCGTCCGCATGTCCGCGTAAGCGTTTTGCGCTTTGGGTGTTGGGTTTTGCGTTTTACGTAGGCGCAAAGTAGGCGAAGCGTCCCGCTTTGCGCTGTTCAAAAACCGGGCAAACCAGACGGTTTGCCTACCGGCTACTTCGGACCCTTGCGGTTCACGAGGACGCCGCCTCGAAAATATCGAACTCGCCCACTTCCGCTGAGAAGATCGGTCGCTTTCTTTTTGGATGCCGGATAGTAAACGGTGCTTTTTGCCATTCGAAATATCATCGGAGGTTCACCTCCTCTCCCCAATTAACAAAATTGTGTCAGGACATATGGCTAATTTCAGAGTCATATCACCAATGATTTCAGAATCTATGGCTCGATGGGGCCATTCTTTTTGATGCTCGGGAGCTAGCTAAAGGCTCTTGCGAAATGAGTCGTTCCTGCAGTTCGCAGGACCGGAATTTCGAATTTGGCGGTTTAGCGGCGAAGCCGAGACAGATGAATAGCCTAGGCTGTCCTCTGTCTCGGCTTCGCCGCTGTTTGCCCGGTCTTGAACTGTGCAAAGCGGGACGCTTCGCCTACACTCAAACTACCTAACGGTTTTTCCGGGGTTTAAACTATCTTTTAAACCCCGGCCGCCTGATGGCAGAAGCCACTACTCATCCTTCCTTGGCGTTAGCTGCGATGTCCGCCGCGGTCTTTTATTTTTTACTGCTTAAATTAATTTTCCGAGCTCCTTGGCCAACAAGCGCAAAACCTAGCCGGCCAAAAGGCGTGCCACTGGACTTTGTCGTGGTCACGCCCTCTGCTCCTGACGGCCTCAGGGGGCCGGATCAGTTAGATTTGCGGTGTTTAACTTCCAGATGGTGATGTTGTTCGCGTTGTCATCAACCGCCGCCAAACGAACCACATCGTCAGTGAACTTCACGATATTAAGTCCAAACGCTCCGCCCTCAGCCGGGTCAACCGAAAGCTCGCCAATGAATTCGCCCTCCACGGTGAACTCCACGATTTCGCTGGGTTGATTCGGGTCTGGATTGATCCCATCACTATTGCTCACCAAAAGGTGACCGTTGGGTGCAAGCACCATTGCTAACGCTCCATGCAGATGGAGCTGATCAGCATAGATCAGACGACCCTTACCGTCAGAGTCATTCTCCTTGCCGGCATTCTTAACCGCAAAGACCTCGTTATCCCCGGTTGAGGCAACGTAGAGAATATCGTGGCGCACATCATAAGCCAGGCCGGTCGGACCCACTTCGAAAGTGGCTGGATCAGGCCGATGGATATAGCCCGAGGCGATCACCGCCGCACTGCTCACCGTGAATACACCGCCGTTCAAGGACAAGTCGAGTCGCGAAACCGTGCCGGTCAGCACATTCGAAACGAACACTTTGACCTTGGTTCCTTCGTCTTGGACCGTAAAATCCCACGGGCCCTGGACCACCGCGCTGGTAATTGTGTTCACCAGATTCCCGTTCCGGTCGATCAGCAGCAGTGAACCCTGTTCAGCCATGGGCGTAGCGCCACCCGTCGTCGGACAGTTGGCTACGAGCACGAACCCTGCCTTAAGCACGGCGAGCCCGGTACTCAATCCAAGAGGAGCGGTCCCCTGAAAAAAGAGCGAGGTCTGACCATTCGGTGCGACCTTGATAATTGTAGTACCAGTCCCTTGAATATTCTGATTGTTGTTGAAATTCGAAACCAACAGGTCACCTGGTTGAAGGAGTCCGCCGGCCGGGAAGCTATGCGGGACAAACGCCACCCCATAGGGATTTACATCGCCATTTCCGGGGACGGTGGTCTCCACCAGCGTGGGAAATGGCAGAATCTGCTGGTTCTTGTCATCATCATCTGCCATGGCGAATCGCGCCGGCAGCACTGCGACTGCCACCGCGATCGTAAAAGCGCGCGCCAAGCGTCTGCACCTCGCCTCTCTTCGCGTCGGCGAGCTGCCTTCGATTGCCGCAGCACTCGGACTAACACTGAGGTTAAGTTCTCTAAGGTTAAGTTCTCTAATTTTCATTATCTACTTTGTTTTGCATTGTGCTTTTGCCTCGGCGGGCGCCCAATTTGCAGGGTTTCCCCGCGCCTGGCATCGCCTAACCGGATCAAAAGCGATTGTTTGGTTGTTCCCTCACGAACTTTCGCTTTGGGAAGTAAAAGCGTTTGATTTGGACGCCAAGCCGGTCGCACCGGCCAGGCACTCGCGTGACTAGCTTCTGCTATTTGCAGCGATGTCCCAGGCGAATGGCATTGCTGTCTTCGGCATGCCTTTTTCGTCTTGAGGCGTGTAGTCCACGCTCACCTTGCCAAAGTTCAGGTTCACAGTTTCGATCAAGCTTTCATCGTAATGCGAAGCCCCGACGTTAACGCCAGTGATGAAGACTGTTTCCAGCTCACCTGGGCCGGTCTATGATCAGCTGATCACTCATGTCGGATGGCACGAAACCTCCATTCGATAGATAACGAACTTTATAGATAGTTCCCCCAAAGGTGCCCAGCGGGTAGACGTTATCGTCCTTGTATTCTACTTTGACCCGATTCGGCCTGGTTTGAGGGTACGTCGTGCTCTCGTAGACTGTATTCATAGTTGACTAGGCTTTAGATTTGTTTGCTGTTTATTTAGATGAAGTGCACGAATCCTACATCAAGGGACGATCGTTACTATGGTCCGGAAGAATCGTTCTTGATGGCTCCATAGGGCTACTTGCAGCCGGATTGGAAGGTCGATTTATGCCACGAAGTGGCAATGGACTTTAGCCCAGGGTGAAGTCCCGCGTCCCGCGGGTCATAACTCTGGGAAAGAAGGTTATAAGATTTGGCCCTGAAAGGTCCAGGAGAAATAGGGATATGACGATGCCGTCGACAAACGTCCACGCCTGACCATTAGGAGCCCGTCACCTCTAGCGTCGCTTCAGGACGCGCTCTGACGTAGGCGAACCGTCTCGGTTTGCTCCGATCTGAAGACGGCAAAGCGGGACGCTTCGCTTACAACGCTGCGCCACATAACAATGCCATTCGTCCCGCGGACGCGACGCGTCCGTGGGACTCCATCCTGGGCTAAGGTCTGTCGCCACTTCGTGGCAAGGATCCGTCTAAGACCCGTGGTGAGCCGACAGCGATCATTCTCGAACCGCTATTTTGGACACCGGTGGCGCGCGACAGGGCTTGCCGCGGAAGAGTGCCAATTGTAGCATTCCATTGGCTCAAGCAGGATACAAATTATGAACCTGAAGAACCCAACGGAAAATACTCTCGCCATCATCATGGGCGGCGGCGCCGGCACCCGGTTGTTCCCCTTAACCAAGGAACGAGCTAAACCTGCGGTGCCTCTGGCCGGCAAATACCGCCTGGTAGACATTCCAATCAGCAATTGCCTTAATGGCGGTTTCCGCCAGGTCTATGTGCTGACACAATTCAACAGCGAATCGTTGCATCGTCACATCACCAACAGCTATAAATTCGACAATTTTACTAAGAGTTTTGTAGAAATATTGGCCGCTCAGCAAACGCCGGAAGGATCCCGCTGGTACCAGGGCACCGCTGACGCGGTTCGTCAAAATCTCCGCTACTTCCTGGAACGTCCGTATGAGTATTACCTCATCTTAAGCGGCGATCAGCTATATCGTATGGACTACCGCGATTTGCTACAGTACCACCTCCAGAGCGGAGCCGACATCACTCTGGGCACTACCCCAGTAGACCGCCAGGCGGCTTCTGGATTTGGCATCATGCATAGTGACGCACAGCGGCGCATTTTCCGTTTCGAGGAAAAGCCCAAAGACCCAAAACTCCTGGACGAACTGCGCATTCCATCCGATCTGCTCGTAGAGTTGGGACGTCCAGCCGATGCCGAGCTTTATCAGGGCTCGATGGGTATCTACGTGTTCAACCGCCAAGTCTTAATCGATGTCTTGGAGAATAGTTACGAAGACTTCGGCAAACATATCATCCCGGCTTCGCTCCAGAAGTACCGGGTCTTTGCCTATATCTTTCAAGGGTACTGGGAAGACATTGGAACGGTTCGGGCCTTCTTTGAAGCGAATCTGGCTCTAACCGATACGGTTCCGACCTACAATTTCTTTGATCACCGCAACCCGATTTACACCCACCCGCGATTTCTTCCGGCCAGTAAAATTAACGGAGCACAGGTTCGCAGGGCGATTATCGCCGACGGTTGTATCATCTCCCAGGCGAACATCGAGCGGGCGGTGATCGGAATTCGGAGCGTCATTGAGAACGGATCTACCATCCGCAATTCGGTCATGATGGGCGCAGATTTTTACCAGGACGATGATCCGCACCCTCTGCCGGACCGTCCCCCGCTCGGCATCGGGCGCGATTGCGTCATCGAAGGGGCCATTATAGACAAAAACGTCCGTATCGGGGACGGGGTGGTGATAACGCCCGAAGGGAAACCTGCCGATGTGGACGCCGAAAACTATTACATTCGGGATGGGGTCATCGTCGTCCCAAAAGGTGCAGTCATTCCGGCTGGAACTTCCATTTGAGCACCCGGAAGTTTGGAGTTCGGGGTTCGGAGTCCGGGGTTCGGGGTTCGGAGTTCGGGCGAAGCGTCCCCGCTTTGCGTCGATTTCATGAAGAAGCAAAGCGGGACGCTTCGCCTACATCTCCGTGCTCGCCCCAGGCTTTTCTCCTGACGTAATCTCCATTGTCCCAATCGACAGCTCGCCGATAAAGTATCCACCTTTTTCGACAAGGAATCCCCGGGCTGAAACGGAACCGGTGAGCCGACCGGTCTTATTAATAACCACTTTGCGGGTTGCCTTAATTCGGCCCGAAACGATGCCGTCAATTTCAACAAATTCGGCAAGGATCGGGTATACCATCTCCGCCTCACACTTCTTTTCGATGTGGATCGTCTTAGCCTCGATACTACCACTCAGTTTACCTTTTAGATTGATCGTTACTGCGCCGCTGCAGATCAAATCACCACGCACGGTTCCTTGGATGTCAGCCGATCCACAAAATGCTCGCCTGCAATTCAGGGTACCCTTTCTGGTGACAATCAGTCGGCCTCCAGTCCGAATGGATCGAGTATAAATCCCGTCGATTTTGTAGTCTTGCAATTCGATGTAGGCACCGCACTTTGGGCAGAGGGTCGAGGTCGCAGTTTTCGGGACCTCGCGCACGCCGTCGCATTCGAAACAACGGGCGACAAAGGTTCGTTGAACACCAAACAATCCTTCCAATTTCTGGATGACAGAAGCCGGCTTTTGCTGCGAGATCTGCACCGGGGCCGATCTTCTATCTTTTTCCAGTTGGATATAGCCGCTGCACTTACGGCAGTAAGTCGACTTGGCCGATTCGGGCTCGAGCTGTAGGTTGCCGCAATGAGGACATTGTACTTGAACTCGCCCTTTGGAACCCTCCATTTTTTGAGACGGCGACGCGTACCCGTGCCCTTCGTCCGCTCCAGTCGATTTCCGACTTTTCTCGAGCTGAATGTAGCCCCCACATTTGCGGCAGTTGGTCGACAGAGCAAGTTCAGGCTCTAACTGGAGATTGCCGCAATGAGGACATCGAATTTCGACTCGTCCTTTAGCGGCCACTCAGAGCTCCTCAACGTGGGACGCCAATATCCACTGGCTCTTCTTGTGCAATAGATCCATGCCTGAATGTACCTCTATCCGGGCTGACTTGCGACTAGCCCGCAAAAATCATAGGTTAGGGCCAAGGACTTCGGCGAGCTCAGTCGAGCTGTTCACCTTGGCCTAGGCTCGGAGCCAGGACGGGACGGAAGCGCGTCCCTACCGAACGCCGAGCCAACATTGCGGGCTAGAAAGCTCATTTGACCGCTCCGCTCATCAAGCCGGAGACGTAGTATTTTTGCAGCAGCAAATAGACTGGAACACAAGGTACAATTGAGATGATCACGCCCGCCTGAAGGATACCCCAGTCGGTGGAGCCGTAATAGCCGGTTCGCGATGCGACCAGCATGATCGGGAGTGTGAACATCGTCTCCTTATTCATGAAAATCAGCGCGCCGATGAATTCGTTCCAGGATGTCAAGAAAGCGAAAAGGGCGACGCTGACGATCCCGGGTATGACCGCCGGCAGGAAAACCCACCAGAGCAACTGAAGGCTGTTGCAGCCGTCGATCACCGCTGCCTCTTCGAGCTCCTGCGGCACCGCTTCGAAGCTATGTCGCATCAGAAAAACGCTGAACGGCAATTGGATTGCCGTGTGGACAATCGCGAGCCCGACCCGCGTATTCTGCAATCCGAGGCTGGAGAACATCATATAAAGGGGCGTCAGGAGCGTCTGATATGGAATCATCATCCCGCAGATCAACAAAAGGAAAAAAACCTCCTTGTACGGAATGGGGAAGCGCGCGAGGCCGAATCCGGCTAGCGAAGCCAGCACCACGCAGCCGGCGATTGTCATGAAGGCGACGGAGAAACTGTTGTACAAGTAAAGGGGTAAACCCGCCTGATAGTTGTACATTTCAACATAGTTGCTGAAGCTCAACCGGGACGGCAGATAGTTGGGTGGCCACATCGCGGCTTCCCCGGGCGGCTTAACCGAGGTCAGGAGCGACATCGCGAGCGGAAACAGCATGATTGCCATGAGCGCGACGCAAATCGCCGCGATCAGATAGGAATTGCGACTAGCCCCCAAAAAATCACGCGCTGGGTGTATCGACGAGCTCATTGCGGGCTAGAAAGCTCTTAAACAGACGCAGGGCGTCTGCTTAAGAGCCTGTTTTTCAATTGTGAATTCGAAACAAACTGTTTTTAAACTCTTCTCTGCAAAAAAAGCAGCGGAATTTGCCAGCGTAGCTGCAGATTCCGCTGCCATAGCCTGCATCGCTCAAAAATCTCTAAAGATTTGTGAGCGATGCAGGCTGCTCATTCCAAGCCACGGCGCCGAGTCATCGCAATCTGCACCGCCGTTCCGGTCACGATTATGATCATCAGCATGATAGAAAGCGTCGCACCGTAACCGAGCTTAAAGTAGGTGAAGGAGTTCGTATAAATCCAGTAAACGGATGTAATAGTTTGATTCTCGGGTGCCCCGGTCGTCATGATGTAAAATTGTTCGAAGGCCAGCATCGAGCCAATTGCGCTCACCAGGGTGACGAGCAGAATGATCCGGTAGCTCAGCGGTATAATAATCTTGCCAACTCGCTGCCAATAACTCGCACCGTCGATCTTTGCCCCCTCGATAACTTCAACCGGGATGGACTGGATCCCGGCAACGAAAAGGATCATCCCGAAACCGACTACCTTCCATGTGATCGAGATGATCACCCCCCAGAGGCCCAAAGTTCCGTCCGCCCCAAACCACACCAGCGGCTTCGGCAGGATGTGCAGATCGACTAGCAACCTGTTGAAGAGGCCTATCTGAGGCTGGAACAGCCAAACCCAAAGCAGGCTCGAAGTGCCGAGACCGATCACCACTGGGATGAAGATTATGCCCCGAGTCAGTTTCACCAGGCGGGACTTGCCCGAAGTCAACAGCGCGAACAGATAGCCAAGGATCATCAGGATCGGCGTGAGATAGAGCGTATATTCGAAAGTAAAAAAAAGAGCGCTCCAGAATATCGGATCTTGATACGCAGCTTAGCCCCAGATCGATTTCGGGCACAACCTGAGTGGCCGGTAGAAAATCCGAACAATTCCGACCATTTGGGGAAGGAGGCGTGCCATCATTAGCCCTTCGTCTGACAACGAGAATTCCGAACACGGACGTTGCTCTGTGGTATCAATATTAGTATGAGCACCCACGATTCCAACGCCACCATGGCGGTGTACCTCGACCTCGAGAACATCGCGCTCGGAGTCCGTGACGCCCATTACCCTGCCTTCGACGTCCAGATGGTAGTGGAGCGCCTCCTGCTCAAAGGACAGATTGTGGTCAAAAAGGCCTATTGCGACTTTGAACGTTACAAGGAGTTCAAGCGGAGTCTGCACGAAGCGGCTTTCGAACTTATCGAAATCCCCCACGTGCGTCAGTCAGGTAAAAACTCCGCGGATATCCGCTTGGTGGTGGATGCGCTCGATCTTTGCTATACGAAGGGTCATGTGGACACTTTCGTCATCGTCAGCGGCGACTCCGATTTTTCGCCGCTGGTAAGCAAGCTGCGGGAAAACGCCAAAACGGTCGTCGGAGTCGGGGTCAAGAACTCCAGTTCTGACTTGTTCATCAACAACTGCGACCAGTTCCTTTATTATGACGACATGGTGCGCAGCCACCCGAAGGCACGGAAACGAAGCGCGCCAAGCACCTCCAAGATTGCCGTGGAAGAAACCCCGGGCCCTGATGTCGCTAAGGCGTTTGATCTCTTGGTGGAGACGCTGGAAGCCATCACCGAGGAACGGGAAGAGGACGAGAGCATCTGGGGTTCCATGATCAAGCAGGCCATCAAGCGCCGGAACCCCGGATTCAATGAGCGCGCCTACGGGTTCCGCTCGTTTAACGACCTGCTTTTGGAAGGACAAAAGCGCGGCCTACTGAAATTGGCGGCCGACGAGAAGTCGGGCGGCTACACGGTCAGAGCGGTGGAGTAGCCCGCGTCGCTCTGTGTGCCGTAGCCGCCAAAAATCGTGCTCGTGCTCGTGCTCGTAATCGTAATCGAGAAAGGCGTCGCTCCCCTGCCACGCTGTCCCGAACAGAACAGTTGCGGCAAGATCGGGCTCTTTTCTCGGCGCGGATGGCCAACAAATCGAGCACGACGACGAGCACGAGCACGATTCCCTAACTACGGGCCTTTATTGAGCGGGCGCCTCGGTAGGCTTCGAGCCCTCTCCTTTCGTGGCGGCGCGCTTTAGCAAGGTAAACAGGTCGCTGTCCGTGGAGAGCACCAGGGTGGAGTCTTTCGTGAAAATCTTGTGATAAGTCTCCAGGGTCTTGAGGAAAGCATAAAACTCCGCAGCCTGCGAATTTTGCGTATAGGCCCGAGCATAAATCTCTGTGGCCTTGGCGTCAGCCTCACCGCGGATCTGCTGCACTTGGCGGTAAGCGTTGGACTGAATTTCATTGAGGTCCCGCTCGCGCTGGCCCGCTATGCGGGCGGATTCACCATCCCCCTCCGAACGAAAGCGCTGCGCAATTTGTAGCCGTTCGCTGATCATACGCTGGTAAATGCGATCAAGGACTTCGGGGTTGTAGTTGACTCGCTTGATCCGAAAATCGAGCACCGCGATGCCGAAACCCGCCAGTTTCTGTGCGGCAGCGGCTTTGATTTCCTCTTCGATTTTTCGCCGGCCGAATTCGATGGGTGGGAGAACGCCAATCGTGCCGGGACCCGCGGGACCACCTTTCAAAGTCTCGTCGCGCAACGGCTGGCGGTTCTTGTCGGTGCGCACGATCTCAATGAGGTCGTGCTTGGCAATCGAATTGCGTGTTTCGCTCCCGAGAATGTCTTCGAGGCGCGACTGAGCGCTGCGCTCGTCGTGCAAGCGCACGAAATAAGTCTTCGGATCTTCGATGCGCCAGCGTGCGAATGTGTCGACGTGGATGTAGGTCTTGTCCCTTGTGGGGATGGCAACCGGAGCGCCATCCCATTCCAGAAAGCGCTTGTCGAGGGTGTTCACACTCTGCGCAAATGGCACCTTGAAATGCAGACCCGGCTCGGTGATCGCGTCTCCGACCGGCTGTCCAAACTGCGTAATGATCACCTGCTCAGTCTGGTCGATCGTATAGAACGCGCCGGTAACAATCAGGAGCAGCACTACCGCTACCACAATCGCCGCCGCAGCCAGGAGATAATTCTTGTTCATTGTTGCCGGCCCTCCGCCGGTTTGGTCGAAAGGGGCAGGATCGGAAGCAGTTGCCGCAGGGACTCGTCCACGATGATTTTCTGTCCGGTTTCAGGCAGGATCTCGCCCATCGTTTCAAGGTAAAGGCGGGTCCGGGTGATTTCGGGCGCCTTGACATATTGTTGCAGCACGGCGCTGAACGCCGCGACGTCGCCCTCGGCCTCATTGACTCGCTTGAATCGATAGCCCTCGGCCGCGCGTATGGTCTGGTCGGCTTCACCTTTGGCCTTCGGTACGACCTTGTTATATTCGCCATTGGCGATATTGATCGCGTTTTCGCGGTCCTGTTGTGCCTTGTTCACCTCGTTGAACGATGCCTGCACCTGGCTGGGCGGGTTCACGTTTTTCAACTGCACCTGATCCACACGGATGCCAAGCTGGTATCGCTTGGACGATTCCTGCATCCGGGCAAGCGCTTCGGTCTCAATGTCCTGCCGGCCTATGGTAATCAATTCGTCCACAGTCCGATCGCCAACCACCTCACGCATGGCGGCCTCGGACAAATCGCGCAGGGTTTCCCCCGGGTTGCGCACATCAAAAAGATATTGCCTCGGATCCTCAATGCGATACTGGACGACCCACTCGACCAGCGCCGCATTCAGGTCACCGGTGACCATGGACTTTTCCTCATCCGGATTCTCGCCTACCTGAATCGGATTCGTCAGGTAGCCTGATGAGCCAAAACCGAACTCGAGTTTCAGCTGCCGGCGCGTCGGTAATACGGTCACCGCATCGATACCGAAGGGCAGCTTAAAATGCAGCCCTGGCTCGACCGTCTTTAGAAACTTCCCAAAACGTAGGACCACCGCTTCCGACTCAGCTCCGACTGTGTAGTAGGAGGTCAAGAGCACCCCGATAAGCAGGAGCACAATGGCGATCGCGGTAATTCGACCGACCGAGGGAAGGTTAACTTTGATGACACGTGGCATGCAGCAACTCCAGGAGTAAGCCTACTGGAGCATTCTCGGTTATAAGCGCAAGTCAATCCGCCTGGAATCTGCCAGGGGCACGAGACAGTAGCCGTTTGCATCGGCATCAAAACCGCGCAATTCTCGATCAGGTTGACATGCCTACGATCCTGGAACTTATACGTGGCGGCGAAGTGTGGCGTTATGACCCAGGGCAAGTGGTCCTGGAGCAGGGCGAAAAGACCAATCTGCTTTTTTTCCTGATCGAGGGCGCAGTTGAGATAATAAGAGATGGCGTCCAGGTGGCCACAGCATCGCAACCCGGCGCGGTGTTTGGCGAAATATCGGCGCTGCTCGGCGGCAAACATACGGCGACCGTCCGAACGCTCGGGCCCTGCGAGTTTCATGTCGTCCAGAACCCGCGTGAATTCCTGGAAGCGTCACCGATCGTTTGTTTGCACGTTTGTGAGCTGGTGGCGCGGCGGCTCGACGCCCTAACTAAATATCTTGTAGACGTGAAACAACAATTTCAGGGACACGAGCATCTCGGCATGGTGGACGAAGTGTTGGAAACGTTGATGCATCGTCAACCTGTTAACAGGGTTAGGCCCGGTGAATCACAGGTCAGGCAAACTGAGTCGTCGGACTGACTCGCCCTCCGCGGAAATCCATGCAGCGACCAGTGCATCAAAATCAAGGTCTATGTAGGTCGGAAATGAACCCGGCTGCCTGCCCGGATTGAAAACCCAGGTCTTGCCAATGCGGTCTATCCACGACCCTTCAGGATAGAAGGGCGCACTGTGAATATGACCGCTCAGCACGAGATCGGGTTCGAAGCGAGTGATCCACTCGAGAAGGAATGGATCGCCCAGGAGTTTTTTCCCGGACCAACTGACGCGCGCTCCTTCGGGTGGTTCGTGATGACTCCAGATCCAACGGCCGGCACTCTTGGCCGACTCCCGCGCAAGCAGATTTTCCAACTCGGCGCGCGACACGGGCCCATTCCACCAAGGGCAGGCCGTCACTCGAGTATCGCCGAGCCAGGCACTTTCTCCATCGACAAAGAGACCTTCCACTCGGCTCATGAGAAGCCATTCAGCGAACGATTCGTTAGCAGCGTTGCATTTGTCTCCGTCGTGGTTACCGGAACTCACCAGCAACGGCGCGTTTCGCCGAATACGACCCAGGTACTTTTCGACGACGACGATCTGCACGTCAAAATCCAGTGCAGAACCCAGGTCGAGCAAGTCGCCGCCGATAATGACAAGATCATACCGTCCGGCGTTCGCCACCAGCCAGTCGAGTTGCTTGAGCGTATAATGCAGGTCAGCAACGAACAGCATTCTCATTGGAATCAGGAGTTCAGGAGTTGCAGGAGTTCAGGAGTTGCAGAATGGAGCGGCGGATTTCTAGTTTGCAGATGGTTGCGATGATCTTGCTTCTGCGCCCCCAAGAACCGGCACCGAAGTCGCCCATTCTGAACTCCTGACTCCTGACTCCTGACTCCTGACTCCTGACTCCTGACTCCTGACTCCTGACTCCTGACTCCTGACTCCTGACTCCTGACTCCTGACTC